>ERZ857984.1870-NODE-1870-length-14765-cov-17.568933_pt1 | contig 14765 bp, 5 predicted proteins | sample MGYA00519914_ERZ857984 | MGnify/ENA primary metagenome ERZ857984 (study PRJEB31778, sample SAMEA3449417) | human gut metagenome | biome: human gut; feature: human-associated habitat; material: faeces | place: United Kingdom | collected 2010/2012 ... | reverse complement strand
CTGCACCGGCGAACGGAACAGGCTAACATTAAAATGATAATAGCCCCCGAATTGTCATTGCGAGGAGCGAAGCGACGTGGCAATCTCGGGAAGGCAGTTGCGTTTTCGCCGGGGCTTTCCTGTTATCCACCCCGGTACTGCGAGATTGCCACGGCCCCGTTGGGGCCTCGCAATGACAGCCCCGGAAGCCTCATGCCGTTGAATCCATGCCGCAAATATTGGCAGCCTGCATGGCGCTCACTGAGCGCCGCTACATTAGCTTGTGCGCTCGGCGAAATGCCACCTACCTACAGCCTGCATGGCGCTTACTAAGCGCCGCTACAGACGCAATCGGTGCGCACCATTTTATCGATAGCCCGGTGCAAATCGCAGGCGCTGTGCCGGGAGGGGCATGCCGCTCCCCTACAACTTTCCGCGAGATCTGTTGCTCTCATTATACACTGCCGCAGCATTTTTTTCTACTGCTGCGGCAGTTTTTTTCCGACGTGACTTGCGTTTTCGGCCGTTTTGCGATAACATAAGGGGGAGATACTGAACAAAGGAGCATGGTGTCCATGTTAAAAGTTGATCTTTCGAATGTCTGGGGCGACCTGTCCCTGCCTGATCTGCTCGCCACGGAGCAGGAGGTCTTCGCCGCGCACAAGACGCTGGCCGAGGGCCGCGGTCCCGGCAATGATTTTCTCGGCTGGCTGGAGCTGCCCACGTTTGAGGAGACGGAGGAGCTGCAGCGCATCCGCCGCGCCGCGGAGCGCATCCGTGCGGATTCCGACGTGTTCGTCGTCGTCGGCATCGGCGGCTCGTACCTCGGCCCGCGCGCTGCCATTGAGCTGGTCAAGGGCCAGAACCACAACCTGAAGGATTCCGACCCGCAGGTCTTCTTCGCAGGCAACAACCTGTCTACCCGCGCGTGGCAGGAGCTGTGCGAGCTGCTCGAGGGCAAGGATTTCTCCATCAACATCATTTCAAAGTCCGGCACCACGACGGAGCCTGCCATCGCCACCCGCGCCCTGCGCTGGATGCTCGAGCGCAAGTACGGCGCCGAGAAGGCCAAGAAGCGCATCTACGTCACGACGGACCCGAAGCACGGCGCGCTGCGCCAGATGGCCACGGAGGAGGGCTACGAGTCCTTCATCATCCCGCCGAATGTCGGCGGCCGCTACAGCGTGCTGACCGCCGTCGGCCTGCTGCCGATGGCCGTTGCGGGCATCGCCCCGATGGACGTTATGCTCGGCGCGGCCCGCGCGCGCAAGGAGCTGGACATCCGCTCGTTTGAAAACCCCGCGTGGCAGTATGCCGCCATCCGCAACCTGCTGTACCGCCGCGGCAAGGCCATCGAGCTGCTGGGCTGCTATGAGCCGAGCTTCCGCTACTTCGCGGGCTGGTGGCAGCAGCTGTTCGGCGAAAGCGAGGGCAAGGACGGCAAGGGCCTGTTCCCCGCCAGCGTGGAGTTCACCGCCGACCTGCACTCCATGGGACAGTATATCCAGCAGGGCGAGCGGCACCTGTTTGAAACGGTGGTGCGCTTCGACCCGGAGGAGCAGGAGAGCACGGTGCCCTTTGACGCCGCCGACGGCGACGGGCTGAACTTCCTGGCGGGCAGGACCATGGACTTTATCCGCACCCAGGCCATGGACGGCACCCTGCTGGCCCACGAGGAGGGCGGCGTGCCCAACATCATCCTGCGCTGCGGGGCCCTGAACGCGGACACCCTGGGCCAGCTGATCTATTTCTTTGAATATGCCTGCGGCCTGTCGGGCTATCTGCTGGACGTGAACCCCTTCGACCAGCCGGGGGTGGAGGCGTATAAGAAGAATATGTTCGCCCTGCTGGGCAAGCCCGGCTATGAGGACATGGGCCAGGCCCTGCGGGAAAAACTGGGCCGGTAAAAAACCGTATATTTTCCCATTGCCATTTCCGTCAAGTTATGGTATGGTATACATATATGCAAAAGGAGTGATCTCTTATGGTTAGATTGATTATGGGCGACAACGGCGCCGGCAAGACCAAGCAGCTCATCGAGCTGGTTCATGCCTCCGTGGCCGAAGAAGGCGGCTGTGTCGTCTGCATCGAGCCCGGCGCGGACATGACCTACGACATCAAGTCCTCTGTGCGCCTGGTCAACGCCGGTGAATACCACTTGGATTCTTTTGAGTGCCTGCGGGGCTTCATCAGCGGTCTGTATGCGGGCAATTACGATATTTCCCACGTCTATGTGGATAACCTCTGCAAGATCGTACATAGCGAGGACTTCGCCGCCGTGGAAAAGTTCCTGCACTGGCTGGACAAGTTCAGCGACGCCAACACCGTGAAGTTCACCGTGACCCTCACCGCCGACGCTTCCGTGGCCACCGAGGGCATGCGCAAGTATCTGTAACCGAATCAAGTAAAAAAATCCGCAGGGCTGTGCCTTGCGGATTTTTTATGGAGCGCAGAGAATCAAAGGTTCTATGCAATAGCCCCGGGACGCAATAGCATCCCGGAGCTATTGCTATTGTCTGATTTTTGGGGTCAGCTCAGGTGCTTTTTCTTGCCCAGCAGCAGGGCAGCGGCAGCCAGCAGGGATACGGAGGCCGCAGCCAGCCACAGAGCGGTGTGAGCCTCATCGCCGGTCTTGACGCCGGGATTCTCGGGCTCAGCGGGCTTGTAGTTGGGATCGGTCTCGCCGCAGTTGGCGCACTTGCCGTCCTTGTAATCGTGGCCGGTAGCGGGGATGACCTCGCCCTTCTTCACGGTCTCCTGGCACACGGTGCAGACCTCGTCGCCGGTGTAGCCGTCCCCGGTGCAAGTAGCGGTCTTAGCGCCCACCAGCTGGGTCTTGTGGCCGGTAGCGGGGATGACCTCGCCCTTCTTCACGACCTCCTGGCACACGGTGCAGACTTCGTCGCCGGTGTAGCCATCTTCCGTGCAGGTGGCGGTCTTAGCGCCCACCAGCTGAGTCTTGTGGCCCAGCGCGGGCAGGGTCTCGGTGCAGGTGTCGGTATAGTTCTTGCCCTGGAAGGTCACCGTGGCGGTATAGGTCCGGACGCCGGTGCTCTCGCAGGAAGCGGGGGTGGTGATCTCGCTGGTAACAGCGGCGGTGACCTCCTCCACATGGCTGGCGTCACGGCTGCAGGTGAAGGTAGCCTTGGCGGACTCGTAGCCGGTCCAGGTCCAGGCGGCCTCGCCATAGTCGTGGCCCGGAGCGCCGATGGTCAGGGCCTCCAGGGTGGTCTCGTTCTTGCCATCGGCGTCACTGAACAGCTTGCCGCAGACGGAGCACACCCAGTGGGCCTTGACGCCGGTCTCCTCGCAGGTGGCGGGGACCTCCGCCACGGCGGTGAGGGTATGACCATCGGCGCAGGGATCGGTGACGCCGTAGGTCATGGTCACGTTGTCGATGGCGAACATGGCGTCGGTATCGTCATAGCCCTGGTTGGCCTTCTTATAGAAGTGGAAGGCGAACTGGGCATTGTCCGTGCAGAAGGCGGCGGGAACGGCAACGTTGGCCGTGCCCATGAACCAATAACCGCTTACCGGCTCCAGATCGGCTGCGGTCCAGATGGCGGTCCAGGTCTGGCCGCCGTCGGTGCTGGCCTCCACGGTCACGGAGCAGTAGTTGCCGATGACGGACTTGAACAGCAGGTAATCGAAGCTCAGCGTAGGCGTCTTGCCGGTGAGGTTCACCACCGGGGAGATGAGATACTCATCCTGCAGCTTATCGCTGCCGCCTGCCATAGGCAGCAGAGGCTTGCGGATGCCGCCCACGCTCCAGTCGCCCCAGGTATCTTCATAGTAATCCATGTCGATGCGGGCCTGCTTGGTGGAATTGAGCTTGGTATTGGTGCCCTTGTACCAGGTATAGGGGCTGTCGGTACGGGCGCCCTTCACGGTCCAGCCGTGGCCGGGGAAGCTCTCGGACTCGAAGTCGTTGTCGAACTGCACGTCGGAGGCCGTCCTGGTGAACACGGCGGCAATGGTGTGGTTGGCGGTGACATTCTCAAAGGTGTAGCTGTCCACCGCGCCCACGCTCTGGCCATCCACCAGCACGTCGGCAATGGCGTAGCCCTCCTGGGCGGCGATGGCGAAGGTCTGGGACGCGCCCTCCTTCACGGACACCTCACCGGCGGGGGTGATGGAGCCGCCCTCACCGGCGGTGGCGGTGATGGTGTACTTCTGGGCCACGGGGCCGTCCTCCACCGCCATCAGCTTCACGTTGTCGATGGCCAGCTGGCCGGTAGTGTCCTCATTGGGATGGACATAGCGGAAGGCAAACTGGACGCCGTCCACATTGTACTCGGCGGGCACGGGAACCTCTGCGCTGCCGGAAATGATGTAGTTGCTGGCCTGCTGGCCGGTATAGCTGTCCTGGAAGTTCCAGATAGCGTTCCACGTCTTTCCGCCGTCGGTAGAAGCTTCCACCGTAGCGGTGAAGGTCTTGTTCTTGATGCCGTACTCGCCGTAGGCGAAGTCGAAGGTCAGCACGCCGTCACGGGTACCGGACAGGTCCACAGCCGGGGAGATCAGGTACTCATCCTGTGCACCCTTCCAGTCGTTGCTGATGTAAGCGTGCTTGGAATCATTGCCCTCGTTCTTCCAGTTGTAATAGGTATACTGCTTCCATGTGCTGCTGGTATCCTGCACCTTCACGGTCCAACCGTGGAAGGGGAAGCTGTCGCCGGCCACGTCCTCGAAGTCGTTCTGGAACATCACCACGGGGACGTCGGGAATCTTCTCGAAGGTGGCGGACACGGCATAGCTCTGGTCCATGACCAGGGTGTAGGCGCCGTCCGTCACGTCCACGGTGCGGCCGTTGACCTTCACGGAGGCCAGCTGATAGCCGGGGTCCGGGGTGAAGGTGATCTCGACGCTTGCGCCGGGGGCGTAGCCGGTCTGACCGGCGGGGGCCACGGTACCGCCCTCATTGGCGGTGGTGGTCAGGGTGACGGTGTCGCTGCTGCCGCCGGGGGCGGTGAGCTTGACGTTGTCCACGGCCAGAGGACCGGTTTCGTGAGTGGGATTCACATAATGGAAGGCGAACTGAACGCCGTCCACTGCATACTGGGCCGGGATAGCCAGCTCCTTGCGTCCGGAAACAACGCCGGACTTCTCGCCATTGTAGCTGTCGAAGAAGTTCCACAGAGCGGTCCAGGTCTGGCCGCCGTCAGTGGATACCTCCACGGTGGCTGTGTAGGTCTTGTTCTGTGCTCCGTAGTAGCCGTAGCCATAGTCGAAGGACAGGGTTGCTTCCTTGCCGGTCAGATTCACCGCCGGGGAGATCAGATACTCGTCCTGCGCGCCGCCGTTCCAGTCATCGGAGATATAGGCGTGCTTGGTGTCGTTGACATCCTTCCAGTTCCAGTAGGTCTGCTGCTTCCAGGTGTAGCCGTTGGTGTTGACACCCTTCAGGCTCCAGCCGTGGAAGGGGAAGCTCTCACCGGTCACAGATTCAAAGTCGTTGTCGAACAGCGCCACGTCGCCGGACGGCTGGGCCTTCTGGAAGGTGGCAGAGATGGTGTGGTCCACGCCCACCCGCTGGAAGGTGTAGTAGCTGATGGGGCCGAGGTCGGTACCGTCCACGCTGACGTTGACGATCTCATAGCCCTGGGCGGGGGCGATGTCGAAGGTCTTGCTGGTACCCTTCTTCACCAGGGTCTGACCGGCGGGGGTGATGGTGCCGCCCTCACCGGCGGCGGCGGTGACGGACACATAGTTGTCCCGCTCCTCGGCGTACAGCTGGACGTTGTCCAGGGACAGGTTGGAGCCGCCCTTACCGGTGTAGACAAAGGCGAAGCGCAGGTCCTTGCTGTTTTGCAGGCTCTCGGGGATGGTCACCTTGGCCTGGGTCTTGGTCCAGGCGGTGAACAGGCCGGAATCCCGCTGCAGGTTCCAGATCTCCTGCCAGTTCTCGCCGCCGTCGCCGGAGGCCATGACCTGCAGGTTGCAGTGCTTATACTCCACGGTGTACCAATAGGTGGTGTAGAAATCGAAGACCATGTGGACCTCGGTATCCACGCCGCTGATATCGGTGGTGCGGGAGATCAGCCACTCGTCCTGCTGGTTGTCGTCGTCATGATCCACGGCGGCCATGTAGTCCTCGTCGCGGTACCAGGTGTTCAGAGAGCCGCCCTTGCTCTGGACGCTCCAGTCGTCGGGGAGCCACTTCTCGTTGAAGTTCTCGGTCCAGAGGATGTTGGTGGGGGTGATGGTGCCGTGATCGTCGGGGTTGCCGGGAGCGCGGACGGTATACACCTTGGAGTTGCCGGCGTAGTCATGGACGATCATGCCGAAGGTCTCGCCGAAGCCGGTGATGTCATACTCCTTGATGTGGCTGGTGACGCCGGGCTTGTCCTCGCCGAAGCCCTGCATACCATAGAGCATCTCGCTGTTCTTGATGTTGTAGAACACCACGGCCGCCACATACTGGTTATCGGACACGTCCAGGCTCAGATAGTACCGGCCCTCGGACTCGGTGACCTTCAGGTTGTCGGCATGAGGCTCCTCGGTGTCGATGGTGATGGGGAAGGACCAGGAGTGCTTCTGGTTGGTCCCCACGCCGTCGCCATAGGGCAGGGTGGCCTCGATGGTCACGGTGGCCTTGGTGTTGTTGGGCAGCTTGGCGTTGTGGGAATCGGTGCCGTACCAGGGCTCGATGCCGTCATATTCGGCGTCCACACCGGCGGGCACAATGCGGTAATAGTCGTAGCTGTAGATGGACTTGCCCACATACTCGCAGTCCTTGCTGTAGTACACCTGGCCGTTGGCGCCAGTGATGGTATACTTCAGGCTCTTGGTGTTGCGCAGCAGGCCGGTGTAGATACCGGTGAGGCTGTCCATGAAGTCATCGTTGTTGGGAGAGATGGCGTTGCGGTCCGCCAGATACGGCACGCTGGTGTAGTTGTTGTCGCCCAGGTAGGTGTCCACCGTGTTCTCGCTGGAGGAGGAGAAGGCGGTGTTCATGTACGCCTGGGCCTGGCTGGCGGAGCCGTCCAGCGTCTCCCAGTAATCGGTGGAATCCATGATGGGAGCCTTGGTCCAGTCGCCGTAGAAGGCCAGGAACGGCAGGCCCAGGTCAATGGGATCGGTCAGGGCGCTGCCGTCGGCGGCCACCTGGGTCAGGGTCACGAAGCCCTCCACATAGCTGCCGTTGGGGAACTGGGCCAGCATCTTCCGGCCCTCGTCGGTAACGGTGACGGTGACGGTGACATCGGCGGTCTTGCCGGGAGCCACGGCCACCCGGTTATTCTCGCAGTTGGTGGTGAAGGTGTGGGGCAGCAGCCGGGAGCTTCCGCTGATGGTGGAGAACTCCTGCCCGCTGCCGTTGACATAGGCCTCGGTGGTATCGGTCAGCACCAGGGGGGTCACGTCGTAATACAGGGTGTCGCTGCCGGTGTTGTGGACGGTGAAGTTCATGGTGTACACGCCCTTCATGGCGGGATCGTCCTTCAGCTCCAGCTTGGGACGCTCCATGCCCTCCACGGACAGATAACCCCGGGTATTCACGGCGTCGTTGATGCTCATCAGGCCAGCGCCCTGCTTCCGGGGGGAATAGGGCACGCCGTTGTCGTCATAGATCACATGGGCGGTGCTCATGAGCAGGGTGTCGGTCATGTGCTTGCGCTGGGCGCCGGTCATGCTGTTGTCCCGGGCCTTCAGGGCCTGCTGGACGATGGCCATGCCGCCGGCCGCGTGGGGGGAGGCCATGGAGGTGCCGTCCATGCTTTCATAACCGCCGGGCACGGCGGCATAGATGCCCGCGCCGGGGGCGGTGATCTCCGGCTTCAGGGTCAGCTCGGGGGTAGCGCCCCAGCTGGAGAAGTCGGCCATGCCATAGGTGGGGGATTCCACCAGGGCGTCGGCGGAGGCCACGGACAGAGTCTTGGTCTCCTGCTGCTTCATGTATTCACCGGCGGCCTGGGAGATAAACGCGCAGGGGATCTTCCAGTCGGTGATGGACATGTACAGCATGCCGGGCACGTTGTTGTACACCAGCATGCCGATGGCGCCGGCGTTGGCGGCATTGCGCTCCTTCTGCTCATAGTACATGCCGCCGCCCCGCTGCACCAGGGCGATCTTGCCGGTCAGGTCCAGGCCCGCATAGTCCTCCTCCGCGCCGTAGTTGGGAACCACCACATACTCGATGGAGCCCCGGGCGGACAGGCTGCGGAAGGGCTTGGCGTTCTCGTCCTCGCTGATGGTGGCGCTGTCCTGATAGGCCAGGTCCTTGCCGCCCACGGTGACATAGGGGCCCTTGACCATGCCGTTGGACACGGCGGCCACGGACAGGGACTCGCCATAGGTGGAGGGCTCGCTGACCAGGCCGTAATCGGGGTTGGAGGCCAGGGCCTTGCCGCCGAAGGCGTCGCCATAGGCGGCGTTATAGGCGTTGCCTGCGGCCACAGCCAGGGACACGCCGCTCTCGCCGGTGCGCTCGAACACGTCCAGCAGGCTCTTGGTGAAGGCGTCCTCGCTGTCATAGTCGATGTAGCCGCAGTCGGAGCCCAGGCTCAGGTTGGCCACGTCCACGCCCAGCAGGATGCAGTCCTCCAGGGCGGCCAGAATGTCCGCATAGGACGCGCCGCCGGTGGACTTGAACACGTTCATGTTGATGATCTGGGCCTGGGGAGCCACGCCCATGACGGCATCGTTGACGCCCACATTACCGGCGGCGGTGGAGGCAACGTGGGTGCCGTGGCTGCCCTTATCGCCGGGCATGCCGTCCTTGTCCCTGTCGCCGTAGTCAAACTGGAAGGGGAGCTTGGCGCTGTAATACAGGTCGGACACGCTGATGCCGGAGATGATCTGCTCCACCTGGAAGTCGTACTGCTCCAGCATGGACTGGAGCTTCTCCCGGGTCAGGGAGGGGCTCTTGGGGGCGGTCCTGAAGATTTCGTGGCTCATGTCCACGCCGGTATCCAGAATGGCCACCAGCATCCCCTCGCCGGTGAAGCCCGTGGTATTATAGATACCGCCGCCGATCATCCGGTTGCTGTTGGCGGTGTCGGGCAGCAGCTCAAACGTGGGGGAAATGAAGGCGGACTGGACGCAGTCCAGCTTCCGGATGGCCTTGTACTGGCCATAGGTCACTGTGGCGGAAAAGCCGTTGAGCAGGGTGGTATACTGCCGCTGGGGCTCCACCCGCGCGTCAATGGCCCGATTGATCTGGGCCAGGGCGCTCTTCTGCGTGCGCAGCAGGGCGTTGACCTGGGCCCGGGAATCCGGGTCGGCCACGGAGTCGTTGACCACCACGATGATCTCGACCTCGTCGTTGTCGTCGAGCTTGGCGGTGTTCTCCATCTGGATTTTTTCGCCGTTTTTCTGGCCGCTGCGCAGGACCTGGCGGGCGATATCGTTGGCGATACCGCTGACCGTGGTTTCCTGCAGGGAGGCGTTGACCTCCTGCTCAGCTGCCTGGGCGAATGCCGTCACCGGCAGGGCGGTCAGGATCATCAGAACCGCCAGAGCCAGTGCGCAGCACCGTTTGATAGCTGTCATCTCGTTCCTCCTATAAAATATATTGTCCGCCGCTGCATAAAAGTTCAGCGCGACTTACATATTATACCAGCTTTTGGACTTTAATGCAATGACGTAACGGCATAAAATGCCAAAATATTTCCCAAATTTTCCGGCATTCTCCGGTCAAAAAAACGGCCCCGGGCCAGACACCCGGGGATGGAGCTTTCCGGCGCGCTGCAAGGCTACGCATTTGCGGACCGTCCGCGGCTCCGTCCGGCGGATCGCGCGGGAAATGCCCGCAATTTCGAAAAATCCCTTGCGCAGCATAAAAATACGGCTCCTGCGAAAAATCCCGCCGGGAATCCGAAAAAATCGGGCTCCCGGCGGGGTTTTATGTTGACAAAGGGGCCGCGCCTGTGGTACAATAAGACGCTATATTGAGAAAATGGGGCCTGATACCCCATTTCAAATCTACTGTTATGATACCAGCTTTCCCCCGAAATTACAAGTGGGCCCGGGCGAAAACAAACAACCGGGCCGAGCGTGTCAAAATCCCGGGAGAGCGGTTCCCAAGGAAAAGCACGGAGAAAATGCGAAAAGAAAGGCGTGAGTATTGAAGATGGCCAAGGACAAGTATTATGGCAAGACCCTGCGCAAGAACTTTGCCAGACACGAAGAGGTCATGGCGATGCCCAACCTGCTGGAGATCCAGAAGAAATCCTATCAGTGGTTCCTGGACACCGGCCTGCGGGAGGTTTTTGCCGACGTGGCCTCCATCGGCGACTATGCCGGCAACCTGGAGCTGAGCTTCATCGACTACAGCATGGACGAGAAGCCCAAGTACGACGTGGAGGAGTGCAAGGCCCGGGACGCCACCTATGCCGCCCCCATGAAGGTCAGCGTGCGCCTGCACAATAAGGAGACCGGCGAAATCAAGGAGCAGGAGATCTTCATGGGCGATTTCCCCCTGATGACCCACTCCGGCACCTTCGTCATCAACGGCGCCGAGCGCGTGGTGGTCAGCCAGATCGTCCGCTCCCCCGGCATCTACTACGGCAAGGAGATCGACCTGAAAACGGACCTGCCCCTGCTGACGTCCACCGTGATCCCCTACCGGGGCGCGTGGCTGGAGTATGAGACCGACAGCAGCGAGGTGTTCTGGGTCCGCATCGACAAGAACCGCAAGCTCCCCATCACCTGCCTGATCCGGGCCCTGGGCCTGAAGACCGACGGCGAGATCCTGGACCGCTTCGGCGACGATCCCCGCATTGTGACCACCATGGAAAAGGACACCTGCAAGTCCTATGAGGAGGCCATGCTGGAGATCTATCGCAAGCAGCGCCCCGGCGAGCCCCCCACGCTGGACTCCGCCGAGAACCTGATGCAGGGCCTGTTCTTCGACCCCCGGCGGTATGACCTGAGCACCGTGGGCCGGTATAAGTTCAACAAGAAGCTGACCCTGTGGGCCCAGGCCAAGGGTCAGAAGCTGGCCGAGCCTGTGGCCGACCCCGCCACCGGCGAGCTTCTGCTGGAGGAGGGCCACGTCCTCTCCGGCGACGACTGCCGCACCCTGGACGCCATCGGCGTGGGTATGGTGAAGGTCCGGCTGGAAAACGGCGAGGTCATCCGCATTTTCACCAACCGCATGTGCGACATGAGCCGCTATGTGGACTTTGACCCCAAGACGGCGTGCGGCATCAAGGAGCGGGTGCGCTTCGACGTGCTGCAGGAGCTGCTGAGTCAGTATCAGGGCGAGGAGCTTATCGAGCAGTGCCGCCTGCAGGCGGACCGCCTGGTGCCCAAGCACATCATCATCGACGATATCCTCACCTCCATCAACTATATGAACGTCCTGGCCCACGGCCTGGTGCAGAAGGACGATATCGACCATCTGGGCAACCGCCGCCTGCGCTGCGTGGGCGAGCTGCTGCAAAACCAGTTCCGCATCGGCTTTAGCCGCATGGAGCGGGTCATCCGGGAGCGGATGACCATCCAGGACCTGGACATCGTCACCCCCCAGAGCCTCATCAACATCCGGCCCGTCACCGCCGCCATCAAGGAGTTCTTCGGCTCCAGCCCCCTGAGCCAGTTCATGGACCAGACCAACCCCCTGGCCGAGCTGACCCACAAGCGGCGTCTGTCCGCCCTGGGCCCCGGCGGCCTCAGCCGGGAGCGGGCCAACATGGAGGTCCGCGACGTGCACTACAGCCACTATGGCCGCATGTGCCCCATCGAGACCCCTGAAGGCCCCAACATCGGCCTGATCTCCTATCTGGCCACCTATGCCCGGGTCAATGAATACGGCTTCATCGAGGCCCCCTTCCGCCGGGTGGAGCGCCCCTCCGGCCGCGTCACCGACGAGATCACCTATATGACCGCCGACGTGGAGGATCAGTACGTTGTGTGTCAGGCCGCCGAGCCTGTGGACGAGAACGGCTGCCTGATCGGCCCCCGTATCACCTGCCGCCATCAGGACGAGACCATCCAGGTGGAGCCGGAATACGTGGACTACATGGACATCTCCCCCCGTATGATGGTGTCCATCGCCACGGCCATGATCCCCTTCCTGCCCAACGACGACGCCAACCGCGCCCTGATGGGCGCCAACATGCAGCGGCAGGCCGTGCCTCTGCTGCGGCCGGAGGCCCCCATTGTGGGCACCGGTATGGAGCACAAGATCTGCCTGGATTCCGAGGTGGTGGTGCTGGCCGAGGGCGACGGCGTGGTCACCAAGGTGGACGCCACCAACGTGTCCGTCCGCTATGACAGCGGCGAGACCAAGGACTATAAGCTCATCAAGTTCCTGCGCTCCAACCACGGCACCTGCATCAACCAGAAGCCCATCGTTTCCGTGGGCGAGCGGGTCCACGGCGGCGACGACCCCACGGTGCTGGCCGACGGTCCTGCCACCGATCAGGGCGAGATCGCCCTGGGCCGCAATATCCTGGTGGGATTCATGACCTGGGAGGGCTACAACTACGAGGACGCCGTGCTGCTCAACGAGCGGCTGGTGAAGGAGGACGTTTACACCTCCATCCATATCGAGGAATATGAGATCGACGCCCGGGATACCAAGCTGGGGCCCGAGGAGATCACCCGGGATATCCCCAACGTGGGCGAGGACGCCCTGAAGGACCTGGACGAGCGGGGTATCATCCGCGTGGGCGCCGAGGTCCACGCAGGCGACATCCTGGTGGGCAAGGTCACCCCCAAGGGCGAGACCGATCTGACTGCTGAGGAGCGTCTGCTGCGGGCTATCTTCGGCGAGAAGGCCCGGGAGGTCCGGGATACCTCCCTGAAGGTGCCCCACGGCGAAAGCGGCATCATCGTGGACGCCAAGGTGTTCACCCGGGAGGCCGGCGACGAGCTGGGGCCCGGCGTGAACCAGGTGGTCCGGGTGTATATCGCCCAGCGGCGCAAGATCCAGCCCGGCGACAAGATGGCCGGCCGCCACGGCAACAAGGGCGTGGTGTCCCGGGTCCTGCCCCAGGAGGATATGCCCTTCCTGCCCGACGGCACCCCCCTGGACATCGTGCTGAACCCCCTGGGCGTGCCCTCCCGTATGAACATCGGCCAGGTGCTGGAGGTCCATCTGGGCTACGCCGCCAAGACTCTGGGCTGGAAGGTGGCCACCCCCATTTTCGACGGCGCCACCGATAAGGACATCACCGAGGCCCTGACCCAGGCGGGTCTGGCCCCCCAGGGCAAGAGCTGGCTGTATGACGGACGCACCGGCGAGCGCTTCGACAACAAGGTCACCGTGGGCTATGTGTACTTCCTGAAGCTGCACCACCTGGTGGACGATAAGATCCACGCCCGGTCCACCGGCCCCTACTCTCTGGTGACCCAGCAGCCCCTGGGCGGCAAGGCCCAGTTCGGCGGCCAGCGCTTCGGCGAGATGGAGGTCTGGGCGCTGGAGGCCTACGGCGCCGCCAACACGTTGCAGGAAATTTTGACCGTGAAGAGCGACGACATCGTGGGCCGCGTCAAGACCTACGAGGCCATCGTCAAGGGCACCAACATCCCCGCTCCCGGCGTGCCGGAGAGCTTCAAGGTGCTCATCAAGGAGCTCAAGTCCCTCGCGCTGGACATCAAGGTGCTGGACCGCGACAAGAACGAAATCATCATCCGCGAGCTGGACGACGACGATCTGGACATGGACACCACGCCCGCCGCGCGCCCCGACGAGGAGGGCGGAGAGAGCGATCAGCCCGCCGCCGCGCAGGAGGACGGGAAGCCCGAAGCCGCCGAGGACGATGTGGAGGTCGATTTCAGCATGGACGACGAGCTGGATGACTTCGACATGGATCTGGGCGACGACGATCTGGCCGCCATCGACCTGGACGATGAAGACGATAAGCCCATGGACGGAGAGTGATCCGTTCCCGCCTGACAGACCGAAAGGGAGTGCCGCGTTTTGTTTGACCTGACAAACCTTGATTCCATCCAGATCGGCATGGCGTCCACCGAGCAGATTCTGGAGTGGAGCTACGGCGAGGTAACCAAGCCCGAAACCATCAACTACCGCACCCTCAAGCCCGAGCGCGACGGCCTTTATTGCGAGCGCATCTTCGGGCCCACCAAGGACTGGGAGTGCAACTGCGGCAAGTACAAGCGCATCAAGTTCAAGGACAAGAACAAGATCTGCGACAAGTGCGGCGTGCAGGTGACCCGCTCCAAGGTGCGCCGCGAGCGCATGGGCCACATCCAGCTGGCCGCGCCGGTGAGCCATATCTGGTATTTCAAGGGCATCCCCAGCCGCATGGGCATGCTGCTTGACATCAGCCCCCGCACGCTGGAAAAGGTGCTCTACTTTGCCAACTTCATCGTGCTCGACCCCGGCGACCCCAACGAGACGGGCCTGAAAAAGCACGAGCTGATCACCGACGCCAAGTACCGCGAGATCGAGGCGCGCTGCGGCGCGGGGAGCTTCCGCGCGGGCATGGGCGCCGAGGCGGTCAAGGAAATGCTGATGGAGCTGGATCTGGACGCCATCAGCGAGAAGCTGAAAAAGGAAATCGCCGAGCTGGCCGAGAAGGAGCGCGACCGCGACACCGAGGGCCAGAAGCGCGCCCGCGCGGTCAAGCGGCTGGAGGTGGTGGAGGCCTTCCGCCTGAGCCACAACAAGCCGGAGTGGATGATCCTGGACGTGATCCCGGTCATGCCGCCGGACCTGCGCCCCATGGTGCAGCTGGACGGCGGACGCTTCGCCACCAGCGACCTGAACGACCTCTACCGCCGCGTCATCAACCGCAACAACCGCCTGAAGCGGCTGCTTGAGCTGGGCGCGCCGGACATCATCGTGCGCAACGAAAAGCGCATGCTGCAGGAGG
>ERZ857984.1867-NODE-1867-length-14781-cov-5.130246_pt1 | contig 14781 bp, 12 predicted proteins | sample MGYA00519914_ERZ857984 | MGnify/ENA primary metagenome ERZ857984 (study PRJEB31778, sample SAMEA3449417) | human gut metagenome | biome: human gut; feature: human-associated habitat; material: faeces | place: United Kingdom | collected 2010/2012 ... | reverse complement strand
TCTCCATTTGCAGGAACATTAAGCATATCGCCGAAAGAGTAAGTATTAAAGAATCCGAAAGTTCCTTTAATAGTGTCATTTCCGAGCGTAAAGCCTAATTGTTGCATTCTTGCTCTGAACTGATTACCATGAGTAAGGAAGTCAATCCAACCAGAATCAACTCCATACATACCGAAAACTGAAGCGCTTGCCATAGAAAGCAAAGCTATTGTTGTTAGAAAAATCTTTTTCATTTTCTCTCTCCTTTTTAAAATTTTTTTTGATTTTTCGTATTAAATAAAAAATCCTTCAAATTATCGCAAATGAAATAAATACGCCAAAACCATAACAAGAACCATTTAAAGAATTATAATTTCCGATTTTTGACAAATTATAATTTTTGCTTTCAATGTTTATAAAATCGTAATTAAAAGATTTTACGAAATTACAATTTTCACCGAATGCAAAATTATAATTTTCATTAACCGAAGAATTATAATTTTTTAGATTATTCTCATTATGATTAAAGTCGTAATTATAGCAAAAGCCATAATCTAAAAGACTTATTATTTCAAAATTATTAAAATTAAATTTTTTAAAAGTTGATTGCCAAGCCTTCAATTTTTTAAGCTCGCAATGAATTATATTAAAAAATAACTGAATTAAATTATATAAAAATTTTGCAAAGAATAAATTTATCTCATGTTGACGGTTGACGGTTGACGGTTGACGGTTGACGGTTGACGGTTGACGGTAACCCAAACTATAAGATAAATATTTTACTATCATAACTCTATCAATAAAATTAATTTTAATTAAATTATACAACATTTAAAAAATTAGTCAATAACAATTTAAATATTTTCTAATCAATTCTTAATTTATACAATAAGTTTAAAAATTAGTCAATAGTTTATTTTATTTTTTTTCAATATTGATTAATTTAATTACATTTTATAATATTTAAAAATTTTTGTCAACATTTTTAAACTTAATTTAATTACAATTATAAAATCTTTTAAAATAATGTCAATATAAATTTAAATTATTTATTAATTAACTTTTATTTTATAGATTTTTAACAATTTAATAATACATTTCATACATATTTTTAAAATTTATAGAAAAATTATTATTATAACTTTATCAAATTGTAATTCCTAGTAATTAAAACGCGCGAAGCAATCCATTTTGAATAAAAATTAACTAAACAAAATTTTTAAATTAATTCTATTAAATATGCTAAAATAAAATATACTTGATATAATACTTTTTTATTGTATCATATAAACATTAAAATTTATTAGAAATTTTATGATTAAAAATTTATGGAGAAATTATGACATTTACAGATTTAATAATGAATTTAAATAAATTTTGGAGCGATAACGGTTGCATAATTCAGCAAGGTTACGATTTGGAAGTTGGAGCTGGAACTTTTAATCCCGCTACGGCTTTAAGAGCTTTGGGACCAGAGCCTTTCAATGTCGCTTATGTAGAGCCTTCAAGGAGACCTACTGACGGCAGATACGGAGAAAATCCGAATAGACTTCAACATTATTATCAATATCAGGTTATAATGAAACCTTCGCCCGATAATATTCAAGATTTATATATTGAAAGTTTGGGAGCTTTGGGAATAAATTTTAAAGACCATGATATTCGTTTTGTTCATGACGATTGGGAATCTCCGACACTTGGCGCTTGGGGATTGGGTTGGGAAGTCTGGCTTGACGGAATGGAAATAACTCAATTCACATATTTTCAAGCGGTTGGCGGAATAAACCTAAAACCTATAACTGGCGAAATTACTTACGGACTCGAAAGAATATGCATGTATTTGCAAAATGTGGATAATGTTTACGATTTGGAATGGGGACATGGAATAAAATACGGCGATGTTCATTTGCAAGGCGAAAGAGAATTTTCTAAATATAATTTTGAAGTTGCAGATATCGACATGTATTTTAGACATTTTAAAGAATATGAAGAAGAATGCGATAAATGTCTTGCAAACGGATGCGTTCTTCCCGCTTACGATATGGTTATGAAAAGCTCGCATGTTTTTAATATGCTTGATGCAAGAAACGCAATTAGCGTAACGGAAAGAGCGGGCTATATAGCAAGAGTTAGAGAACTTATGAAAAAAGTTTCTTCGGCTTATATTTCTTCAAGAGAGGCTATGAATTATCCTCTTATAAAAAATAAATAAAATTTAAGGAGTATAAATTATGGAATTAAATTATAAAGAATTAGCCACAAAAATAATTGAATTGGTAGGAAAGAAAAATATATCTTCCGTATCTCATTGCGCGACAAGATTAAGATTAATTGTCAAAGATAAAAATAAAGTTAATGTTTCTGAAATTGAAAAATTAGAAAAAGTTAAAGGAATATTTTTTGATGCTGGACAATATCAAATAATACTTGGCGAAAAAATAACGAAATATATTTTTAATGAAATTTCAAATATGGGATATACGATTATATAATTAGTTTTTTATTTAAACTATTTACAAAAATATTATTATCTATTTGAATATACTAACAATATGTTTTTGGATATAATAATCTTTATTCAAAAAAGTGGATTATTTTTACAATATAAATAATATTGATAATTTTCATTTTCTATAATAAACTATTTTCTATGATTTTTACGATTTTTTATATTTTAATAAATATTATATTTACCATATTAAATTTTATAGCGGTATTTGTTTTATATATTTTTGTCCGTCCTTTTAGCAAAAAAAAATCTATAATAATAAGTCATTCGATTGCAAAATTTTGGGGAAGAAGTTTAATGAAAATGGCTTTTATAAAATTTGATTTGGAAAATAAAGAAAATTATGATTTGAAAAAAGTTTATTTGCTAACTCCAAATCATCAAAGCGCTTTTGATATATTCTGCAGTTTCTGTATATTCAAAGGTTTATACGCTTTCGTTTCAAAAGACACTTACGGAAAAGTTCCAATGGTTGGTTTGGGAATGAAACTTTCAAATTATATATTCGTTAAAAGAGGAACTGTCGGAGCCGTAAAATCGATTGAAGATATTAAAGAGAGATTAAATAATAAAACGAGCATTGTTCTATATCCCGAAGGCACAAGAAGTAAAACGGGAGAGATAAATATGCCAAAAAGAGGAATTTTAAGAATAGCGGATAAATGTCCCGATATTCCAATTTTGCCAGTAGTTATATACGGAACTAAAGATATAATGAAAGCGAGGAGTTTTAAAATAAATCCTTTCGGAAAAATTAAAGTTAGATTTTTAAAACCTTTTTATTTTAAGGACATAGAAGGAGACGAAAATTCAAAATTGAAATATTGGCATGATATTATGACGAAAAATTATAACGACTTAAAAATGAAAGATAAGGATAATAATGAATAATAATAAATCAATCGTTCTCGCCGCGTCCGCTTATATTTTATGGGGACTCCTTCCTATATATTGGAAAACCGTTCAAAATTTTGATTCGGCTTTCGTTTTGGGAATGCGAGTGATAACGACTTTTATATTTACTTTAATCATAATAATTTATAAAAAGTCAAAATTATATCGAGGAAAGAAAGCTTTGATTCAAACTATAATAGCGGGAATATTGGTTGGAGTCAATTGGTATTTATATATTTATACGGTTAATTCGGGAAATATTTTGGAAGCTGGACTTGCATATTATATATGTCCTATTTTAAGCATTTTTATTGGAATTGTCATTTTTAGAGAAAAGAAAAAACCTTTGGAATATTTGGCTATAGTTTTAATGTTTACAGGAATGATTTATCAGACAATAACATTAGGCAAATTTCCGATTATGGCTTTTTGTATAGCTTTAACTTTTTCAATTTACGGAATACTTAAAAAATTTACGGTTTATTCTGCTTGGGAGAGTTTATTTTTGGAGACTTTTTCAATAATAATTCCTTCGATAATAATCGCTAAAATTTATTTTCCGCAAAATCCTCAACCGATTTCAAAATGGATAGCTTTAATGTTTTCTGGCATTGCTACGGGAATTCCTCTATACTTATTTGCAAAAGCGGCGAAAGGACTTCAAATTTCTATGCTCGGATTTTTGCATTTTTTAGTTCCTTTTATAGCGACTTTGCTTGCAATATTCGTATATAAAGAAGAAATTAATATTAATAGAGCGATAACTTTATGCATTATAATATCCGCTTCAATTATTTATTCTATATCGATATATGTAAATTCATCCACTAAAAAATAATTTATTACTAAAATATTAAAAATATCATTTTATATTATTGAATATTAAACGATTTTATTATATAATTATTTTCTAATATTTAATTTTATTATTTATAAACTATAAAACTTAAATCATAAGGAAAATAATAATGGCTAAACTTTCGCATTTGGAAAAAGAATATATTAAAGCTAATCATAAAAATAAAACCGTTGACGAACTTTCAAAAAAATTGGAAAAAGATAAAGAACTTGTAGAAGAATATATAAAAGAACTTCAAAATAAGCAGTCTAAAAAAAATAATAAAAATGAAAGAAAAGAAAATAAAGCAATTGATACTATAAAAAAAATATTTTTTGAAGATAAAGAAAAATCGGAGCCTATTTATAAAAAATATTCTATAAAACCTTATAGGCTTTCAAAAATAGATTTTATATTCGCGTCTATTTCGTTTTTATTTGCTTTCTTTTTATATTTATTCACTCTCACTCCTTCTCTTTCCGCTGGGGATAACGGCGAGCTAACGACTGCGGCATATTTTTTAGGAGTAGGACATGCGCCTGGATATCCGTTTTATACTTTAATGTCGAAATTATTTACTTATATTCCGTTTGGAAATATCGCTTGGAGAACGAATTTATTTTCTGGAACTTGCGCTGCAATTTCAACAATATTTTTTTATTTGATAATGGCAAAAGTTTTAGGACAAAATAGAATCGAAAGAGGATTTTCGCCCGTAATTCAAATTCCCGCTTTACTCTCTTCGATTGTATTCACCATATCCGACAATATGTGGGCGCAGGCGACTATGGCGGAAGTTTACAGTTTGAATATATTGCAAATAGCTTCGATGCTTTTAATATTAGTTTATTGGTATGAAGCGGTTTGGAAACATGCAAACGATAATATAGCTTATTACGGCTCAAAATATCTCATGGCATTTGGATTTTTATATGGAGTCGCTCTTGCAAATCACCATGTGACTTTGCCTTTCGCTTTCGCTCCTTTGCTTTTTATTGGAATAGTTTTATTTTTAGTTCATAAAGATAGATATATCGAGCATATAGAAACTTCTTTTATTTCAATATTCGTATTTTTGTTTTTGCTTTTTATAGGCGGTTTTGGATATTATAGATTTATTATGAATTACGAGGCTTATTTATATTTTCCAGCGGGAGTCTCTTCAAACGATTCTATATTTTCGATTTTATTTAAACCGTTTAGCGATATGAATATAATGAGCGACATATTTACCGCTTTGGCAAACGGTTCTTATTTGCGTCCCGATATGATACAAAATTTGAAAGCGCCTTTTTATCCTACTTTGTATAAAGGAATGTTTTTAGTTTTATGGTCATTATTTTTAGTTTTAATTTGGTGTTTGGTATATAGATATTTCTTATGCAAAATAGATAAATTCAATAAAGATAACGATTTTATAACGGGAATATCTATAGAGTATTATAAAATGCTTTTAATGTTGTCTGTAGGAGTTATAATTTACGCCTATATGCCGATAAGAGCGAGAGCTTTGCCTCCTTTAAATTGGGGACAATTAAACGAACCTTCTGGCTGGGAAAATTTAAGCTATTTATTTAGTATGATTCATAGAAAACAATATGGAACTTCTGGAAACGATATAGCCGCAATTTTTATACTTCATCCCGAGCAGGTAAGCGCGTTAATAAATATATTCAAAACTCAACTTACAAGATTAGGACTTTTATTTTTAATTCCAGGATTATTTCAAATATTCAAAAAAAATAAATTTATCGGAATATTTTCCGTATTCGGACTTTTAAGTTTTTCAATTTCGCTTATGGCTTATACGAATCCGCCTCCAAGCGTTAGAACTTTATCTTTCGTTGAAGTATTTTTTCTTCCCGCAACTTTATATATGATGGTTATAATCGGTTTCGGCATTCAATGGTATATAGAATATTTTAACGGAAATATAAAAAATGTATTTAAAAAACCTTCAAAAGAAGAAAATATAAATTCTTTTAGAGTTGGACATATTATATCTTTAGCCATTATTTTAATTATATTAATTCCAATATTTATAAATAATTTAAGCAGAAATAATAACTCAAAAGATTTTAGCAATCATGATTATTCTTATAACATGATGAACTCGATTCCCGATAACGCGATATTTGCTACCGAAGGCGGAGACAATCAAGTATTCGGACTCGTTTATTATACAATGGTTGAAAGAAGAAGACCCGACTTAAAAATATACGACCAAAAAGGAAATGTATTTGAAAGAATATACGGAAACCTAATGAAAACGGACGGAAGATGGCTTGGAGATATAAGCGATGCGGTTGATAAAGATTTTATAGAATCTGGACGCCCTTATTATATGGCTTGGCGAAGAGAAGGACTTCATAGACTCGGAGATTATTATTTTAAGGCTTATGGACTCGTGTTTAAAGTTCAGCCTATAAAATACGCTTTAGTTGACGAATTAGAATTTTTTAAATCTTTGACTATTAACGATTATAAGAATATAGCGAAAGAGCATTTGAAAAGAGATTATGAGGATTCAAAAATCGCCGCAGATATTAAGGCTTTGCTTGACGAAGGTTTAATATTGACTCAAAGAAAAGATAAATATAACGGAAACGAAGAGATAGAATTTATAAAAATGTATGAGCTTCCTTTTCCCGAATTAAAAACCGAAGAAGATTATTGGAATACTTATATTATGCAAGGAACGGAAGAAGAAATTTCCAATTACGATTTTTTAACTAGAGAAATATTTATAAGTTCTTACTCTCTTGCAAAAATAGATATGTATAATAGAAAAATAAAAACCTATAATAAACTTTTAGAATATATGGGAGATGACAATATCGCTAAAAACGGAATAACAAAGAACGAAGCTAATGAAAAAATAGAAGAGCTTAAAAAATTGAAAAGAGAAGAAGAAGATAAAATGCTTAAAATAGGTTTCGATATGTCAAATGTTTATTTTTCTGTAGGAAATCAAGCGATTATTGACGGAAATTATGAGCGCGCTGTAGTTATGTATGAAGAACTTATAAGACTTGAAAAACTTATTTATCCCGCTTATTTTAATTTGGCGGCATCATACGAATATTTGGCTCGCTCAAAAGAAACGCCTTACGAAAAAGAAGCGGAATATTTAAATAAAGCTAAAGAAGTTTTGGAAAGAGCGGAAAAAACTTTTCACAGAGGAAGAGATATTGGTAATGCGGCAAGAGATAAAAATCAAACATATCAGCAAATAAAACAATTTATTCAAAGAATAGAATCGCAAATAAGAACTCCGAAAAGTCAGGTTGACGCTATGAAAGAGCAGGCTGCTATAGAAAATAGTTTTGAAAGTTATAGCGCTTATGCAAATTATGTTTATCAAAATAGACAAGATATAGAAGAAACTTTATGGGCAAAGAAAGAGGCAAAAAATAGAGCAAAAAATACGGAGCAAATATTTTCGGTTAATAAAGATTTAGCGATATTATACGCCAATACGGGAGATATCGACTCTTCGGTAAATATATTAAACGAAACTTTAAAAATTCCTAATTTGAAAAAAGAGGATAAATCTTCTTTAGAATTTGATTTGGCAAATATTTATCTTAATCAAAAAATGTATAATCAGGCTACGGATATATATTCAAAATATACGAATGAGCTTACTCAAGATGGAGCTTTCGCTTTATATGCAATCGGGCATATGTATATTGAACAGAATAAAGTTATAGAAGCTTTAAATATTTACAACGACTTTAAAAGTAGAATGTCGCCTTTGACTTCGACAAATCAGATTATAGCGAATCTTTATCAAGATGTTGAAAGTAGAAGAGTTCAGATAATGCAATATTTGGCTTCTATGCCTAGATAATAATTTGTTTTTGAATATATTTATAATTTTTAATAAATAATATTTTCTAAAATTTTATTATATCATCCCAATATCTTTCAAAATATTTATACATTCCAAATCCTGGATAATAATTATTATAAATATTTTTGAAATCGCTTACAGCACTTTTTACGGAAGAATTATCAATATAACCTTTATTTGCCATATAAATCAAAGCTATAGAAGGAGAGCGAGACGCTCCAAAATTGCAATGAATCAATACTTTTTTCTCTTTGATTTTTCTGTCTATAAACTCTATTGATTTTTTTATTATTGGATAAGCGTAATCATAGGAAAGAGTGGATATATCAAGCAAATTCAAATATAAATCGTCAATATTTTCAAAAACTACTTTATCTCTAACATTTCCACAAACGCCACGAACAAAACAACTTTGGCATGCATGAACTATAGCGCCTTCAAATTTTCTGCAATCGTTATCGTTTCCGACAAATAAATTTTTATAGACTTCTTTCATTATTCAATCTCCTATTTTAGAATATTCCAAATAAGAATATATATCTTTCGTTTCGACAATTTTTTCTCTATTAATTATTTTATAAGCGGGAGTTTCAATAAGAAGAGTTTTCAAATAAGGAATTTTTATAATATCCGTATCTCTATCGCCTATCATAAAAGACGCGCTTAAATCAATATTATATTTTTTTGAAGCGAGCAAATGCATTCCCGATTCGGGTTTTCGCATCATTGAAATTATATTATATTTTTTATTTTCGCTTTTTATATGATAAGGGCAATAATAAAAATCGTCTATTAAAGCTCCGCATTTTTTATATTCTTCGTAAATATATTTATGAACTTTTTTAACATCCTCCTCGCCGTAATAACCGTAAGAAACGCCAGCTTGATTTGTGACGACTATAGTTATAAATCCTTTTTCTTTCGCATATTTTACAATTTCTATAAATTCTTTTTTTATTTTAACTCTATAAATGCTTCCTACATATCCCAAATCTTCCATTAATATTCCGTCTCTGTCTAAAAATAAAGCCTTATTGATTTTTTTATTTTGATTGGGAATATATAAAGGAATTCCGAATAATAAATTTTTTTCAAAAGCTTTATTAATAATCTCTTCGTCAATATTTATTTTATTATTATTTTTATAAGCGATTTTTTTTAATATAGAATATCCCGATAAAGAATTTTCTATATCATTTTTTATAATTCTGTAATCGTTATCAATAGAATAAAATTTATTATTATTTTCATTATTAAGATTAAAATCTAAACCTACCAAAACGGCGTCTTTTTCTAATTTAGAATAAAATTTTAAAAAAAAGTTATCAATATTCATATAAAAACCCGCATAAGAATAATAATATTTCATATTTTAATTTTTATCAATAAGTAATATAATATTAAAAAAATATTTTGGAGGTTTATATGTCAAAAAGAATTCTCGTTCCTTTAGCCGAAGGTTTTGAAGAAATTGAAGCAATAACGATAATAGATATATTGAGAAGAGCAAATTTGGAAGTTATAACCGCGTCTTTAACCGATAATTTGGAAGTAAAAGGCGGACATAATATAACCGTTAAAGCCGATACAATTTTAGATAAAGTTATTAACGAAGATTTTGATGCAATATCTCTTGCAGGAGGTATGGGAGGCATGAATAATTTGAAAAACGATAAAAGAATTATAGAAAAAATTAAAAAAATGTATAATGATAAAAAACTTGTTTCAGCCGTATGCGCTTCGCCAATAGTTTTGGGAGAGGCTAAAGTTCTAAACGGAAAATATACATGTTATCCAAGTTGCGAAAAGTCAATTAATATGGGAGAATATCAAGATAAAGATTTAGCGGTAGTAGATAAAAATGTTATAACCTCGAAAGGTCCCGCAACAAGCATTATTTTTGCTTTAGAAATAGTAAAATATTTAACAGGCTCAAATGAAGAATTATCAAAATCTTTATTAATGCATTTATTAAAATAATTTTTAATTTAAGAGCGTATAAAATAAAAAATATTTGGTTTTTTAGCAATATATTATTAATTTTTACTTTTTTATTAATAATTTCATATATTTTACATAAAAATTATATAAAATTCTGCAATTAATTTAATAAAAAATTTGATTTTTGTAATTTTTTTGATTATACTATAAGCATAATGCATAATTTAGCTTTCTATGAAACCGCTTATCTTTTAAGCATCTTTAGAAAATGTAAAAACATTAATATTAAACAAATCTTATGTATTAAAAGGAGAGACTATGGGAAAAGTATATAAACCCGAAAGTATCCGCAATGTTGCCATTTTAGGGCATGTTGGAAGCGGCAAAACTACTCTAAACGAAGCCTTGCTTTTCAGAGCGAAATGCATAGATAAAAAAGGCGAAGTTGCAAGAGGAACAACCGTAAGCGATTATACGGACGAAGAGATAAAGCATAATATGTCTATTCGCACTTCTTTAAGCTTTATAGAATGGAAAGAGCATAAAATTAATTTGCTTGATATTCCAGGTTCGGGAGATTTTAGCGGAGAGATAAATCCCGCTTTGAGAGTCGCAGAATCTTGCATTGTCGTTATTGACGCGGAATTTGGAATTCAAATAGAAACGGAAAAGCATTGGCAGATGGCAAATAATTTTAAAAGACCTAGAATTATTTTTATCAATAAAATCGATAAGGATATGATTAATCATAAACAGTTGCTTGAAAAAATTGAGCATAATTTTAAAGAGCCTCCCGTTGTTCCAATTCAAATTCCTATGGGAAACGGAAAGGATTTTAAAGGCATAATAGATATTATTTATCATAAAGCCTTTTTCAGAGACGAAAACGGAAATATTGTAGAAAAAGAAATTCCCGAAGAATATTACGAAGAATACAGAGCGACAAGAGATAAATTAAAAGAATTGGTATGCGAAGTTGACGATACTTTAACCGAAAGATTTTTATCGGGAGATAAATTTTCTGACGAAGAATATATAGAAGCACTTACAAAATCGATATTGCAATATAAAGTCGTTCCAATATTATTTGGCACTTCATTAAAAGATATTGGAATGGGAGCGGTTTTAGATACGATAATAAGATATATGCCTTCGCCTTCTTATGTTCCTGCAACTAAAGGAAAAAATCCTATAACTAACGAAGAAGCGGAAAGAACTATATTAGGAAACGACCCTTTTGCAGCTTTTGTATTTAGAACGACTATAGACCAATATGCAGGAAGAATTTCGTTTTTTAAAGTTCGTTCGGGCAGTCTAAAAAGCGGCGATGAAATTTACAATTCAAGGACAGGAAAAAGAGAAAAAGTCGCTCATATATATATGGCAAGAGGAAAAAAACAAATCGAAACGGACGAAATAACGGCAGGAGATATTGGCGTTTTGGCGAAATTATCCGACTGCAAAACGGCGGATACTATAAGCTCACCGAATTCTCCATTCCAATTTGAAAATTTAAAAATTCCTCAACCGATATTTTTTACAGCTATAAAAATATTGAAAAACGATGTTAAAGCTCGGGAAGTATTGGATACTATATCGCAAGAAGATTTAACTTTTAATGTGGAATCCGACAGCGAAACTAAAGAAACTATAATAAAGGCTATGGGAGATTTGCAAGTTAAATTGGCGTTAGAAAGAGTAATTGCCTTAACTAAAGCGGAAATCGAACAGAGCGTTCCGAGAGTTGCCTATAGAGAAACTATAAGAAAGAAAGCGCAGGCTCAATATAGACATAAAAAACAATCGGGCGGAAGCGGACAATTTGGCGAAGTGCATTTAGAAGTTGAACCTTTGCCAAGAGATGGCGGATACGAATTTGTAAACGATATATTTGGAGGAGCGATACCAAAACAATATATTCCTGGAGTTGAAAAGGGAATTCAAGACGCTTTACAACAGGGACCTTTGGGAAAATATCCTATGGTTGATATTAAAGTTAGAGTTTATGACGGAAAATATCATGATGTTGACTCTAATGAATTATCGTTTAGAATAGCGGGTTCTATGGCGGCAAAAGAGGCATTTAAAAACGCTTCTCCTGTTTTATTAGAGCCAATTATGAAAGTTATCGTATATGTTCCCGAAGAGTTTACGGGTTCTATAATGAATGAACTTACGGGAAAAAGGGGGAAAATACTTGGAATGGAGGCGGCTTCTAATACCGTGCAGATGATTAAGGCGGAAGTGCCTTTATCGGAAATGCTTACTTATTCTATAGAAATGAAAGCGTCAACTTCGGGAAGAGGAACTTTTGAAATGGAACATTCGCATTATCAAGAGTTAACTGGACCTTTAGCTGATAAAGTTATAGAAGAGAGAAAAGCTTTATTGGAGGCTTCGGCTTGAATTTATATTTGAAATTCGATATAAAAAATTTGATATTTTTTGTATTGTATAATATAATAATTAAATACTTAAATAGGAGATTATATGCTCAAAATAATTGACAAAATAATAAAAGAACATGTATTTGAAGATTTGGAATCAAAAGACAAAGATTCGCTATTTAAAACTTTAAGCGAAAAAATAGCGGCGGTTTCAACTCCATCGGCGGATGCAATTTTTGACGCTTTAAAAAAGAGAGAAACCGAATACACGACAAATATTGGAAACGGAGTCGCCGTTCCGCATGGAAGAATTCAAGGATACGGAAAAACCGATATATTCGTAGGTTTTCTTAAAGAAGAGATTAATTACGATTCGGATTCTGACGAAAAAACGCCTGTAAAATTAGTGTTCGCTATACTTTCTGACCTTGAAAATCCGCAAGATTATCTTTTGAATCTATCTCAAATATTCTTCTTGGTAAATCAAAAAGAAATACTTGATAAAGTTATGGAAACAAAAAGTTTTGAAGAACTTCAAAGCGTTTTGGAAGCTTTCAAAAAATTAGACGAAAAATTTGAAGCGGAAAAACAAATTAAATTCTTAATAGAATTGGAAAGAGCGGATATACAAATTAAAGCCTATGAGCTTTACAGTTCTACTCATGCTCAACAAAAATCAGATTTGGTTTTGGAAGAGTATAAAAAATATAAAGACACTATTTTAAGCAAAATAGATGTAGCCGTTTTGGAAAATTATAAAAGAATTAAAGAAGGCAAGGGCGAGGCTTTGGCAAAAATCGACAATTATAAATGTAGCGCGTGCAATGTAGCCATACCTAAAATGACGGTTAATGAAGTTAGAAGACAAAATCAAATAATAATGTGTTTCCATTGCGGAAGAATATTATTTACTACAGATTAATTTTTATTTAATAATTACAATGAATAAAAAAAATAATTTTGTAAGAATGGCTAAAAAGAATTATGTTATATTTTTCTTTTTAGCTTTCTTTATTGTTTATATAGACTCTTGTTCTTTAAGTCCAAATTCTGGAATAGAAGATTTTTATAATTATCCTAATCCTTTTAATTCAAAAGAAACAAGCACGACTTATAAAGTTTCTATAAAAAGCGGAGAGATAATAAATGCAAAATTAGAAATTTATTCTATTTCTAGAGATTTGCTTGACAATAAAGATTTAACTATCAATAATTCCGATAAAAAAATAGCGACTTGCCAATGGTCTGGATTAGATAAAAATGGAAAATATTTGCCCGCTGGAGTTTACACGGCAAAGATAACCGTGAAAGATAATCAGGATTCTACTTTTATTGAAGAGTTTAAGACTTTTATAAAGTGAATATATAAAATTTTATAAAATATTTTCATTTATATTTTATATTGTTTCAATGTTTAAAAAAAATTAAAGAGTAGAAATAATAAAAAAGACACCGTAATAAAATACGATGCCTTTTTACATTTCTTATCTTATCAATATAAACTTATTTTATTCCCAACCTTGACTGTTTACGCTTGATAACTTTAACTGAATGCTCAAACCATCGCTCGTTATATGAGCAACCTCGCTTGACAAAGCATAACCGCCTTTTAATGTAAATCTAAAATAAAAAGTGCAATTAGCTCCAACAACTAACGGCTCTTTATGATATATATTTAAACCTGAGAAATATGTTTTATAATTTGAAGTTTCTTTTATTGCTTCTCCCGTCCAAATCCTTCCGCTTGATTTACTAAATTTAATATTTTTCTCTGTTGAACCAATATTAGATGCATTAAAATTAGGAGTATTAGCTGAAAAAGTCGTGCTTGAAAAAGTAAATTGAGCTACATTCTTATAAGATGAATCGTCAACACGAACTGTTTTCATAGACTTAATCATATCCTCTATTTCCGTTTTTGTTATAACTTTCGCTTTATATAAATTGATTGTTACATTAGCCGTAGTTTCTTTACTCGCATCCGAAGAATCGGCAAATTTAAATGTTATGGTATATTTGTAAGCCGTTGTCTCCGTTAAAGTCGCGCTTTTGAATTTGGTTATACCAGAGCTTGATAAAGTCAATTCTTTAGTAGATTTGGTATAGCTGAAATCGGACGCGTCCAAAGTCAATGGATTCGAGCCGCTATCTACGCTTTGAATTGAAACATCATAATCGGAAGCTCCAGAAACTGAAAAGCCTACCGTTCCCGCAGAGTAAACGCTTGAAGAAGAACTAACAACCGTTATATCTTTAGAATTGTTTGCTTCTTCGCTTACCGATATAGAACCTCCGCCGTTTACTTCCCCGCCTGTCGTTCCCTCATTACTACAGCTAATTGAAAATAGCAATGTTAATGATAATAATGTGATAAGAA
>ERZ857984.1862-NODE-1862-length-14821-cov-28.256332_pt1 | contig 14821 bp, 11 predicted proteins | sample MGYA00519914_ERZ857984 | MGnify/ENA primary metagenome ERZ857984 (study PRJEB31778, sample SAMEA3449417) | human gut metagenome | biome: human gut; feature: human-associated habitat; material: faeces | place: United Kingdom | collected 2010/2012 ... | reverse complement strand
GGGTTGATCTCGCTAAGTGCTGTAACAGCACTTAGCGAAAGGCCTCATGGCCTTTGGGGCGGGTTGATCTCGCTAAGTGCTGTAACAGCACTTAGCGAAAGGCCTCATGGCCTTTAAGCTGAACAAGTACATTCCGAATCGCTTATGGCAATTTTGCCTCCGACGGCTCAGAACCTTCTTCGCCTTATCGCACTTCATTTTACAATCCAAGGTTGACAGGCTACCCCATGCTGCGCATATAATTTGGCTGGATTAATGAAATTGATAAAAAACAACCAATATGCAAGGTACAAGCCTTTCTTTCATATACATATTTAAGGGGGCTGTTGATATGGATAATGAGCAAGTTAAAAATATAAGCAATGATAAATATGTTATTGAAATAACTTCCGTTAGCGACAAGACAATAATAGAACTGATAAAAGAACTAGTTTCCTCTAACTTGAATGGATAATTGGCCCATGATTAAAACAATGCTAATATTGTCATATAAATCATGGGTTGATTGGTCTTGGAAGGGGGAAAGATGATAACCAATCAATCAACATATATTGCAGGGCTGTACTTGAGACTCTCCAAAGATGACGGAGCTGGAGAAAGTTCAAGTATAAGTACGCAAAGGAATATACTACTATCGTACGCGAAAGATAATAACTTTAGGATTTATGACGAATATGTAGACGATGGCTGGAGTGGGACAAACTTTGAACGGCCGGAGTTTAAACGAATGATAAAGGACATCGAAAGCGGACATATAAACCTCGTGTTGACAAAGGACCTGTCCCGTTTAGGCAGGGACTATATAACTACTGGTCAATACACGGAAATATACTTTCCGTCCAAAGGTGTTCGTTATATCGCAATCAATGACGGCTATGACTCAGAAAGTCAATATACAGACATAGTTCCATTCAAAAATGTCCTGAATGAAATGTATGCGCGCGATACATCAAGGAAAATTCGCTCTGCATTTATTTCTAAAATGGAACAAGGCAGTTATATAGGTAATTTTGCACCATATGGGTATAAGAAAGACGAAAGCAACAAAAATCATTTAGTAATAGATGAAGAAGCAGCTCCTATCGTCTCTAAAATATTCAAAATGGCAGCTAATGGAGTTAGGCTTGTTGAAATAGCAAGTTACCTAAACGACAATGATATATTATCCCCAATTATGTATCGTTGTCGGAACAATAATCATCTTAATCCAGACAGGCACAGTCAACGTAAGCAATGGACAGCTTCCACAGTATCAAAACTCCTATATAATCGTGTATATCTAGGAGAGATAGCACAAAGAAAGACAACTAAGATATCGTTTAAAAGCGATATGATCATAAGGAACCCCAAAGATGATTGGATTATCGTACCAAACATGCATGATCCAATTATAGACCAAGAAACCTTCAATTTGGTACAAAGAATAAGGCGAAACAGGACATGTACTAAAAAAGGAGGTTTTCACAATGTCTTTTCCGGACTGGTTAAATGCGCTGATTGCGGAAGAAATATGTCTACCGTCGGAAGCCGAAGCAAGCTTTCGCCAATTAACCTGTGTTGCGGCGGTTACAAGTTATATGGAAGTTCGGAATGTACGAACCATTTCATAGACTATAATGTATTGTATGATATTGTGTTGAAAGCCTTGCAAGAACAAGTGAACATTAATGAGGAAGAACGGAACAAGCTTGCAAGTGAACTTCAACAAGAATTATCCCGTACAAAGGCCACCGTTAATAACGAATTGATAAGACAATTAAAAAAACGTGGTCAAGAACTGGACGGCATGATAGAAAGACTATATGAGGATAACTATCAAGGGAAAATTAACGATGACCGATTTCAAAAGCTTTTGGATAAATATGAGGGCGAAGCTAAACAAGTCAATGAAAGGCTAAAAGCTATGTCCCATGATTTAATCAAAAACGAGGAACTAGCCGCCAAGAAATCCTATGACCAATTTTTAAGACTGATTGAGCAATATACAAACATAGAAACCCTTGAAGTGGATATGTTGTTTAAACTCATAGATAGAATAGAAGTTGAGCAAGGACGCTATGAGCAGTTGGATAGAGGCCGAGTTAAATGCCAGAAAGTCAAGATTTGCTTTCGTTTTGCAACCAGTCCAGTTATCAAGGAGTATAATTCCGGCTGCCTGATAAATAATGGCTTATCTTTTGCATAATTGGTTTAGCATACCGAAATCGACTATCCATAGTATAGTTGTTGCGGTATGCGTAATCCAAAATATGAAGCATACTGAAATCAACCACTCATAGCATAGGCGAAAACAGTATGCGGAACACAAAACTCACGCATACCCAAATCAACCACCCACATGGTTAGCGCCTGCTTTCCGCATGCGCCCGCCCGTTTAAAGCCCCTGTCCAAGTTGAAGGCTATGCGCGGCAGATAGCCTGAATCCTCCAACAGCGTGAATAGGGGGAAGAAGATCGCCATGATTGGCTTCAAAAAAAACCATAAACCCCGAAAGGTGCATGAAACATGTACTTTTCAGGGTATGACTTTTTCTTTTTGGAATAATCGCTCTAACAATTAATATATTTAAGTATAACTATATTGTTGGGGTGAAAATATGGAGAAATATCAAGAAAACATAGTATTACCAAAGAGATTACAAGAGGAAATGCTAAAGTTCTTTATTAAGACCTCTATTCCAAGAAAAAAAGAAAAAAGCAATAAATCACCTAATAAGAAATAATGTTAGGAGTGATTTGTTTTGTTGGAAACAGCTATTTATGTTAGAGTATCAACAGAGGAACAGGCACAGGAAGGTTTTTCGATTAGGGCACAAGAGCAAAAACTAAAAGATTATACAAAAATTAAGGACTGGTCAATATATAAAGTTTATGCTGACGAGGGAATAAGTGGTAAAAATATAGAGGAACGACCAGCAATAAACGAGATGATAGAAGATATTAAAAAAGGGGAAATAAAAAATGTTCTTGTTTTTAAAATTGACCGCTTAACACGTAGCACAGCCGATTTAATATATCTTATTGAACTATTTAATAAACATAACTGTGCGTTTAATTCGCTAATGGAAAGCATAGACACACAAAGCCCAGCAGGAAGAATGTTTATAAAAATTATAGGAATTTTTGCAGAATTTGAAAGGGAAAATATTATAGAAAGGGCAAAGCTGGGGTTTGAACGAAAAGTCAAAGAAGGATATACCTTATGCAGTAGAGTTGCAAGCTATGGTTATGATAGAAAGGCAGGTGTAAAAGTCCAAACTATTAATGAAAATGAAGCAAGAATTGTAAGGGAAATATTTGATATGTTTGTTAATCAACACATGTCATTCCTAGATATAGCAAAAAACTTAAACAGTAGAAACATACCAACTAAAGAAAACTCTACTTGGCATGCCAGAACTATAAAGAATGCTCTTACTAATTGTAATTATATTGGAAATGTAAGGTATGCTACAAAAGATAAAAAAAGGAATTTTGAAATTGAAGGACTACATGAACCTATTATCTCTAAAGAACTATACGATAAAACGCAGGAATTAATATCCAAAATATCTACTAAGAATTATACTAAGCACCCCACAGAAGAACATTATTTCGCTGGTATTTTATTTTGTGGCAAATGTGGAGGAAAACTTGTATCACATGGTGATACTAAAAAAAGAAAAGATGGAACTATTTCCATTTATAGTGCATATCGTTGTAGAAATTATTTAAATAAAACATGTGATGCTAATAGTGTTGGACATAAGAATGTTGAAAAAGCATTTAGCGAATACATTGAACATATTGACGATTTTAATATAATTGATAATATAGAACTTGATAAAATAGAAAAACAGCATATTGAGAGGCAGGAAGTTATAAACAGTCTTAATAAACAATATAAAAAATTGAAAATTAAAGAAAAAGAAATACTAAATTTTTATGTAAACGATAGCATTAATTTTGATGAATATGTAGATATGAAAAAGTCTATTACTAAAGCAAAAGAACATATTTATATGGAGATAGAAAAAATTGGGGATTATCAAGTAAAAAACACAACTGTTGTGAATGAAGATATTATAAAAAATTTAAAAGAAAATTGGGATTTGTTAACCAACACAGAAAGGAGACAATTTCTAATACAGTTTGTTGATAAAATTATGATAACAGGTGAGAAGCAAAATTCAAGAAATAATATAGTTAAAATTCATGATGTTAAATATTATACTTACAGCTAATATTATCATATACAATAAGAGATAATAAACAAAAACATGTCAGGAGTATCCATGACATGTTTTTGTTATATAGAAGAAGGAAACAGACTTAAGAAAGAAAATACCTATCCAAAATAAACCTACTATGGATATAAAAGTCATTAATAACAAAGTCAATGCTGTTAGCCTCTTGAGTACCTAAGAACTGGCGGTTATCCTCAGCATTTAGCCGTTCAGCCAACAAGATTTTAGCATTGCGGTTCACTACAAGAGGTATTCCCGGTTTACACATTTCGTCAATAAATTTAGCCCCATTTTTCTTTAGGGTTGGTATTAAGATTGTATTTCTAATATCTTTGAGTACTGGACTATCAACTTTTGCGTATATTATACGCCCATATCTGTTTACTGTAAACCCATAGAACTCCATATTGAATTTCTTAACATTTTTAAAACATTCCGAGAAAATTGATTTATAATTATTTAGAATGCTATTGTCTATGTTTACATCGACAAAGGGCATAAGATTTAAAACTAGAATATGGTAATCATGAACAGAATAAGAAAAAGAGTTTGTTTCATCCTCAAGTTTACGATGGATTTGACGCACATTTTTAACAAGCTCTTTATTGTTGATATTGATTATTAACGATAGTTTCATGTCATTTCCTCCGGTGTAGTATTATTTATAATTCAAGTAAAGCAGTAACTTTATATTACATTTTTTATAATTATATACTAAAACTAAAGAAAAAATCGCATTTTATATTTAATTTTGATTTCATTATAATATTTATATTAAATTATTTCGATTTCAAATATCCATAGTATACTTAAAAGCAGTCAGGGGTATACTATGAACAAAATATTCCTTAAAATCGTTAAGTTACTACTTTAAGAATACAAGACCGATAATCATTGATATAAAAGGGTTTTCCTAATGTAAAGCTATTAATTTGACCATTAATAACAGCAAGCCAACTTTTCCATGCTTAATTTTTTCAATTCTTGAGACGGGTGGACATATGAATCTAAGGTGAATTTAACACTGGAATGTCCTAGTATTTCACTTAATGCCTTTACATCAAAGCCTTGTTCTATAGCTCTGGTTGCGAATGTATGTCTTAAAGTATGGAAGTTAATATCATTTAATCCGGCTTCTTTTAACATCTTTTTAAATATTGTTTGGTATGTTCTGGGTTCAACGTATTTGTTATTTCCGGTAAGTATATAATAGCTATCGTTCGATTGATTAACAGATAGTTCTTTTAAGAGAAATGATGGTAAAGGGATAACCCTTATTGATTTTTGGCTTTTTGGTTTGTCTATTATTATCCTTGTTTTTGTTTTGCTATACTTATCTGTATTCTTTATCCTCTGTATTGTCTTATCTATCTTTAATGTCCCATTTGGTATATCTATATCAGACCATTTTAATGCACATAGCTCCCCAAGCCTGATGCCTGTGTACAAACTTATCAAAACACCTAATTTAGCAGGGGTAGTATTAATCTGTAGATACTTAGCCAAAGTTTTTTGTTCTTCAAAGCTCAATATATTATACGTTTTTGTCTGGCTTTTGGGTTTAGCAATATTAAATGTACCAGCAAAATAGCCTTTATTTCTTGCAAAACTCAATATTTGATTGAGCAACGATAATATATCAGTTACTGTCTTAGGAGATAGCCCCCCTTTTTTATCAAGCCTTCCTTTAATTGATTTATCATTGATAAACCTGTTTACTATATCATTGTTTATCCTGTCTACATTAATGTTTTTAAAGTAGGGTATAATATGCTCCTGTACTTGCCTGTAGTAAATGGCATATGTCGATTGTTTAACCCTAGTAACTATCGATTCAAGATATTCATTGCATAAGGCTTCAGTAGAAACAATATTAGCTGACATATTAAATTGAATAGACGTTAAAAGCTTGTTTTTGGCTTCTGTGTAAGAAGAACCATAAACAGACTTATAACAAGCCTTTCCCTGTTCGTCGTATCTATCTATATAACGTCCTTCGTAGCGTCCATCTTTCCTTTTTCTTATGTTGTCCCCTCGTCTAGACAACCGCAACACCTCATTTGACCCAGATTTTGACCATAAAAGCTCCTTGAGAGTATTGTTCTGCGACACAATTCGCAAATAAACAATAATTTTTAAAAAACTTTTTAAAAACCCCTTGACAAAATAAAACATAATCTAATATAATATTCTTGGTTAAGGAATTCATAGTGTTCCAATAACCACTCGTAAAGTAGTAACTTTACGATTTTTTTTGGCAATTCCTAAAAAGGTATTGCTTTTTTATTTCAAGATATATTATTCAAAATCATGTTAAAACTTGCCTGTCCCTGTCAAAATCAACAATTTACCGCCGTCAGATTATGTTCTAATAAGGTGTCTTTTTCCTGTTCTACTCATGCTAATACAGCAATAAAATTAAATATACTGGTTTTTACTCTTGTCCTTACTCTTTTTTTGGCTAAATATCGGTGTTTTTTATTGCGTTGTGGGTGTGTAGTCTCGCCTTAAAAACGCGAGACTACACACCCACAACATGTTGAAACATTACGCAACAAAAAATAATAAATAAAAAAAGAGTAAGGACAAGAGAAGAACGAGAAGAGAAAGAAGAGAATAAGAGAGAAGAAGGGAGAAGAAATGAATAAGAATTTGAGAATTATGGAGAGAGATAAGAAGGTAATGAGAGAGATAGACAGGTGGAGAGTGTGCTTAGGAAGACACATCAGAGAACTGGCAGGGTTTACGGGCGAAAGAGCGTGCGACAGAAGACTTAGAAAATTAATTGACGCAGGCTATATTACAAGAATGAAAGTATTATATGGGATTCCATCTGTATATCAAACAACAAATCAAGCTAAGTATATCGAGCCAACTTTATCAAAGCCGGATAAATTGAGACTAGAACAATTAAAGCACGACATAACAGTATTAGACACAGCCATATACCTACATAAAGAAATTAGGATACCTTTTGAAAATATAACCACAGAAAAAGAATTACATAGGCAAGATGGTTTTGGAATAAGGAAGCACAGACCAGACTTTATATATCAGCATGAAGGGAAAACAAATTGTGTAGAGGTTGAATTAACATTAAAAGCAACCGATAGGCTTATAGAGATAATAAAGGACGATTTTCTAGAATATGATACCCAAATATGGATAGTGCCAGACATCAAGTGCAAAATAGCCAATATCTTAAAAGCCAATAAAGCCAAATACCCAAACATAGAAATCAAAGAGATTAAGGAAGTAGAGAGACATGAATAATATTATTGATATTTTTAATAGCCTATATAACCGGACTAAGTAAATATGGATTAAGACTATTATTTGTGATAATCCTATTATGCACCAGCATATTAATAATTGGACATATAAGGAATAGGAAATATAGGATAATGGACTTCAGAAAGGAGTTCCGTCGAATCGTGAAAAAGAAAAAGCCGATAAAGACATATTACCCGCCGGCAGATAGCACCCTTTTAGGGCATGCAGGTAAAAGAGAAATACGAGTACCCGACAATGCAAAACATGTATTTGTGTGTGGTACGACAGGGAGCGGCAAGACAATAGCATTATCCAACTTTATAAAACGAGCAATAGACCAAGACTATCCAGCATTGATAATTGACGGAAAGGGAGATACAGGACAGGGGTCAATTCTAAACATTCTACAAATGTTAAAAACAAACAAAAAGCTATATGTTATCAACTTAAACAACCCAAGCCAGTCAGACAAATACAACCCATTTAAAAACACAAGTCCTACAGTGGCTAAAGACATGTTAATCAATATGACGGACTGGAGCGAGGAACACTATAAATTAAATGCGGAAAGATATATACAAAGGGCATTACAGCTTTTAACAATAGGGAATGTAAACTTATCTTTTAATAAAATAATTAAAGGCCTAAACAACGATACATTTATTGATTATAGTAGAATGTTAATGGGTAAAGGACTGATAGCCAAAGAACAGCATATGGACAATATACAGGTAGCAGAAACGAGCGGAAAAACGTCCCAAAGTTCAGTAGCGAGATTTTCAGCTATCGCGGAAAGCGATATAGGGGGGATATTTTCAGGTGATGGAATTGACATTACCCAAGCCTTAAAAGAGAAAGCTATTATTTTGTTTATATTAAACCCACTGGTATATCCTGAACTTAGTACAGCATTTGGAAGGCTAATCCTTATCGATTCAAAAAAGGCAATAGGAGAATTATTCAAAGCAGATATAGGAAGAACCTTCTTTATACTGGACGAAATAAATGTATATGCTTCAAGCACATTAACAGACTTGATAAACAAAAGCAGAAGTGCAAGGGTAACTTGCGTACTTGCGACGCAGAGCCTATCCGACTTGGATTATGCATGTGGTGAAGCATTTAAGGAACAAATAATAGAAAACTGCAATAACTATCTGGTAATGAGACAAAACAGCGGAGTAAACGCAGAACACTGGGCAAATATCTTAGGCACAAGAACAACAATAGAGGTAACGCATCAGTTACAACAAAAAGGGTTAGATACCTCAGCAACAGGCTTCGGAAGTGCTAAACGAGTAAGAGAATTTTTATATCACCCTGATGATATAAAGAGTTTAAAAACAGGGCAAGGCATTTATCTATCAAGAGACACAGGTCTTGATAGTAAAATTGTGGTTAATAAGCCGTTTTAGCGGATATATTATCCTCTTAACTAAGGGTATATGTTTATCTAAAATTTAGTCAAGGCTAAAATGAATAGGCTACGCCGAGCCTTGACAAAATCCAATAAACATATCAATTTCAGCCAAGAGGATAAAACAAAAATATAGTATAGCTTCAAGGAGAGATAAAAAATGCGGTTTCTTAGCTTTTTAAAGGAAAATGTGCTGTATATTATCTGGTTTATGATTAACCTTGCTTTAGGCTGGTTGGTTTTAGGAGCAAACCTAACCGCTCTATGGCTTGTATGTGTGATTTATGCTTTTTCAATAGGTATAGCCCTGTGCCCTGTCGGTGAATGGTTATTAAGACTTATAGAGGGTTGCAGACAAGTATCAACACGGAGAGAACAAGAATACCTACACCCCATCTTTGAGGAAGTATACGAAAATGCAAAACAAGTTAAACCAGAACTAAATAACAATATCAAGCTGTATATTGTTGATGAAATGTATGTCAATGCATATGCAATAGGAAGAAAAACAATAGCAGTAACACAAGGTGCAATAGAAACATTCAGTCAAGAAGAATTGAAAGGGATAATCGCCCACGAGTTTGGACATATGGCATATGGACATACAAAGGCATTATTGCTAACAACAATAGGGAATATGCTATTTACATGTATTGTAGTATTCCTGCGAATAATCATGATGATAATACAAGTATTAACCTGTGCGTTCAGTGGTGGCAATGGTATCATATCAACCATATTAAACATAATGTTTCGGACATCGTTTGAACTAAGTCTATTTGTATTTGTTAATCTGGGAGAGATAATCTTAGCAATGAACAGCAGAAAGAACGAATACAAAGCGGACGAATTTGCCCTAGAAGCAGGTTTCGGTGAGGAATTAAAAGAATCCCTATATATCCTACAAAAAATCTCAATGCAGGGCAAAATGAGCCTATCAGAAAGAATCAAGGCAAGCCACCCCCACACAGCAAAAAGGATAGAACACCTTGAACAGCTAAGCGAAGGGGCATTGTCGTTAGAAATGCAATATTAATCCATTAACCCTTAATTAACGGGTTGCACACATAGGGCGGTATGTTTCGAAACAGGAACATACCGCCTCATGCTGTGCATATATTTTGGCTGGGTTAATGAACATGTAACCTTTTAGATTAATACATATAATAAGTTGACATGCTATTGTACATGCTTTATAATGTACTTTAATAGGTGAAGGGATTGCTAGGCTGGTTTTTTTTGAAGCCAATCATTGGGGGCAGCATGACCGCCACGACCCATGCCAGCACCCTGTACACACCCTGAACCAGTATACCGGTAAGCCAGGCAGGGGCATGTAAAACTTCAAACAGATCCACTAAACGGTCCTCAATCCAAAACAGGCCTTTGGAGAGCAGCTCCGAAGGGTAGTTGGCGCCCGTAATCGTTATAAACAGCGTTATGCCAAGCAGCAGCAGCATAATCGGAACGGCGGTAAACCGTCCGGTCAGTATTCGGTCGAGTTTTCTGTCCCGCATGTCGTAATCGGCATTTTCAATATGCACTGCCTGAGAGGCGATTTCCTGCGCGGACTTTACTATGCATGAGACAATGTCGTCCTTAATGCTGTCCTCGGTGTAGCCGGCATTGGCCAGAATTTCATTGGCTTCGCACAGCGCCTCCTCCAGACTGTTTTCATCAAGCTCCATTCTATCCTTGAGGTTTTCGCTTAGATGCCGGTCATTCTCAATAAACCTTAGCGCCGCGAAGCGCGGGTTAATATTATGCCTTCCGGTTTGCAAAACCGGAAGGATCCGTTCAATAGCCTCTTCTATGGGCTTTGGATAATCTATATGCAGAGGGGGCGGGGGCGTATGGCTGGCCGTATATTCTATCGCGCGGGTCAGATCGTCAAGACCATCATTAGAGCGCGCCGAACAGCCGACTACCTTTACTTTGAGCAGCGTTTCGAGCGTCTTAAGATCGACCCGTATGCGTTTTTTCTTTGCTTCATCCATGATGTTGACGCATACGACCGTTGCTCCGGTGATTTCGAGTACCTGGAGTACGAGGTTAAGGTTCCTTTCGAGCACCGTCGCGTCGCATACCACAACCACTGCGTCAGGGTTTTCAAGGCATATAAAATCCCTTGCGACCTCCTCCTCCTGCGAGTGCGCCATGAGCGAGTATGTTCCTGGCAGATCAACGATTGTGTATTCGTTTTCTTCAATGCTTAGATGCCCCTCCGCTATGGCCACGGTTTTTCCAGCCCAGTTTCCGGTGTGCTGGTTCATACCCGTCAGTGCGTTGAATACGGTGCTCTTTCCCACGTTAGGATTTCCGGCGAGCGCGATCCTACGTATGCGCCCGCTCCCTGCTGATAAAGCATTCATGTCTTCCATGGTTACCTCCCACTACTAAAACAATGGCAATAAACATTGCCCAAAAGCTGACCGTTGTTTCAGGCGGCGTCACTCCCAACCAAAAGGGATAATAAGGTTTGGCGGCGAATCGGACGAAATGGACCGCGGCCGGCATAATGCTCGTAATGCGCGGACATAAGGGCCTCTGTTACGCGGCGTTTGCGTCCTATATTCGTATCAGTCTTACCTTGACGATTAGTCCCCTGACATTTTCTATCTATTCTGGGTCTCCAATACAGGGCAAACATCAGAATAGGATTTAAACCCATACCCATTGCCATAAACATGCATTATGGATGTTTGCGCCAATGTATAAGGAAGCTAAGTAATCATATGTTTAAATTTGATGAAATATAAGCCGGCGAGGTCATTCAAATGAATTTGGAAAATTGTATTAACGACATTACGAAGTGGTTATTGAAGGCTTCTTCCCCCAGTTGACAAGGGTAAACACGCCTGGAGGGCCGGCTTTGGGCCATTTCTGTGTTCTCGTCGCTTGAAACAGCGCTGCTAGTCCTGCGCTCCTCGGCCTTGAACTGGCCGCAAACCCGACTCGCCGAGGTCTTCAGAGTTTTCACTCTGCCAGCCCGCGCGGAATGGGACGTAGCCGCGCAGGCGTAGCGGATCCTACGGCAAGCGGCCGGAACAAAATCCGCCACGGACTGGGTGTGCGAAAACCGTGTTTACCCTTGTCAACTGAGGGCGGAGTTGTTCATATCTATGGATAACTCTAAATAGCGATTTGTCTAATTAAAGCCATATTGCTTACACGGCCGGTAGGGAGCCTAAGGCCAATAAAGTAAATTTAATTATGCTGATTTTCTCTCTTCTTTTCAAGGTATATAGTCAGCTCAAACTTGTCGAAATCAACGCTTTCCATAAAATCGGACGGTCTGAACACGGTTCTTGAAAACCTCTCAAGCTCTTTTTCGTGCTTTTTTAATATAACCGGCCTTGACAGGTCCAGCTTTTTGCATATATCGTCAAGTATTGCCGTCCAGTCATGGACATCGGATGCCTTTTGAGCCTCAGCGTCGGACAATGCGTCTAAAACCGCCTTATTATCCCTGTAGATCCTGCCCCATATTTTCATTAAAAATAGCTCCGTTAACTTATGTGATATTGGAGGCGGCGGGACCGCAGGTTCCCGCCGCCAAAAAAGGTTATTATATTGTTATGCTGTAGTTTTCCATACAAACCATACGTATATGTAAGGAATATTCGTATCTCCATACAGCCCATTGGGGAATCCAGCTATCGTATAGGTAACATTGTCGCCCGCGGAAATGGACGCCGCCCCCTCATAGGTGTTATGGTATTCGAAGTAAATCTCCTTGCCGTCGGAAAGGGTCAGCTTTGCAATCGTGTAGCCCTCGGATTGAACGACTTCGGTAACTTTGCCGCTTATGGCATAGCTTTGATCATGGTTTGGCGAGGATACAAGACGGTCGTAATCCACCGCGAACGCGCTTGCCTTATAGTCGGAGGAGCTTGCGGGAGCGCGCTCAAGGTGCAAAGAGGCCGTAGAGGTGGTTCCGTTGTTGGTTATGGTTACAACGGCGGTGTAGTATCCAACGCTTGAAAGCTTTGCTGTAAAGGTGAACGCGCCGGTTTCATCAACGGTTGCGGGGGATGTAAGCTCAATCCCGTCGCCGCTTACCTCCATCTGCGATCCCGGATCGACGGTTCCCTTTATCGTTATAGATTCGCCGTTTGTACGGAGACTTACACCGCTGTCAAGCTTAAGCTCGGAATTAGCGACGCTGTAATCAACGCTAACGGTCGCCCTTCCGGTTTTGCATCCAGCTTTCTGCGCCTCTACCGTTATCTCATGGGTGCCTGCTCCGGGCAGTTCGTATGTATATGAGAACTTTCCGGTTCCATCCACCGTTGTAAGCTGGCCGTTGATGTACACCGCCGCCGCGGTGTCGCTTACGGTTCCTTCGATAAGTACGCTCTTTGAGGCCGAGGTCATTACAGCCGCGTCAGGCGAGGTCAGCGTAAGTGAAATAGCAGGCACTTCAATCGGAACGGATGTTATCTCGATTCCGTTCTTTAGTTCCTTATCGGTGGCGTCGGGCTTTACCACGCTTATGATCGACTCGTCGGTGGTAACGAACTTATCGATCTTATATTCCTCGCCGGACTCGGTTATGAGCGTGAAGTCCGGCTCGATCATGACCGGTGACTCGTCAACAGGCTGGGTTGGATACCAGACCTCTTTGGCAACGTTATATGATATGCTGTTGCTGCTGTCTATCTCATCCTCGCGCTCGTCCGATCCATACTTAAAGCGGACTTTGCTTCCGCTTTCCGCGTAAATCGTTACGATATAAACGGGCTTGCCGTTAGGATCCGTTCCCGTAGCTATCGTGGAGGACCTCATCAGCGGGTTGCCTCCGAATACATGCGCTGTGAAATTGCCAAAAGAGCCGTAGTTTGAACCTATGGTTATAATGCCTATCACTATAAGCGCTACGACAACCACTCCAATAACGGCCAAAACAACGGCCAATCCCCTTCGCTTGCCGCGCGGTCTGTAGTCGTCGTCATCGTCGTCCTCATCTCCGTCATAGAAGTAATCCTCATCCAGGGGATCGGCGTATCTGATCTGATTCTGGTCCTGCTGGTCGGAGCGGCGGCTTTCCTTATTTGGAATCCTGTTACTTTCAGCTCTGGTGGAAGCGCCCCTATGAGAAGTCCTCCTTACGGGTATCACCGTTGTTTTATCCGGATCATCATCGTCAAACGGCTCAATATCGTCTTCGTAGTCATAATCGTATGCCTCTTCGGGTTCAGGCGAAGGCGCCGGGCGGTTTACAGGCACGTAATCATCGTTAATGGGTTTGGGATCAAACCTTCTGGGTGAGTAACCCTTGGGTATATCCTCCTCATTGACATTATCAGCCGAGAGGTCGGGATTGGGCCATCCAGGAGAGCGCACAAACCCCCATGTGGGCTTTGCCTGCCCCTCGGACGCGGACGGCGTTTGAGGCATTGCTTCGTCGCCGTCAGGTATTAATTCAGAGGCACAGTTCTTGCAGTATTCGAGATAATTTTCGTTGAACGTGCCGCATTTTTTACATATCATAGCTTGATGAGCCTCCTTCTTCATAAGCAGCATGACTCGCTAACAGCGCATAAACGACATCATGGACTATATTTCATTATAACAAATCATTATATTACTTCAAGCGTATCGGGAATTTTTATTTTGAATATTCTATTAACAACTCATGAAACGTTTAAAACATTAATTACAAAATGTTTTCCATAAAGCGGCCAATTCTCAAGAACCAAAGTTTCATACCTGGATCTTCCAAAGACTAATCAATTCCGGCTGGAGTTAGTGAAATGGGCTTCGGCCGCAGGCAGCTATCAGACTGGCCTTTTTTTTGGGTCAACCTCGCAATGCGCTGAACAAGCGCGGCGCGAATCGGCTATGGCGGTTTTGCCTCCGGCGGCTTAGAACCTATTACCGCCATAGGCGGTTCACAAAACGGA
>ERZ857984.1861-NODE-1861-length-14826-cov-11.459481_pt1 | contig 14826 bp, 10 predicted proteins | sample MGYA00519914_ERZ857984 | MGnify/ENA primary metagenome ERZ857984 (study PRJEB31778, sample SAMEA3449417) | human gut metagenome | biome: human gut; feature: human-associated habitat; material: faeces | place: United Kingdom | collected 2010/2012 ... | reverse complement strand
CTTCGCCCGGCGGCTCTTGAGTTGCGGGTCGGGGAAGGTGATCCATATCTCGTCGACCTCGCCCTCGGCGAACAGGCCGTTGATAAACTCGATGCGCGTGCGCAGGAACCCCACGTTGGGCATCTTGCGGTCGGTGGCGGTTTTGGCGCCCCGCCACATGCGTGCACCCTTGATGTCGATGCCGATGAAATTGCGCGACGGGTTGCGCTCGGCCAGCGCTACGGTATATTCGCCCTTGCCGCAGCCCAATTCGAGTACGATCGGGTTGTCGTTATGGAAAAAGTCGCTGCGCCAATGCCCTTTGAGCGGGTGGTCGCAACGGAATACCTCGTCGAATTCGGGTTGTATGAAACAGTCGAAAGTCAGGTTCTCGCGGAACTTGCGGAGCTTGTCCTTGCCCATTGTTGTCTCTTATTCGCTTTTTACGATATTTATGCCGACGGCCTCGACGCCCTTCACCGGGCGGCCGGGTGTGACGGTTATGCAGTAGTCGCCCGTGCGGGCGAAACGGATGCGGCGGCGATAGGGGAGGTCAGCCTCGCGCGATAGGGCGGCCGGAGTGTGCGCGGCCGGGAGTGCGAGCCGGAAAGCCTCTTCGTGCCGGAGCGAATCGGGTGTGACGACTGCTATGCGTACCGTCAGCGTGTCTTCATCCATGCGGTCGTCGTAGCGCAGGAACAAATCCATGTCACGCAGCGTCGTCGTATCGGTGTTGGTGAAGACGATGGCGGCGGGTGCGTCCCAGCCCGAGGCATTCACATCGGTCACCGCGGCTCCGTGGGGTGACACGCAGCCTGCGGCAAAGGCCGCGGTGGAAAGGAGTACTGCCCGACGGACTTTCCGGAATGCGCTGCCCGTCCGATCCCGGTATGCGGCTGTGCCGGACGCTGCCCTGCCCGACCTCGGCGTATGGAACCACGTTGTGCCGGGTTGTGTCGTACAGGGCTGCATTGCGCCGGCCTGCGTGGCAGTGCTACCCGGAATGCCGGCCGTCTGCCGAAGCGTTCCGGCTGCTGCGCGACGTGCCGCTATGTCACGTGCCCGTATCACCGTCTATTCGTTTGAACCCCCGTTGCTTCCGCTGCCGTTGTCGCTGCTCCCTTCGCGGCGTTCGCCTCCCGGACGGCGGCGGTTGCGGTTGTTGCGCCTGTTGCCACCTTCGCGGCGTTCCCCGCCGTTTGTATTGCCCTCTGCGCCGTTGTTGCCTCCGTTGTTGCCGTTGCCATTGTTGCGGGGAGCTGCCTCATTGCGGTTCCCGTTGCGGCGGTCACCGCCGTTGCGGCTGCCGAACGGCTTGCCGTCGCCCTGATGCTCGCCGCCCCTGGCATCGAAGCGCTTGGTGCCCGATGTCCGGCCGCCCGATGCGGCTCTCTCACCGGCGGAACGGTCGCCGAATGTCCGGCGCGGACGCTCGTCTCCATGCTGCGGACGCTCATCGCGGCGGAAGCTGCGCTCCGCCGTGCGGTGGCCGTGCTCCCCGTCGCGACGCGGACGCTCGTCGTCGCCATACCGCCCGTAGGCCGGGCGCGGGGAGTGCGAATTGTCGAACTTCGGACGGTTGTCCTCCGTGAAATGGGGGTTGTAGGAGGCACGCCTTGCGGTCTCCTTCTGATACGGCTGCTCCGAATCGGCAGCATCACGCTGCAAACGCGGGCGACGCTCGACACGCTCCGCCGTAGCCTTCACCACGCGCACGCGTTTGTCGCGACCGAATCGCGCGAGCACCTGGGTCGAGTCGTTTTTCTGATCTTTCATCGCTTGATATATACGTCTTGTTTTCCGGACTGCGGGGGATCCCGCTCCGCACGACGCACCGCATGCGGCACGATACGGCGGCGAATCCCGGCGCCCGGTTTTCGTGGGGCAAAGGTAATCCATTTTTCCGGATTACAGCACATTGCATGCCCGATTTCGAGATAAAATCGGACAAGGCCCGCAAATTCGGCACTTTTACCTTATCTTTGCATCCGCGTATGAACATGAACCGGGAAATACTGCGCATCGCGCTTCCGAACATCGTCTCGAACATCACCGTGCCGCTGATGGGCATCATCTCGACCGCCATCGCCGGACACTGGGGCAGCGATTCGGCAGCCGCGATCGGCTCGCTGGCCATCGGCGTCTCGATCTTCAACTTCATCTACTGGAACTGTTCGTTCGTCCGCATGGGCACAAGCGGACTGACGGCCCAGGCGTTCGGCGCCGGAAACTTCCGCGAATGCGCCAACATGCTGGGGCGCGCCCTCTCCGTGGCCGGAATCATGGGCATCCTGATGGTGTTGCTGCAGTATCCCGTGGGCGAGCTGGCGCTGCGGGCGATGAACGGCAGCCAGATGACCCGCGAATACTTCTACGCACGCATCTGGGCTGTGCCGGCCGGCATCCTGCTCTTCGGCTTCAACGGCTGGTACACGGGCATGCAGAACGCCCTCTTCCCCATGTGCACGGCCGTCACGGTGAATGTCATCCACAGCCTCTGCAGCCTGTGGTTCGCCTTCGGCATGGATATGGGCATCGTCGGCATCGCCTACGCCTCGGTCATCGCCCAGTGGAGCGGCGTGGCACTGGCCTCGGTGCTGCTTGTGGCCAAATACCGCCACGTCGTGAAGCTCATCGACTGGTCGCAGGTCATCGACCTCCGCCCGCTGAAGACCTACTTCATCATCAACCGCGACATCATCCTGCGCACGTTCTGCATCGTGGCGGTCTACACCTTCTTCACCGGATCGTCGGCCCGGCTGGGCAACCAGGAGCTGCTGGCCGTGAACGCCCTGCTGCTCGAGCTCTTCACGCTCTTCTCCTACATGAACGACGGCTTCGCCTATGCGGCCGAGGCGCTCACGGGACGCTTCATCGGCGCCCGCGACGCAATGTCGCTGCGCCGCTGCCTGCGCGGCTGCCTGGCGTGGGGTACATTGGTATCGGCCCTGTTCGTCGTGATCTACATCATCTGGTGGCGCGACCTGGTGGGGCTCTTCGTCAGCGACACGGCTGAAAACGCCGCGGCGATCATCGAGACAGCCGGCCGCTACATCATCTGGATCATCCTGATCCCGATCGCCAGCGCCATGCCGTTCATCATGGACGGCATCATGGTCGGGGCCACCGAAACGCGCGTCATGCGCAACTCGATGTTCCTGGCCACGCTGACCTACTTCGGCATCTACTACGCGCTGCATCCCGTGATCGGCAACAACGCCCTCTGGCTGGCCTTCACGCTCTACATGTTCCTGCGCGGCGTGCTGCAGTACTTCATGACGCGGCGTCTGAGAGCCATCCACGAGAAGGTCTCCTGACCCCCCGACGCATCGGTTCCGCACACCGACACATTCCGGCACACTCTATCCCGGCACACCTCATCCTGCTACAACACATCCTGCCGCGGCAGAACGCCCGCCGTAAAGGCCGGGGCTTTCCGTCAGCCCCGGCAGAAACGCGCCCCGCCCATCTGCCCCGGCAGAAATGCGCTCCGCCCGGCGGACCCGCCGCATCAAAAACAGAGCCCCCGGGAGTTCCGAGGAACTTCCGGGGGCCCGATGAATCATCGAATCCGGGACAATCACTGCTGGCCCTGGATCTTCTTGAACATCTCGTTGTACTTCGTGTACTTGTCCATCATACCCTCCTCGTCGCGCAGACGGAAGCAGATCGACTTGAGCAGCTCGACCGAGCTGGGATCCTCGGGCTTGAGCTCGAGCGCCTTCTCCAGCCAGGGAATAGCCTCCATGTAGATCGCATTGACAGCCTTCAGGTCGGCATCATAAGCGGCCTGGCTGCTGTACTGCTTGGCGTTCATCTCCTTGTTCACCTCGTCGCCCTTGATCGTGTAGAACACACCCAGATAGTAGTTGCCCTCATAGAGGTCGGGCTTGAGCTCGACGACCTTCTTGAACGACTCGATGCTCTGGTCGTAGTCCTTGAGCGCGTAGAAGATACGGCCGCGGCCGAACCACAGATCGACGTTCGTCGGGTTGTTCTCGATGGCCTTGTCGATCAGCGCGATCAGGTCGGCCGGGTCACCCACGTTGTCCTCGGGCGAGGTGTAGAGCTGCACCAGACCGTCGAGGATGCGCTCGTTCTTCGGGAACTTCTCGATACCGGTCAGCAGGGCCTGCTTGGCCTTGTCCACAAAGGCCTTGTCCGAAGCCTTCTGGCCGTAGTAGCAGTGGAACAGGTAGTAGTAGATGTTGCCCTCCTCGTCGGTGTAGCCCATATCGATGGCCTTCGAGAGCTGCTCGGCTCCCACGGGGAACGAAGCGGGGTTGTTGGCGCCATCCACCGTGTGGAGGTAACCGGCATAGTAGAGCAGCGAAGGATCGGCAGCCTCACCGTAGGCAGGGCTCGACTGTGCCTCGAAAGCCTGTGCGTAGGCGTCGGCTGCACCCAGGTAGTCACCCGAGTCGAGGCCGGCGTTGCCGACCTGCGAGCAGAAGTCGCTGATCTGCTTCAGGCCGTCCTTGACCTTCGAAGCGCTCTTGGGATCGAGTTCGAATGCCTTGTTGTAGGCCTCGACGGCCTTTGCCACGGCTCCTTCGTAAACGAACTGCGTCTGCTTCCAGGTCTTCACCTTGCCGTCCACGATGTAGACCGTGAACCACGGATAGACCCAGGCCTCCATCTGGGCGCCGTTCACCGTCTCGGTGCCGGTCGATTGTGCGTCGCCGACAGCGAGCTTGAGCATCGTGGCGTCCATGCCGACGAAGAGGCTCTTCGTCGGTTCGGCGGCAGCCTCGTAGAAGGCCTTGCCGCGGTTGATCCACGTTGCGGCCTTGACGCCTTTCTTTGCGTCGGCGATGTCCGAGTCGCTTTTCTCGATCTTCGCCAGCAATGCGTCTTTGTTCACTTTCTGAGCCTCGGCAGCAGGGACTGCCAGGATCAATGCGGCGAGCGCCGTCACAAAAGTCTTTTTCATAAGAAACTGAATTTTAGGTTTGCAATTACTCTTCCTCAATAGTTATTCCTCGGCGGAAGGATTCGCCGGCACGGCATCCGCCGCGGTCTGCGAATCACCCGCAGGATCGACGTCTGCATCCTCCCCGGCAGCCGGCACGGCCATCACCGAAGCGATGGCGTCCCCTTCGCGGAGGTTGATGATACGCACGCCCTGCGTGGCGCGGCCCGCCAGGCGGATCTGCGAAACGGCCGTGCGTATGGTGAGTCCCGAACGGTTGATGATCATCAGGTCGTTCTCGTCCGTAACGGCCTGAATCGATATGAGTTTGCCTGTCTTTTCCGTGATGTTGATGGTCTTGACACCCTTGCCGCCGCGGTTGGTGATGCGGTACTCGTCGAGATCCGTGCGCTTGCCGTATCCGTTCTCGCTCAGCACCAGCACGTCCTGCTTCGAGTCGGGCTCGATGCAGATCATGCCGACCACCTCGTCGTCCTCGTCGATCGAGATGCCGCGCACACCGGCGCCGACACGGCCGATCGGACGCACCGTGTTCTCGTTGAAGCGGATGGCCTTGCCTTCGCGGGCGGCGATCAGCACCTCGGCGTTGCCGCTCGTCAGCTTGGCCTCGATGAGCTGGTCGCCTTCGCGGATAACGATGGCATTGACACCGTTCTGGCGCGGACGCGAGTAGGCCTCGAGTTTCGTCTTCTTGATCGTACCGTCCTTCGTGCACATGATGATGTAGTTGTTGTTCACGTAGTCGGCATCGTCCAGGCGCTTGACGTTGATGTAGGCGCGGACCTTGTCCTCGGGTTCGATCTGGATGACGTTCTGGATGGCGCGGCCCTTCGACGAGCGGGCACCTTCGGGAATCTCGTAGACCTTGAGCCAGTAGCAGCGGCCCTTCTCCGTAAAGAAGAGCATCGTGTTGTGCATCGAGGCGACGTAGATGTGCTCGATGAAGTCCTCGTCGCGCGTGGCGCTGCCCTTGGCGCCGACGCCGCCGCGGTTCTGCGTGCGGTATTCGGCCAGCGGCGTGCGCTTGATGTAGCCCATGTGCGAGATGGTGATGACCATGTCGTCGTCGGCGTAGAAGTCCTCGGGGTTGAACTCCTCGGAGGCGTAGACGATCTCCGAGCGGCGCTCGTCGCCGTACTTCTCCTTCATCTCGATCAGCTCGTCCTTAATGATCTGCATCTGCATCGAGACATTCTCGAGCACCTCCGTGAGGTGTGCGATGAGCTTCATGAGCTCGTCGCGCTCGGCCACGAGTTTGCCGTGCTCGAGGCCGGTCAGTGCGCGCAGACGCATCTCGATGATGGCCGAAGCCTGGATGTCGTCCAGCTCGAAACGCTCCATCATCGTCTGCTTGGCCTCGTCGGGGGTCTTCGACGAGCGGATGATGTGCACGATCTCGTCGATGTTGTCCTGCGCGACGAGCAGACCCAGCACGATGTGCAGGCGCTCCTCGGCCTTGCGCTTGTCGAAGCGCGTGCGGCGCACCACCACGTCGTGGCGGTGGTCGATGAAGTGCCGGATCAGGTCGCGCATCGTGAGCAGCTGGGGCCGGCCATTGACCAGCGCGATGTTGTTCACGGCGAACGACGTCTGCAGCGGCGTATTCTTGAAGAGCGTGTTGAGCACCACGCTCGCCACGGCGTCGTGTTTGAGGATGATGATGATCCGCAGGCCGTTGCGGTCCGACTCGTCGTTGATGTAGGAGATACCCTCGATCTTCTTGTCGTTGATCATGTCGGCGATCTTCTTGATCATCTCGGCCTTGTTGATCATGTAGGGGATCTCGGTGATGACGATGCACTCGCGGCCCGAGGGGGTGTGCTCGATCTCGGTCCGGGCACGCATGACCACGCGGCCGCGGCCCGTGAGCATCGCCTCGCGGACGCCTTCGTAGCCGTAGATGATGCCGCCCGTCGGGAAGTCGGGACCCTTGACGTAGTGGAGCAGCTCCTCGCCCGTGATCTCGGGGTTATCGACATAGGCGCAGCAGGCATCCACCACCTCCGAGAGGTTGTGCGGGGCCATGTTCGTGGCCATGCCGACGGCGATACCGCTCGCGCCGTTCACGATCAGCAGCGGGATCTTCGTGGGCAGCACCGTGGGTTCGGGGATCGTGTCGTCGAAGTTGAGCGTCCAGTCCACGGTCTCCTTGTCGATGTCGGCCATCACCTCGTCGGTGATCTTCTTCATGCGGGCCTCGGTATAACGCATGGCGGCCGGCGAATCGCCGTCCATCGAACCGAAGTTACCCTGGCCGTCCACCAGCGGGTAGCGCATCGACCACTCCTGGGCCAGACGCACCATGGCGTCGTAGACCGACAAGTCGCCGTGGGGGTGGAACTTACCGAGCACGTCGCCGACGATACGGGCCGACTTACGCGTGGGTTTGTCCGAGTAGAGGTTGAGCTCGGCGCTCATATCGTAGAGGATGCGTCGGTGCACGGGCTTCAGACCGTCCCGCACGTCGGGCAACGCACGCGAGACGATCACCGACATCGAGTAGTCGATGTAGGCCGACTTCATCTGCTCTTCGATATTGATGGGGATGATACGCCCCACCAAACCGGCGTTCTTTTCTTCTTCAGTCAACATAAGGTTTCACTTTTCTGCTTCACGACGGACCGGTGGTCCCGCCGGCTGCCGCACGGGCAGCCCGACGGTGCCGGAGCCTGAGGCGCGGCAACCGTACCGTTCCGCTGTTCCGTCACACTATAATTTAACGAACAAAAATAGTAATTTCCCGCGATTCGGGCAACTTTCCACCCGGAAAACACACCCCCGGAGAGGATATTTTCTCCGCGAAGGGCTGTTTTCGGCCCTTTTCGGGCGATTTGGCGGCATAAAAAAAATCTCCCGACGGGGTGTCGGGAGAAATACGTCTTTTACCGGTGCGGCGACAGGCCCGCCATCCGGCGGCAGGAGCTGCCCGGCGGGCAGGCTACCGTCCCGCACGCCCGGCCCCGCAATGCCACAGGATGCGGACGCCGACCGACAGATAGACATGGCAGTAATCCGCAAATCCGCCCTTGTAGGCATCGACATAGCGGATACCGGCACCTATAAAAAGCGGAGTCCACAGAACGTCGGACTGCCAGCGCACACCCGCATCGTATGAACGGAAGTGCCAGTCGCCGCCGAGCGTATTGCCGAACCGGACCGAAATGTCGAGCCGGTCGTGATCGGTATGCAGCGGTGCGTAGCCGAAACCCAGCCCGAGCTGCATGGCATCCTCGTAGTTTTTCGCCTTATCGGCATCGAACAGCCCGACCGACCGCGTAACCGGAACAAGCAGCGAGAAACGCGGATCGAAGCTATACCCGACCGCCAGCTCCTCCTCGAGCACGCGCTGCTTGACTCCCTCGCTTTTCGACTGGAACAGGTTTCGGAACTCGAATTGCCAGATCATGCCTTTGCCGTTATCCACAAAAGACTGGGCGTGCGCAACGGCGGCCGCCCCAAGCAAAGCGAACAATAAAATCCATCTCTTCATACGGGTCAGTATTTTGGTTTTCCGTCTCTTCCTCGTCCGAACCGGATTCGCCCCTACACACAGGGCTGCACCCGACAAGCCTCAGAATCACAAGGCCCTCCCGTCGCCGACATCCATTCAACACACGTTACAAATATAGAAAAAAACACGATGTATAAAGCATCGTTTATAACATTTTTAACACCCCAAAAGAAACGATATTAAAAAATACAAAAAAGCCGCAATGCCCGGTTTCCGGCATCATATCCGTCCAACCGAAACATGGCGGCTCCATATCTTGTCCGAAGCACCCGAACATGTCGCAGGGCAGAGACAGGCGGCTCCGTCAAAAAAAAGCCGGCACACACCGCCCTCGAGACACCCGATACGGGGCGGAAACAGGTTCGGGATTACCGGAAATCGATGAACTCGTAGCCCTCGCAGGCCTTCCGGTCGAAGCGCCGCAGCGGGGCATCGGGCGCACCCACCGAGCGGATCGCGACATCGACCCGCTCGCCGTCGTAGTCGTACGAGAGCGACACGGGACGCATCCGCGACGTATCGACCACGAGGGTGATCTCCCCGGCCGACGAGTCGCTCCCCGCCATCGGGGTCAGCCGCACGGCCGCCTGTCCGTCGCGCTCCCAAAGCAGTTCGCAGGAGTAGTCGCTGCCGATGAAGTCGAACGCCCGCACGGGATTGTTCAGGATGTTGCGGCTCCGGCGGTCCACATCGAGGATCGTCACCTCGCGACGGCCGTTGTCCACCTCGTAGCGGACCTTCCCGTCGCAGAAGACCTCGGCATCGCCCAGTTCGAGGCTGTAGGCCTCGCCCTCGACGACATAACTCCCCGAGGAGCGGTAATCGGCCGTTGCGACCTCGAAGCGCACGGCATAGCTTTTCATGGCGCGGAACCCGTCGGAGATCCCGCGCAGCAGATCGCCGGCCCGGTCGGCCGCCGATGCGCCGCACACTCCGCCCAGAAGAGCCGCCATCCAGACGATTGCTTTCATTCCTCTCATCATCTCAGTCTTGTATTTTCGTTGCATGGTCCGCACACCTCCGCCGCGTGTCAGAACAACCCCAACTCCTGCAGCTTTGCCTCGAGCGACGGCAGGTCGTGGAAGAGGATGTCGCGCGGCTTGGCCCCCTGCTGGCGGCCCACGATGCCGGCCCGTTCGAGCTGCATCATGATCCGCCCGGCGCGGTTGAAGCCCACCTCGTAGTTACGCTGGATCATCGACGTGGAGATCTGTCCGCCCGACACCGCCTCACGGGCGATCTCGGCGAAGAGCGTGTCGTATTTGACCGGGGCCGACGACTCCTCGCTGCTGCCCATGCCCTCGCCGCCGGCGCTCTCGGGCGTATAGTCGGGCAGTGCATAGGCCTCGGTGTATCCCTGCTGTTTCGAGATGTAATCGACGATCCGCTCGACTTCGGGCGTATCGACGAAGGCGCACTGGATACGGGTCAGCTCGCCGTCCTTCGAGATAAGCATGTCGCCGCGGCCGATGAGCTGGTCGGCGCCGGGACGGTCGATGATCGTCCGCGAGTCGATCATCTGCATCACGCGGAAGGCGATGCGGGCCGGGAAGTTGGCCTTGATCTTTCCGGTGATGACATCGACCGACGGGCGTTGCGTGGCCACGATCAGGTGGATGCCGATGGCGCGGGCCTTCTGCGCCAGGCGCGTCACAGGCATCTCGACCTCCTTGGCCGTCATGATCAGGTCGGCGAACTCGTCGATCACCACGACGATGTAGGGCAGGAAGCGGTGGCCGTTCATCGGGTTGAGCCGCCGCGCGGTGAATTTCTCGTTGTACTCGGCAATGTTGCGCGCCCCGGCCTTCTTGCAGAGCTCCAGACGGGTGTCCATCTCCGTGCAGAGGGCGTTGAGCGTGTAGACCGCCTTCTTGGGGTCGGTGACGATGGCCTCCTCCTCGGACTCCATTTTGGCCAGGAAATGCTTCTCGATCTTGGCATAGAGCGAGAACTCGACCATCTTGGGGTCGATCATCACGAACTTCAGCTGCGCCGGATGCATACGGTAAAGCAGCGAGGTGATGATGGCGTTCAGGCCCACCGACTTACCCATACCCGTGGCTCCGGCCACAAGCAGGTGGGGCATCTTCGCCAGGTCGAAGACGAAGTTCTCGTTCTGGATCGTGCGCCCGATGACCACCGGGAGCGTGGCCTTCGACTCCTGGAAACGCAGCGAGCGGATGGCCGAATACATCGACACGACCTGCTTGCAGCGGTTCGGCACCTCGATGCCGATCGTGCCGCGCCCGGGGATCGGCGCAATGATGCGGATGCCCGACTCGGCCTTGAGGCTCTGCGCGATGTCGTTCTGCAGCCCCTGGATCTTCGAGATCTTGACGCCCTGGGCCTGCACGATCTCGTAGAGGGTCACCGTCGGGCCCACCGTGGCCTTGATGCGCTGGATCGGGATGCCGAAATACTTGAGCGTCTCCTCGATGCGGGTCTTGTTCTCGAAAATCTCCTCGTCCGAGACCTCCGAATCGGAGATGTAGTCCTCGAGCAGCGTCACGGGCGGCTTGCGGTAATTGACCAGATCCTTCAGCGGATCGTAGCTCTCGGTCGGGATCTTGCGTTCATCGACCATCCGCGCCTCGTGCGCCTCGACCGTGACCACCACCCCCTGCGTCGTCTCCCCGCCATCGTGGGCGGGCGCCGCGACCGTTTCGGAGGGCATCCCGGCCACCGGATGCACGTCCGGCCCGGGGCCCTGCAGCGGCTCGGGAGCGTCCGCCGGATCGTCCGCTGCCGTCGTGAACTCCTCGAAGACGGGGCGGTCTTCGTCGTTGCGCGGGGCATACGACGGGCCGCGCCGCACGGTCTCCTGCACTGCGCTGCGGGCGGAAGCCCCGCCCTCGGAGTCGTCGCCGCCCACGGTGATTTCGGTGAACGGGCCCTCCTGCACCGGCTGCCGCACAACGGACGGCCGCGCCAGTTCGACCAGACCGCCGCGGCCCATGACCACGCGGTCGCCCGAACGGGAGAGATCCACCTCCGTGAACTCCCCGTCGTCGGCCGACAGGAGTTCAGGCTCCGCCTCATCATCAGCGACAATCGGCCGCCCGTCGGGAGTCAGCTCGAGGAAGGGGCTCTCCTCCCCCGCTTCCGCGGCATTCGCCGCCACCGCCACACCGGCCGTTTCGGCTGCCGGCCGCACGATCTCCGTCCCCTCCCCTGGATGCGGGTCGCGGGGCATATCCGTTCCGGCCGCCACATCGCGGAAGACCTCGGCAGCACGTCGCTCCTCGTCCGAGCGGAGCGACGCGCCCCCTGCCGCAGACTGCCCGGACGGCACACCCGCCTGCACCCGGATCGGGCGCCGCATTGCAGGCGTCTCCGCCTCCGCAGCCGGTGCGGCCGGCTCACCCTCCTTGCCGGAATGCCGTCCGGCAGCGCGCACGTCGTCCTCCGGGGCAGCCTTCGCTCCGGCATCGGGCGCGGCAGCCCCGGAAGCCAAAGCCTCCTCCTGCATCCCGCCGCCGAGCGGTTCGTCGGCCGGGGTATGGCCCACGACCTTGCGGCGCACCGTCTCGACGATCCGTTCGCTGCGGTCCACCATGACGTTGCCGGCCTCATTGACCGTATTGATGAAATTGCGGTTGATGAACACGCCCGTGAGGATCCACCCGCCGAGCAGCAGGATGAGCGTCCCGACCACGCCGATGTGGGCGTGGAGCATCTCCGAAACCCCGATGCCGAAGGCGCCGCCCCAGCCGGTCGAGGAGCAGAGGCTCCAGCGGTCGCCAAAGGCGAAACCGAGGGTCAGCGACCCCAGGATGAGGATCAGCAGCAGCGAGAGGATCGAGTGGTTGAGCAGCAGCGGACGCTGGCGGATGATGCGGATGCCGACAAGCACCAGTATGCAGGGAAGCAGGATGCCGAAGACGCCGAACGAGTTGTCCACCAGCATGCGGCCGATGCGCGCACCGGCCTCGCCGCAGAGGTTCTCCACCTCGTCGCCCAACAGTTCGCGCTCCTCGGCCGGACGCTGCAGGATGCTCTGGTCCACGTCCCACGTGAAAAACGAGAAGAAGACCGAGGCGGCGACGAACAGACCGATGAAAAGCAGCAGCAGTCCCGCGATCCAGCGGGCGCTGTCGCTGTTGGAGCGGGCCACGGTCTGCCGCCGGCCCGAAGAGGCGGATGTATTGTTTCTGGATGCCATGTGTTTCCTTGACGTTTCCTTGACGCTCGATATTATCGAGCGAAGATACGGAAATATTTGCGGATTTGAAAACCGGAGGGCGGAAACGGAGAAAAAATAACGGATACAGCACTGACCTGCTACGCATTAAGCTGGTCACTTAAACCAACAGATACGATCAGCAGAGACTTCGCTCTTTCAATCAGGCGCTTGCGGCAATCAGTCCATTGAAGCAAGAGCCTTTGCCTCGAGCCGGGCACGGTAGGTCTCGTCGGCGAAGGTGAGGAATTCGAGCCGGGGAAGGTTGTCGGCCGGAGCCCGCAGCCCGTAGCGGTCGAGCAGCTGCACGACCCGCCGCGCCACGGCCGGCGAAGGGTCCACGATCGTCACGCCGCGGCCGGCCACAATGCGCTCCAGGACGGGGCGCAGGAAGGGATAGTGCGTGCATCCCAGCACGATCTGGTCGGCGCCGCGCCGCAGCATCGGCTCGACGGCCTCGCGCACGCAGGCCTCGGCCTCGGGCGTCTGTTCGCGGTCCGCCTCGACCAGCTCGACGAATCCGCGTCCGGGGACCGTGAGTACCTCGATACCCGAGCCGTAGCGGGCCGCAGTCCGGCGGAAAAGCTCCCCGTCGAGACTCCGTTCGGTGGCCAGCACCCCCACCACCCCGCTGCGGGTGGCCAGGCAGGCGGGCTTTACGGCCGGTTCCATGCCGACAATCTGCAGAGAGGCATATTTCGCACGCAGGAAGTCGATCGCCGCCGCCGTGGCCGTGTTGCACGCCACGACGACCATCTTGCAACCGGCGCCGACCAGCCGCGCCACCGCGGCATCGGCCAGCTGCTGCACCTCCTCACGCGGGCGGGAGCCGTAGGGGCAGTTGGCCCCGTCGCCCAGGTAGACGAGCGACTCCGAGGGCAGCGCACGGCGGATCTCCCGCCAGACGGTCAGTCCGCCCAGCCCCGAATCGTAGACCCCGATCGGGGCCCGGTTTCCCGTTGTCTTTCCGTCGTTCATCGCTCCTTGAGATTCAGTCATGCACTCCGGCAGCCGGGCGGCAACCCGCGGGAAGGCCGTCGGGGAAGAGCCGCCCGAGGATCTCCCCCACCAGTTCGTCATCGCTCCGCCCGCCGCACTCGACCGTCAGCGCCGCCTTCCGGTAGAAGGGGTCGCGCACGGCCATGTCGCGCTCCATGAAGCCGACCAGTTCGTCGTCGCTCAGGCCGCGCAGGCGGGGGCGCTTCTGCCGTCCGTAGGGGCTCAGGCGCCCGGCGATCTGCGCCGCCGTGCGGCACAGGTAGACCGTATGTCCGGCGGCATTCATGCACTCCATGTTGTCGCGCCAGACGGGCAGGCCGCCGCCCGTCGAGACCACGGCGGCATCGCCCGAGGCGATCACCCGCTCGAGCACCCCGCGTTCGAGTTCGCGGAAGCGCGTCTCGCCCTCGTAACGGAAGACGTCGGCCACGGAGGCGCCTTCGCGCTCCTCGACCAGCGCGTCGGTGTCGATGAAATCGACGCCCAGACGCCGCGCCAGCTTGCGTCCGAGGGTGCTCTTGCCGCAGCCCATATATCCGACCAGAAAGAGAGGTTTCATCGCAGGCGGTTCGTTAAAACAGGTTCAGCTGTTCGGGGTCGATCATCTCGCCGGCGTCGCCTTTCGGACGCTCCACCTCGAACTCCACGCCTCCGACGATCGTTCCGGCCGAGGGCTGGCCCGCCGGAGCCTTTCCCGGGGCGGGCTTGGCGCCGAGCGGCTCCTTCAGGGCGGATTTTCCGGAAGCTTTCCCCTCTGCCGCAGCGCGTTGCGCCGCGTCAGCTGAAGCGTCCGTCAGCTGACCGTCGTCAAGCGACTCATCCTCCGAAGGTTCCGGTTCGGGAGGCAGTTCGGACTCGATCATCCGCAGCCGGTCCACGTCGTAGGTCGTCAGGCGTTTGCCCTTGGCGCGGTGGCTCTTGACGCCCACGAACTCGTCGACGTCGATCACATCCGCGGGCCGCGAGGCGTGCGCCCCCTTGTAGGTGATCTCCAGCTTGGCCCCCGCCCGCTCGGTCACACAGACAAAGCGGTCCTCCGGATCGAGGAACTCCTGCATCTTGTCCGACATCTCGGCCGTGAAACGCTTCATGTAGTAATACTTCTGGCCGCGGTCGTAGTAACACAGGCTGTAAACCCGGTCGGACTCGTAACGCGCCACGAGGACCGTGTCGTCGGGGAAGTGTTGCATCAGGTCGTAGCCCGTGATGTAGTACTGATTCTTC
>ERZ857984.1858-NODE-1858-length-14838-cov-29.449706_pt1 | contig 14838 bp, 6 predicted proteins | sample MGYA00519914_ERZ857984 | MGnify/ENA primary metagenome ERZ857984 (study PRJEB31778, sample SAMEA3449417) | human gut metagenome | biome: human gut; feature: human-associated habitat; material: faeces | place: United Kingdom | collected 2010/2012 ... | reverse complement strand
AAGATGTGTCCCATCTCCGGGCGGGTATAGCGATCGATCATAGCGGCTCCTTTTTGGTTATTGGCACGTTGGTCGTAACCCAACCATTGTACCGTGCGCAGGTGCAAGTATGGGCAGCAGGCATTAACCTAACATTTTGGAATTGGAGCGAGCATGGGGACGTCCGCGCATTTGCTTCGCAAATACGCACCGGCTGCGGTCGGCAGACCCGGTCCGCGCACACGCACGGGCACAGCGGGTTGGACCCGACGTTCCCGAGGTCCCCCGTACTCGATGGAGCGGGCAACGGGACATCCGCGTATTTGCTTCGCAAATACGCACCGGCTTCAGGCGCCTGTCGGCGCCTTCGCCTGCTCGCTACAAACGCTTCGCGTTTGCTTAACGCTCGCACCCTGGCGGGTTCGAGTCCCGGCGCTTGGTAGTAAAAAGCACGGCAACGTAACGCTGCCGTGCTTGTGCTTTTTACTGGAGCGGGCAACGGGACTCGAACCCGCGAGTGTCAGCTTGGGAAGCTGATGCCTTACCACTTGGCGATGCCCGCTTGTGTGTTGGCTAGTATAACGCGGTTGTCTTGTTCGATACAAGGGTGGCGATGCTTGTTTTAGCTGTGGAGATTCGTTTGAAAATCGCGTCAATTGTGGAGATGAGGACCTTTGACCTCCTGTTCTCCCTATCTTCTACCTGCGCTTTTGCTTGATTGTTGTATTTGAGCTCAATTTGTCAGGAATTGGGCAAGCTTTTGGTCAGGCTCCGGTACTTACCCGCATGAACCTCGGGGGTAGCCTCATCCTACGCGTCGCAGCCTCCCCATGCGGCGCACGAGGGATAAGGAGCAGCCATGTCCAACGCACCCACGCACTCTGTCCACAGCGCAATCGCAACAGGTCCGCTGCTCCTGCTCCTCTTCCTGCTTTTCGGCTGCCTGACACCGGGAGCCGCATTTGCCGTCGATGGCTACGATCAGCTCGGCTTCCGCACTATTAGCGATGATTGTGGGCCCTTCTTTATCGGCAAGTATGAAGCTCAAGACGCCTCGATTGCCTGCTGCATGAACCAGGAGCGCCCCGGCCCCACCAAGCCGGGCGGCCCATGGCTCAACTTTGATCAAGGCTGGGTGTGGCTCGACGACGAGTTCGCGGCAATCGTTTGTCACGGATATCCTACCGCCACGTCGTTTGGCGGTTACCATCTTTCACCCGATCGCGCCCGCGCCGCAACCCAGCTTGCCGTATGGATGCTCAACGGCACTACCCATGTCGACGGTACCTATTCCTACACGACCGCTCAGGGCAAAACCAAGAGTGGGCACTTTACCGCTGACAATGAAGTCGTGGCGGCTGCGCGGTGGCTCCACGACAACGCAAAATCAGGAAGCATCAAAGCCGCTCCGCACCGCGCGCGGCGCTATCTAGGAGCCGTATCGGGCGGCAGCAAGCGTCAAGACATGCTCTATGTACTGCCGGCAGTCTCTGTTTCCTTCAAAAAACAGTCTGCAAACGCCGCCATTACCAGCGGAAACAATACTTATCAGTTTGACGGGGCAACATTCGATATTTTTGAGAGCGCCAGCGGCGCGCATGTCGGCACCGTCCAGATGGACAGCAACGGTCGAGCGCAAGCAACACTTCTGCCCAACACGGCATACTACCTAGTTGAAACGAAGGCGCCGGCCGGCTATGTCCCCCGTCGTGATCGCATCGCCTTTACCACGGGGAATGACGGTGGACAGGTCGCCATTGATGAACAGCCCGGCATCATCAACCTGCGTATCGTAAAACTCGATGCCGCGACGAATGCCGGCCACCAGGTGGGAGCTTCGCTCGCAGGAGCAGAGTTCACGTGTGTGTCGCAATCAACCCCTGGATGGGCACAAATCCTCACGACCGACGAAAGCGGTCGGGCCACCCTCGCCGATGTCCCCTTAGGAACCTTTACCATCTACGAATCAAAAGCCCCCGAGGGCTACCTGCCATCCAACGACAGCTGGACCTATACCGTTGGAGCCGACCAGCTCGGCGATTCAGGCGTGGTCGAGATCGAATCTCGCGTTTCCGATATCCCCATTGCGTTTAACCTTGAGATTTCCAAATTCAAGGATTACGGCAATAGCGACCAATCCGGCCTGGAGCAGCCGGCGGGTGGTGTTGTCTTTGAGGTTGTCAGCAACAGCTCTCAGCAGGTTGTTGGCACACTGACCACAAACATCTATGGCTTTGCCTCCACCAAAGATCAGCCCGAAGCATGGTTCGGCACAGGCAAGCGACCCGCCGGTGTCCACGGAGCCGTCCCATACGACCGTGCCGGCTACACGGTTCGCGAGGTTCCGGAAACCGTCCCCGAGGGTTTTAAACGTGCAGGGGAATGGACCGTCGGGGCAAATCAGATTTCCGACGGCGCCGAGCTTCAATATATCGTGGACAACCACGCTCTGTCGACGCATCTCCAGATTGTAAAACGCGATGCCCAAACAGGCGCTTCTGTTCCACTAGCCGGATTCACCTTCCAACTCCTCGACAGCAATCACGAACCTGTCTCACAAACTTGCTGGTATCCAGCACATAACGTAATGGACACCTTTACGACTGACGCGACCGGGACCGTCACACTGCCCGAATCGCTCGTGCCGGGCACCTATTATGTACGCGAAACCTCGGCCAAAGAGCCCTATCTTGTCGGCGAGGAGATCGAGGTAAACATACCCGCCGACATGAACCTAACGCCCGTTGCAATCGCCTCGTATTATGACCACGCCGCGACCGGAAACATCAGGATCGTTAAAACCGATGCCATAGACGGCAGCAGCCTCGCGGGCGCCGTCTTTGAGATCCGTGCCTCGAGTGATATCGTGCGCCCCGACGGTAGCATTGCCGCGCTCGACGGTGAGACTGTCGCTACCATCACGACGGATGAAACTGGAGAAGCACGCGCGGACAACCTCCCGCTGGGACTTGGCACCGCACGCTACGAGGTTGTCGAGACTCAAGCGCCGGCAGGCTTCTTGCTCGATCGGACAACCCATATTGTCGACCTTACTTATGCCGACCAGAAAACACCCGTTGTAGAAGCACGGCTTAACGTATCCGACGATTACACCAAGGTTGATATCTCCAAGGTCGATGCAAGCGGTGAGCAGGAAGTGGAAGGCGCACAACTCACCTTATATGGTCCCGATAAAACCGAAATAGACTCCTGGACCTCATCCGACAAGCCACACCGCGTCGAACATCTTGCACCCGGCACCTACTCGTTGCGCGAAATGATGTCTCCGCGGACCTATGACCTTGCCGAGGAGATAACGTTTGAAATAAAGGATACGGGAGAAGTCCAATCCGTCGCGATGAAGGATGCGCCCATCGAGATCAAGGGACAGGTCGACAAGCGTCAGGAACTTGTCCAACCTATCGAAAAGGGCCTGTTGGCTAACGGCGATGGTAAAAACCGCGCCACGACGCAAACCAATAGTGATGGGCTTTTCTCCTATACCATCGATGCTCGAAACGATTCCGCTACTTGGGTTGATGAGTTTACGATTACCGATGATCTTGAGTGCGCCAAAGACGGCACGGCGAGATTCATCTCAATCGAAACCCCCGTCGCCATCGGCGACCTCAACGGTCTGTGCAACGTATGGTATCGCACGACGCCGTTGGACTCGACAGACGTCGATGAGCCGGCAAACGCGACACTTGACGATGGGCACGAAAATCCTTGGCTTGAGTCCGACGAAGTAAAAGAGAGCCTGGGTGAGGACTGTCGCCTCGTCGATTACGACGGCTGGCGCCTCTGGAAGGCGGATGTCTCGACCACGGAATCCACCACACTCGAGGCGGAAGAGCTCGACCTTGCATCCAATACCGTCGTAACGGGCATTCGAATTGAATACGGTACGGTAGCCGCCGACTTTACGACTCGAAGCGATGCGGATTCTTGGACCCGCGATGATCTCAAAGATGGGCACGACGACCTTGACGATGCCAAAGCAATCCTTGGTGCAGACGCTCGGGGCGCAGTCGTGCACATGCAGGCAACATCGGCTTATACGCCCCAAACTGCACTCACCAACAGCGCACGCGTCGATCTTTGCCGCAACGGCGGCGGCGATAAACTTGAGTCACATGACGAGGACAGCGTTATTCAACGCTGTACCCTACCGCAGGACCTACCGGCAACAGGACCAGTTCCCATCGCCGCTTGCATCACCGCGCTCCTGACCTCGGGTGCCGCAGCCCTATGGTTCGCTCGCCTTAGGTCGATCCCAAAGAAGCGCTAGCGCGATGAAAAAGCGGGCGAGCCGGTCCCCCGGCTCACCCGCTTTCAATCATGTAAATCGCCGTATCTACTCTGCAGACGAAGATCCACCATCAACGATTGCTTGCTCGGACTCAGGAATCCCATCGGCACCCGTGCTCTGTTCTTGCTCCACCTCTTCGCTGATTGCGGAGGCGGGGGTCGAGCCCTTTGCACCCACGATGTAGGCAGCCCCAAATCCTAACGCAATGGCAATCAAGGTCAAAATCACGTAGACAGGCCAATGGCGCTTAATATACGAAAACACGTTGACTCCTTAGAGCTCCGCCTACGAACGGCGGATAACCTCGGTAACGACCTCGGATACCGTGGCAATGTTCGTCGGGTTGACATTGTGGGGCAGGTCGTCCTCGGTACGAGCGCAAGCCAGACGCGTGCCGTCCACGCCGGCGATGGTGAGGGCTCGGCGGCTCGCCTCGAGCGCGGCATAGGCATCGGTCTTGGCATAGGGCATCTCGAGCGCGCCACAATCGACATGGAACGACTTGCACACCTTGCTGACCAGGTTCATGATGCGGCGATCGCCCTTGAGCAGCTGCTGTTCGCCCTCAACCGTCACAACCGAAAGCCTACCGGCGCCGACGGATTCAAGATTGATGAAGAATACGCCGCGGAGCTTATCGCGATGCGAAGCCAAGAAGGCCTTCATACCGGCGCCATCACAATCCGAGGCGCCCGTTGCCACAAACCAGATATCGTGACCGAGCAGCTCATCATCGCCCATAGAGGCGACAGCCGAGAGCATATCTTCGGAAGAAGCGCCATCGGAAGACGTAGCGCCGCCCTTCCAGCCATCGTTATCGTCCTCGAAGTTATCCCACGAACCGATACCGCGACCGGACTTCTTGGCATCGTAATCGTCTTCGACGCCCAGCCAGTCACTCATGCTGTCCTGCTCGTTTTTCTTTTTACGACCGAACAGGCCACCCAGGCCGCGCTTACGAGACTTGGGTGCCGCCGGGGCGGGAGCCGAAATGGTCTCAATCGGCTGCGCGCCCGACGCAACGGGCATAGGAGGCGCAACGGGTGCCGATGTGGGTTCGGGACCCTGGGCAGTAGCAAAGGGGTCGTTGACCTGGGCAGAGGGATCGGGAAGGTCGAACAGCGACGTGCGAGACGCAACGTTTGCCTGCTTCATAGACGGCAGCGACGGATCGGGGACCGAAGCCAGCGGAGACGAGGAGGGCGCAGGCGACGGTGCCGACGCCGGATCGGGAACATTCATCTGCGGACGCGGCGATGCCTGGGAGGAAATCTGGGCCATAAGGGAATCGACCGTTTCGTCCTGGGTGGGAGCGACATTGGCAACCGTGGCACCGGAACCACTCGGGGTCGGCATGGTGAAAATCTGCGTGGAGTAAGGCCTCGACTCATCCGTCTCGGGAGTCTCGGAAACCGCAGACACTTCCTTCTGCTCGACCTCGGTCGAATCATCTTGCTCGGCTGCCGCGTACTGCTCTTCGTCAGAGTTGGCCTCGACGGGCTCGTCCTCGGCGGCATCTTGGATTTCGGCAGCATCAATGGGCTCGTCATCGTCTGCCGCGTCGCCCTGCTCATCGGAAACAGGAAGGGGCTCGGCAATTGCGGTGCCTTGCTTTTCAAACGTTATCGTGGAATCGAACTGCGCGGCATCAAACGACATGGTGCTATCGACGTGCTGCTGAGCCTCGAAAGACGTTGTTGCCTCAACAACATCCGCTGACGTCGGTTGCTGGGACTCAAAGGACGTCGTAGCTTCGGCAGCGTCGACGGGCCCGGACTGCATAGCCTCGTTCTGCTCGAACTCTTGCGCCGCGCGCTCACGTGCCGCCTCGGCTGCCTGCTGCTGAGCGATAGCCTCCTGCTCGGCAGCCTCGCGTGCGGCAGCGCGCTTCTCCTCGAAATCGTCGACAAATTTCCTGCCCTTTGCAAGCGCACCCTTAAAGAAGCTGGAAGCGCTGGCGCCAATCGAAGAGAACGCGGATGCAATATCGGCATGGGGCGTTGCCGCGGGAATCTCGGCAGAGAAATCAGTATCGCTCTCGTAAGACACGCGCCTCGGCTGTTCAACGTAATCGTCGTCAGACTCGTCCGCAACGTCTTGCGCCGGCGCGGCGGGAGCCAAAATGTCCAGTCCTGCCGCGGGATCGATCGCGGACACCGCCTCGGGCTCGGCAACGGCAGCGGTAACCGCGGCAGACTCATCATCCACGGTGACAGCGGGCGCAGGTGCAGCCACGACGGGGGCAGGCTCGGGCTCAAACGTCGGCTCCTCGCCCTCCTCGTAATCGAGCGTGCAGGACTCGGGAAGCATTCCGAGTGCACGGATGGCATCCGAACCAAAGCGAATGTTGCCGGCGGCGTTGCGATAGAGCTTGGGCTCGGGCTCGGCCGCGGCAGGCTCCTCCGCCGGCTCAGCAGCGGGAACCTCGTCATTGAACTCTTCGGCCTGGACAGCCTGATTCTGATCCTCGGGCACGATGGCGCCAATCAGCGTCTCGTCGGCAGACGCACCCTCAAAGCCCTCAATCTGCTCGTCAAAAGCCTCGCCCTGTTCGGGCTCGGTTTGAGCGTCGGGAGCAATCGGCTGACCGAACTCGTCCTCGGCGTAGGTAGGCTCTTCATACTCGATGGTGTTGCCGTAGTCGTTTTGCTGCTGGGCCGCGGCATACTCCGCCGCCGCGCGCGCCATTTCCTCGGCACGACGCTTCTGCTCCCCAAAATAGGTATCGAACGGAACATCGTCGGGAAACTCGTTTTCGCCCTGGAAGGGAGCAACGTTGTCCATAACGCCGAGCATAGCGGCGACAGAAGACTTGTTGCACACCGCGCCGGACGTATAGGGAAGAACGTGGCGGTTAGAGATGATGTTTGCCGCGTTGGCAAGTGCAACGAGGGAAGCGAGGATCGCGACAATCCACAGCAGAACCTTGAGCGCGCCGGGGAGCGGCAGGATACGCAGGATGGCAACGGCAGCAGGGGCAATCGTGGCAACGGGCAACAGCTTGGCGATGAGCGCACGATACGAAGCATAGGGCTCGCGGGCGAGCAGCTCAGCACGGGGAGAGTCGTAGTGTGCGACAACGACCACCGGGCGGTTGCGCGGAGACGCGAGCGGGCCCGAGGCCTTGTGGTAGGCGATGACATTTTGGCTCACGCCCGTCTTGCCCAGGCGCGAAACCACGGGGTGGCCCGTGCGCTCGAGCACGTAAAGAACGGCGCCGACAATGGCCAGCAAGGTGCCGACCAAGCCGATACCGCCGCCGATGCCCATCAGCAGGGCGCCGGCAAACGCAAGAATACCGGTAACGGCAAATGCCAACCTACTGGGCGCCGGGGCATTGAACTCCTGAACCTCGGGGTCAAAGCCGTGGTTGCGGAAGATCTGAGCGATATCCTCGGCAGCCAAGCGCTCTTCTTCGCTGCATGCCGGCGTAATGCCGGTGTTCTGCAGCAGGTGGTTAATATAGTTCTGGGTGTTCGCCATGTGCGCTCCACATCCATAATCCGACAAATAGGCCCAATGCATGCACATTAGAACCGTATATAGTCGAAAGTATACCCCGAGCGAGCGCAAACGACCGAATTCGGGCCATCTTAACGCCTCGAGCGGACAAGGATATAGCCTAATCTCCATATCGGACTAAAATCATGGCAGCAAACCACCTTCTCATGCGAGGACTCTATGACGGCAAGCGACGCGACCGCGACAATTAAAAAGGGGAATTCGGAGCCCGGTTTCGATAAAACGGCTCAGCGCATCCTCAATCTTTTCTTTGTGCTCAACAGCTCCCCCGAACCGCTGACGACCGAGCAGATCGTCTTGGATTCCGACCTGGGATATGGCTCGGGCAATATCGACTCGGATAAGCGCAAGTTTCGGCGCGATCGTGACAAACTGCTCGAGCGTGGCATCTTAATCAAGGAGGTTCGCCCCGCCGGTGCGCAGGAGACCGAGGAAAGCTCGTGGACAATCGACCGCGAGCACACGTTTGCAGCAGGTGGCCTCATCACCGCAGACGACGCCGACACCCTACTCAACGCCATCGACCAGACGCTAGCGGCCGGCTCTTCCACCTTTGCCGCGCCGCTTGCCGATATTCGCTCCAAAATTGCCTACCTCACCGGCAGGACGACGGTGGACGAAGTACCGATCCGCCGCTCTCCCACCGTCGATGCGGTATGGAGCGCCTTTGCCGAGCGATGCGCGCTGCGATTTTTATATCAGAACGGACGCGGCGAGCAGAAAGAACGTACCGTCTGTGTCTACGGCATGTTCGAACGCGAGGGCGTGGCGTACTTCTGCGGCCTCGACAATGTCACCGACGACATCAGGACATTCCGCTGCGACCGTATCGTTCGCGCATGGCGTCCTTCGAAGGCCTACGCCATCCCTGCGGACTTCAATCTCAACGACTATCTGTTCTTTGAATTCGATTTCGCCGACCGACCGCCCGTTGCAGCCACGTTCTCGTTCGCCCCTCAGACGCAGATCGATATGATCAACGGCCTCACGCGTGGGCGAGGTGAGCTCACACACACCGATGCAGGATGGACCTGGACCGTTGACGTGCGCGACCTTGAAGCCGCCGCCTCATTTTGCATGGCCCACGCCATGGACGGCATGAGGCCCATGGCCCCCAAATCGCTCAAGCAGGCGTGGAACCACCTCATCGAAAGGACGGTGCACGAGTATGCCCGTGCGTAAACTCACCAGCGAGCAGAGACTCTCGCGCGCCATCGACATCATGGAGGCCCTCTACGCCGCCGGCGAGAGCGGCATGACACGAACCGAGATTTGCAGCCGCTTTGACATCACGGGGGCGTCGCTCGACGAGATTCTCGAGATCGTCTCGACGCTCGCGGACCGAGAATCGGGCGCGCGCATCATCTGCGAATGCCGCGGCGAGCGTGTGGTCCTCACCGGTGACGCTGGGCGTGTGCTACCGCTGCGCCTGAGTGCCGCCGAGGGCGCTGTGCTCAACCATGAACTTGAATCGTTGGGGATCGAGCCGCAGACGGCAGCTCGGATTCGACATGCCCTTCTGCCCGAAGAGCTCGGCTATAACCAGCGCGTCTTTGACACCGTCAACCACGGGTCGCACTGGCAGCAGCTGAGCTGCGCCATTCAGGACGGCGTTCGCTGCCGCATCTCGTATCGCTCGATGAACGATGCACGGCCACGCGAGCGTCTGGTCGACCCCTTGCGCATTACGGCAAACGGCGACCAAACATACCTGATTGCCTGGGACATCACAGTCGATGAGCAGCGCACCTATCGCATGGATAAAATCGAGGGACTCGCCTTGACGGAAGACTCCGTCGTGCCTCACGCACCGGATGTCGCATCCCTCCACGATTCCCTTGCCCGGACGCAGCGTAGCGCAAAGCTCCTGATGCCATTCGATATGGCAGAGCATCTGGACTGGGCCGGCATCACCCTAATCGAGCGCAGCGGGGCAGACATGGCAATGGTAACCGTGCATTACGGCTCCGAGCGTTGGCTACTGAGCCAGGTAATCGCAGCGGGCGGAGCCATCCGCATCTTGGATGACCCCGCCCTGTCAAAGCGTCTGTGCGATATGGCAAAAACCCTCGTTTGTCCGCTTTAGCGCCGCCGCTCGTGGCGTGCACGCCACAGTTGCAGATAGTGCCCGATCTGCGCCGATTCGATGCGCTGGTAGGAGCTCGTGGGCAGCGACGTTAAGAACTTCTTTCCGTAGCCCTTCGTCACCAGGCGCGGGTCGGCCAGAATCAGCACGCCGCAATCGGTCGACGAGCGGATAAGGCGGCCAGCCGCCTGCTTGACCTCGAGCACCGCCTCGGGCAGCGAATAGCGCGCCCAAGCGCGGTCTTCGCGCAGGTTGCGCTCGCACGAGAGCGGGTCCGTAGGGCTCGAGAACGGCAGCTTGGGAATGATGACGCAGCGCAGCGTCTCGCCGCTGGCGTCGAATCCCTCCCAGAAGGCCTTAAGCGCAAAAAGCGATGAAGTCGGCTCGCTGATAAACCGGTCGCGCAGGCGACGAGGAGATGAGTTGCGCTGCTGGCAGTTGAGTTCCAGACCCGCACGGGCCATCTTGGGCTCAACGCGGGTGTACAGGTCTTCCATGTCGCGCCGATTGGTGAACAGCGTGAGCACCGATCCGCCCATGGCAAGATGGGCGTCGACCAGCACGCGCTCGAGCGCCGTAAGATAGCTCTCACGATCGCGCGGATCGGGGATATCACCCGCAACGACTACAGCCATGTTCGAATCGAAGTCGTAGCTCGAGTCCAAGTGCAACGATGAGGATGTTGAAGCACCGATGCGATCGAGGCCGACCGCGTGGTTAAAGTGTTCAAAGCTTTTGGACACCGTCATGGTCGCCGAGGCAAAGATAGCCGTGTGAACCTCGGGCAGCCACTCGGTTGCCAAGGCCTCGCCAATGTCGATGCGCTCTGCGGTCATTGACTCTCCGCCGGCACGCAACCTGCGATTGACCTGCAGCGAATACACGTAGTGTTCATCGGTGCCGTCAATGATGAGTTTGAGGTTCTCGGCCAGCTCGTGCAAGCGGCGCGAGATATCACCCAGGTCGACAACAACCTCGGGCTTGTCGGCGGCGACGGCTTGCACCAGCGCGTCGACGCTCTTGTCAGCTTGTTCCAATGCATCGATGGCAGCGTAGGCCGACTGTAAGAAATCATGCCAGTCGTCAGATTCGCGCAGTTCGGGGCCAATCCATAGATTGGCATTGTCATAACCCCCACGGGCACGGCGGCCGAGCTCGCGAACGCCATCGAACACGTCGGCGATTGCCATGCTCGCGCGCGCAACCGTCGACGTCGCCTTGGCAGTAAGGCCCAGATAGAGCGTAGAGCCCTCGGAGGTTGCCAAATCACGGGAAACCTGGCTTAGCGCGCCGGTGCTCGAGCCACCCAGGCGCTCAAACAGAACGTGTGATTCGTCCGCCGACACCACGCGCGCCCACTGACGGCGTGCCTCGCGCTCGATGGAATGGGCCTCGTCGATTACCCAATGACGAATCGGAGGCAAAATCCTGCCCTCGGCCGCGACATTGCGGAACAGCAGGGAATGGTTGGTGACCACCACATCGGCATGCGCCGCACGACGACGAGCGCCGTGGACCAAACATTTATCAGGGAAAAACGGGCAGAGGCGACGAGCACACTCGCGCGAGGCCGTCGTAAAGTCGGGGCGGTTGACGCTGCGCCACCGAATGCCAAGCGAGTCGAGGTCGCCATCGGCTGATTGGCAGACGTACGCCATAATGACCGCGACCGCCGTGAGCGTGTCCGCCGGATCGCGCTTGGTGGTAATCTCGACCTGGCCGCGGCTCATGCGCTCAAGCTTGCGCAGGCACGGATAGTGGTCATACCCCTTGAGAGCGCAAAATGACAGACCACCGTCCAGTTGCTCGGCAAGTTTTGGCAGCTCATGGTACATGAGCTGGTCTGCAAGATTGTTCGATTTGGTCGCAATACCAACCGTGATGTTGTTACGGCGTGCCGCCTCGGCAAAAGGCACCAGATAGGCCATCGATTTGCCGACGCCTGTGCCCGCCTCAATTACACGATGAGTGCCCGTGACCAGCGCATCGCGGACCTCGAGCGCCATCGCGATCTGCTCATCACGCGGCTCGTAAGTGGGATACATGCGATTGACCAGGCCACCTGGCGCATAGTCTGCCTCAATCTCCTCACGACTCGGCATCTTGAGGACCGGCAGTTCGTCGGCGTCCACCCGATCGTCGGCGCGATCGGCCTTGAGAACGTCAGCACGAGCGGCGCTGAGAGAGAAGATAGAACCAGGGTTCTGCCCTGCCAAGAATGAGAAGATAGGGCGATAGGACCAAGGCACATCCGGATGCATGTCGGCTAGGCGCGCCATGAGGCCCTGGGGCAAGTCGGTGAGCGCCACAAGCAACACGCGCCATACGCCACACAGGGCGTCGACGTCGGCATTGGCACGGTGTGATACCGAGTCACAGCCAAACAGATCGGCCATAAAAGACAGCTTGTGCGAGGCCAGGCGCGGAAGCGCGATGCGCGACAGCGCCAGCGAATCGATCCAAATATCGCTCACGTTGACGCCGCCTTTGACCGACTCGATAAACGAGCGGTCGAACGTGGCGTTATGTGCGATCACTGGGCAACCACCGACAAAATCGGCGAGAGCGGCGACGGCCTCAACGGCCGACGGGGCATCTGCCACGTCGGCATTTGTAATGCTCGTGAGCTCGGTAATCTCGGCGGGAATCAGCTGCTTGGGATGCACGAAGGTATCGAAACGGTCGACGATCTCGCGGCCCGAAAGACGGGCCGCCGAGATCTCAATCAGCTCATTGTCCTGCACCGAAAGACCTGTGGTCTCGGTATCGAGGACAATCACATCTTCCTCGATAAGGCCGAAGGACTGCGTTTTGGCGCGTTCGGCAAGCGTGGCATAGGAGTCGATGACAAACTGCGGCGTTCCTGACGAAACCGCGTCCTCGATTAGCATGCAATGCCCGCTCGACGAAGGCCCATACGGATCAGGCTGTCACAGACCTGCGGGAACGTCATGTCGTCGGTGTGGCGGATCTCATCCGGATACAGCGACGTGTCGGTCATGCCGGGAATGGTATTGGTCTCGAGGATGACGGGGCCGTCCTCACTCACGATAAAGTCGCTGCGCGAGATACCCAGGCAACCGAGAGCCTTGTGAGCGGCACAGGCAAGCTCCTGAGCACGAGCGTAATTCTCGGGCGAAATCTGCGCCGGAATGCGATGGATGCCTGTAGGGTCGACATACTTCACGTCCAGATCGTAGAACTCGCAGTCCTTGGGCTTACGAATCTCGACAATCGGCAGAGCGCGCACGTCGTCCTCGCCGTATACGCCGACGGTGATCTCGGTACCCTCGATACACTTCTCGACCAGCACTTTGTCGCCGTACTCAAACGCCTTGGCGATTGCCGCGGGCAGCTCGGAGGGCTCATGGACCAGGGAAATGCCATAGCTGGAACCGTTGACGGCCGGCTTCACAAAGCAGCGCTCGCCACAAACCTCGACGATATGATCGATATCGACTTCATCGCCCACCTCGAGCGCAAGGCCGGGGGCAACAGGAATGCCCGCCTTGGCGTACAGGAGCTTAGAGACCTCCTTGTCGGCACCGCAGGCGCTGGCAAGCACGCCCGAGGCCGTGTAGGGGATACCCAGGGTCTCCATGGCGCCCTGCATGGCGCCATCCTCGCCGCCGGCACCGTGCATGGCGATAAACGCCACGTCAAAGCCGCCGGTCGCCATGGTTACCATAAAATCATCGGCGGCCGTGTCGAGCAGCTCCACCGAAGTGTAGCCGGCCTCCTTCAAGGCAACCACGACGTTCTTTCCCGAATTGAGCGAGATCTCGCGCTCAGCGGAATGACCGCCCGCCAAGACCGCTACGTGCATGTTCTCTAGGCTTTTACCCGGCATGGGCAGACTCCTCCTCTATAATTTCTGCAGCTGATACCATATTGTAGCGATACCCTCTACGTTTCCCCAAAATCGAAAGGCTTCCATGAATCCCAGGACTAAATCTCAGGACATTCGCGACTTGAGCCAAAACGATATTCGCGAGCTCGTGGCCGAGCTTGGCCAGCCCGCCTTCCGCGCGAAGCAGCTCATCGAATGGGTCTTTGAGAAGAACGTTTGTTCGTTTGACGATATGACCAACCTTCCCAAGGCTTTCCGCGAGCAGCTTAAAGAGGCTTTTGCCTTTGACACGCCGACTGAACTCACCAAGCAGGTTTCCAAAGATGGCTCTCGCAAGTATCTGCTCGAGTACCACGACGGCGTTTCCGTCGAGACTGTCGGTATGCCCCGTCGTAACAAGCTTTCCGTCTGCGTTTCCACCCAGGCTGGCTGTGGCATGGGCTGCGCCTTTTGCGCTACCGGTCTCAACGGCCTCAAGCGCTCTCTGACCGCTCAAGAGATCGTCGACCAGGTACTTCATGTATCCAACGACTTTGGCGAGCGTGCCACGAGCGTCGTCTTCATGGGCCAGGGCGAGCCGTTTGCCAACTACGACGAGGTTCTCAAGGCGTTGCGAATCCTCAACGACCCCGATGGCATCGGTATCGGTGCTCGTCACCTCACCGTCTCTACCAGCGGCGTTATTCCCGGTATTCGCAAATTTGCCGATATCCCCGAGCAGTTCACGCTTGCCGTTTCCCTGCATTCCGCCATCCAGTCGACGCGCAACAAGCTCATGCCCGGTGTTAAGAAGTACACACTGCTTCGCCTTCACGAGGCGCTTCAACTCTACACCGAGAAGACTGGCCGCCGCCCGACCTATGAGTATGCCATGATCGAAGGCGTCAACGATACGAATCCCGAGATGCAGGCGCTCTGCGACTTCTGCGAGGGAACGTTGTGCCACGTTAACCTGATTCAGCTTAACGACATCGAGGGCAGCCCGCTCAAGCCTTCGCCGATTCATAAGGTTGAGGATCTTCAGCGTCGTCTTGAGTCCCGTGGCATCGAGACCACGATTCGTAACTCCCGTGGTAACGATATTGACGC
>ERZ857984.1846-NODE-1846-length-14946-cov-2.872742_pt1 | contig 14946 bp, 11 predicted proteins | sample MGYA00519914_ERZ857984 | MGnify/ENA primary metagenome ERZ857984 (study PRJEB31778, sample SAMEA3449417) | human gut metagenome | biome: human gut; feature: human-associated habitat; material: faeces | place: United Kingdom | collected 2010/2012 ... | reverse complement strand
TCAGGCTTACAAACTGACGAATGAATACGAAAACTTACTATTCACACCTTATTTCAGGGAAAAAATAATTTTATGTCTCCCGTCTTGGCGGAAAGTAGTTCAAACGGCCATAGCAGCAGGGATAGCCATACCCGGGACAGCCTCGGCATTAGCATGGTTCGACGGTTTTAGATGTAAAAAATCATCGGCCAACCTGATACAAGCGCAACGAGACTATTTCGGTGCTCATTTGTATGAAAGAATCGATGCTCCGGCAGGTACGTTTTTTCACACCGACTGGAACCGACACGGAGACGGAACGACCTCCGGCAACTATTCTCTATAAAAACAAACAAAAAATTTCGATATGAACAAAATACCCGAAAGCCAAATTCTGATTATCTTCGGAGCATCAGGTGATTTAACCCATCGGAAACTCATACCCTCGTTATTCGAGCTATTCGAAAGGAAACTTCTTCCCGACAAATTTTTAATCGTAGGTGTTTCCCGGACAAAACAAAGTACAGAAGAATTCCGACAATCCTTGCATTCATCTATCATTGGGAACGGAAAGACCTATGCTACGGATAATCCTTATCTAAAAAACTTCCTCAGAGAAATATACTATATCTCTTGCGATACTACCGACTGCAATGCATACGTCGCTTTATTCAGAGAAATAGAACAATTGCGCAATGCCGCCGGCATAGAAGATAACATGTTGTTTTATCTCGCTACGCCGCCTCAGATGTATGCAACTATCCCCATCTGCATACAAGCCCAACAACAAAACATCTCTAAAAACGGTTGGCGGAGAATCATTATAGAAAAGCCGTATGGAAGTAACGAAGATGAAGCGAAACAACTCGACAAATTATTATGCGGAATATTCCCCGAACGAGAAATCTACCGTATAGATCATTTTTTGGGAAAAGAAACTGTTCAAAACATTTTAGTCCTGCGCTTCGCCAACAGCATTTGGGAACCTCTTTGGAATCGGAATTACATAGACCACATAGAAATAACGGCCACCGAAACCTTAGGAGTGGAACAACGAGGTAATTACTACGATTCGGCCGGTGCTCTGCGAGACATGGTACAAAGTCATCTCATGCAAATCATGGCATTTATCGCTATGGAACCACCCTCCTCTTTCGAAACCGAAGCAATTCGCAATGAAATCAGTAAAGTTTTCCGGTCATTACGTCCACTCTCTCCCGACGATATAGTGCATAACACACTGCGTGCACAATACTCCGAAGGGAAATTAAACGGGACAAAACTTCCCGGATACCGAGAAGAACCGAACGTAAATAAGCAATCGACGACAGAAACCTTTGTCGCCCTAAAATTATACATAGATAATTGGCGGTGGGCTCATGTTCCATTTTATATTTATACGGGGAAACGATTATCCGAAAAGAGGTCGGAAATCATCATACATTTCCGTTCCACGCCACAGGCGTTATTTCCGGGACAATGTTGCGGAGACTCTTGCAATCAACTCATCATTACTCTACAACCCGACGAAAGCATTCGGTTACGTTTCGGTTTAAAACAGCCCGGAACCAACTTCGAGGTACAGCAAGTGAGCATGGATTTTTTCTACAACTCACTTATCCCGAATAAATTACCGGATGCTTATGAACGGCTTCTTCTCGATGCCATGCGAGGCGACGCTCTACTATATTCGCGAAGCGATGCTCTGGAACTGAGCTGGCACTATCTGGCCCCTCTCATCGACCACTGGGAAAAAGAAAAAGAAGAGAATCTCGTATTTTATCCGGCCGGTAGCCCGATACCTCGCGAGATTACCCATATATATTCTCACCCGTATGTGCTCGAAGCACCTGTTTGCACCCCCAACCCATAACATAATAAACAACATCATGAATCAAACCATCGTACAATTCTATCCAGACGCAACTAAATCGCTGATAGCCCTCACCAACGCCTTACTCATATCGGCTGCCGCACGTACAAAGAAACCTTTTTACTTGGCCCTATCGGGAGGAGAGACAGCTCGCTCACTTTTCGAAATATGGAAAAATCAATATAATGATCCCAAACGGTGGAAAAACGTACATTTCTTTTGGGTAGATGAACGATGCGTATCGTCTGAAAACGAAGAAAGCAATTATCATTGGGCTGAAAAACTGTTTTTCAAACCCGTAGGTATAAATCCGAACCACATTTACAGAATACAAGGAGAAGATATTCCCTACCGAGAAGCCGAAAGATACTCCCGATTGGTCGCAGAAATGCTGCCCGACAGTAACGGAGTACCACAATTCGACTGTACCCTGCTCGGCATCGGCGAAGACGAGCACATCGCATCCATATTCAATAACGATACCGATTTATTAAAATCGGACGACCTTTACGCCGTGTCACGACACCCGGCAACCGGGCAAAGACGAATTACTCAAACCGGAGAAGTCATTTTAGCATCCCGTGAAATCCTTATCGCTCTGGTGGGAGAACGAAAAAAAGAACTGCTCCATCGGTTAGTAGCCAGAAAAGATCAAACGATTACCCCTGCTACATACATACTTTCACACACTTCACGAGCAACTATATTCACCGAGATAGAACTCAATAGCAAAGAGTTGTCATTCCAATAAATCCGGGCGTAAGCGTCGGGTACGTTCGAGTGACTGCTCGTGTTTCCATTCGTCGATTTTACGTTGATGTCCCGAAAGCAACACATCGGGAACTCTCCAACCTTTATATTCCGCCGGGCGCGTATAAACGGGCGGAGCCAATAAATTGTCCTGAAAGGAATCGGATAAAGCCGACTGCTCGTCACCGATAGCTCCCGGTATAAGACGCACGATAGCATCGCACATAATCGCAGCGGCCAACTCTCCCCCGGTGAGGACATAATCTCCTATCGTCACCTCCTTCGTCACGAAATGTTCCCGTATGCGGTAATCGATACCTTTATAATGACCGCACAGAATAATGAGATTACCCGCCATCGACAAACGGTTAGCCATAGGCTGGTCGAATCGCTCACCGTCGGGAGTGGTAAAAATCACCTCATCGTAATTCCGCTCGCTTTTCAATTGAGTGATAGCCCGATCCACAGGCTCTATCTGCATGACCATACCGGCCTCTCCCCCGAATGGATAGTCGTCGACCCGCCGATGTTTATCCAACGAGTAATCCCTCAGATTGTGAACCACGATCTCGACCAACTTTTTATCTTGGGCTCTTTTTAGAATAGAATAATTCAGCGGGCTTTGCAATAACTCTGGCAATACGGTAATAATATCAATGCGCATCATAGCTCTCAATTTACCGACAAAAGTAGCCTTTTCTAACGGGTTTCACAAATAGAGAAAATTTTTATCCCAGAAGTTAAGTGCTGCTCGAATTTGTTTTGTAATTTTGCCATACGTTGTCAAACGCAGATAACATGCATACCATAGGTAAAATATTGAAAACTATACGGGAAGAACGTGGGCTACAACTTCGACAGGTCGCTATCGAATCGAATATCGATTTGACTCTGTTGAGCCGTATCGAAAATGGGAAACGAATGCCTTCCGAAAGCTTACTCTTCAAATTAGCGGAAACTTACGGACTCGACAGTAACCTGCTAGTCCTGCAATTAGTAAGCGATAAAATTTTAGAAATAAGCGAGCAATATCCCGACCATACCATCGAAGCCTTGAAAATCGCTCAGGAAAAAGCCCGACTCGGAGAGCGATACATCTCGTTCTTCATGAATTCGTTCATATCTCGCCCCATCGGGCTGGAAAGCCGCCGTTACATTGGAAACAAAACCAAACTGACCGATTGGATCATGGAAACTATTCGGCGGGAATGCCCCGATGCGCATTCGTTCTGCGATATTTTTGCCGGGACCGGTGCTGTGGCCGGGAAAGCAATACCCTATTACGGCCAAGTGATATTCAACGATTTGCTTTGTGCCAACCGAGTCATCTATCAAGGTTTCTTCGAAAAAGGAGAATGGAACAGGGATAAATTATGTACAATCCTCGACGAATATAATCACACCGATTACAACTCTTTGGAGGATAATTATTTTTCAATAAACTTCGGCGGTAAATATTTCGATTATGGAGTTTCGAAACTCATCGGATATGTTCGCCAGAACATAGAAGACCGTCGAGGAGAACTCACAGACAAAGAATATAGCATTCTACTCTCCACCCTCATTTACAATATGGATCGGATAGCCAACACCGTAGGGCATTTCGATGCCTACATACAAGGAAAGGAGATAGAAAAAAAATCCCTTACCCTCCGGTTAATAGACGCTCGAAGCTGTGACAATGTAGCAATTTACCAAGAAAACAGCAACACGCTGGCTCGAACACTGCATGCCGACATCGTCTACATGGATCCGCCCTATAATTCCCGCCAGTATTGCGATGCTTACCATCTCTATGAAAATCTGGTTCGTTGGGAAAAACCGGAGGTAAAAGGAGTAGCCGGAAAATTCAACCAAAAAGACAAGAAAAGCGACTTTTGTACCATGAAAGCGGTCGATGCATTCGCCGACCTCGTCGACAATCTACACACGAGATACATTGTACTGTCATACAACAATATGGCAAAAAAAGGGAATGGGCGATCCAATGCAAAAATGGACGATACCGACATCATGCGTATACTCGAAGCCAAAGGCCGAGTACAAGTTTTTTCCCATGACCACAGACCATTTACCACGGGAAAGTCGAATATTAAAAACCATCAAGAACGCCTATTTATATGTGTATGCGACAATCACTAATCTCTCCGAACCGGATACAATCACCTCTCAATTATACAGGCGGGAAATTCAGGCTATTACCGCAAATCCAGCCCTTGTTCCCTGCAAACATCGATGTGTTGGTAGACCTGTTCTGCGGTGGCGGTAACGTAGGAATCAACACACCGGCAGAGAGAATTGTCTTGAATGATTCGGACAAGAATGTCATGCGCATTTTCAGATTGTTCCGGCAATACCCCACCGAACAGATTTTAGAGATAATCGACGGCATCATCGACCGGTACGGCCTGTCGGACAGTCGCACGAACGGATATGCGTTTTACCAATGCGAAAGCGCGAGAGGTTTGGGTACATATAACAAGGAAGGATATAACCGGCTGCGTAGCGAGCTGAATAATATGAAAAGGAGGAACGACCGTTATTTCTTCATGCTGTTCACCCTCATCGTGTTTGCCTTCAACAATCAAATACGGTTCAACGAAAAAAGAGAATTCAATCTTCCGGTGGGGAAACGCGACTTCAATAACAACATGAGGAACAAAGTGAGGCATTTTGCCGAAGCCATCAAAAATCCCCATATCGAACTGTCGTCCAACGATTTTCGGAGAATTCCATTCGATGGGCTGTCCGAACACAGTCTCATTTATGCTGATCCCCCTTATTTGATAACCTGTGCCACCTACAACGAAAATAACGGCTGGAACGCCCGGCTCGAAAAACAACTGCTCGCTTACCTCGACCGGGCGAACGACAGAGGAATAAAATTCGCCTTGTCGAACGTTCTGAAAAACGGAGACAAAGAAAACACGATATTGGCCGAATGGTTAGAACGGAATCCCATGTATATCCGTCACGATTTGAATTACAATTATAGCAATTCGAGTTATCACAAAAAGGACAGGAGCAAACATTCCACCGAAGTACTAATCACTAATTTCGAATGAAGTATGTGTACATATAAAAGCTATTGTTGGTCGATGGGAACCACGAGTTTCAGGACTGCCGATTTCAATCAAAAAATCGAAAGACAATTGACTCTTCTTTCCAAGTTTTGGGAGGTTCATACCGATGTCGTTTGGTCGGGGAACGACGAGATACAATCTTTGTACTACGACTTCATGAAAGACAACGATTTTCTTACCGGCGATGCACCCAACAAACCCAAAGATGCCCGGGAAAAAACATCGGGGTTGATTGATTTGGGATTGATCGATAACGAACGAAGACCGACTGCCGCCGGAGAATCATTACGACAAATCACCTCCAACGGAGATTTCCGACCGAATAATCTGCTGCAAATTCCGGCCGATAGCTACATTTATTTCAAACAGATGCTCAAAACGAGCAACGACGTAGACGGTGAAATCGTACGACCGTTCGTCGTACTGGTTCTCGCTTTGAAACAGCTGGAATATCTCACACAAGAAGAGTTCACCTACCTGCTGCCACTCATTACCACTTCCCGAAAATTCAGAACAATCGTCGATTGCATAAAACGATTGCGAAAAGGAGATATCACAATCGACGAAATCATCGTCGATACACTCTTGACGATGGAGAATTACCGGGAAGCGAGGCTATATCTTTTGGAGAGACCGGTATCCGAACATGTGATTTGCCAAGCGGGAATCAACCGCAAAAGTCGTCAATACGACAGCACATACTACCCGCTCTACCGCACTATCGAGTCATTGGATAGAAACAACGCTCAATCCATTCTCGATTTGTTACAAGCCTGCCGGAACATTCGCATCGGTGCGTTGTGGTGCAACCACCTTTTCAAAACGACGAACAGGGGAAAAATAAAGAAATTACTATCCGCCTCGCTCAACGATGTTCCCATCTTGAATTGCCGAAACGAATTTGAATTGAAAGACAGATTCTTCCGATTGATGCATCTCTTCAAGGTAAAAGCCAATTTGTCTGATTATTTCGATCTGAACCGCCGATATTTCGGGACGACCGATACCGTTCTTTTCAAAGACAACAGGGTAGAACTCTCCCCCATACCGAAATGTTTTTTCGACCTTTGTGCCGAAAATCTCGAAGAAATCGCTTTCACGACCTCACCGCTCCTGCCCCTCGATTGCGACATCGAAAAAATCATACCTCGCTATGATATCGAAGAATCCGACCTGCATCGTAAACTGGCAGACAAGTATGGCCTTGCCCCGCAATCGCTCAGCGACATTCGCGCCTTTCTCGACGACGAGTGCCACGAGCGTTTCAACCGGCTCATCGATGCCCGTTTTCCCGACCATGTCCTGTTGGAACTGTTGTCTGACTTCGAAACCCGCAACGACATCAATATCCGCAGGCTCGTCACCGACAACGCCGATGTGCCCACCATTTTCGAATACATCGTCGGTATCGTCTGGTACAAGGTAAGCAACCGCAAAGGGCGCATTCTGGATTACTTCAACCTGTCGTTAGATGCCGATTTGCTTCCGAAAACACACGCCGCCGGTGGTATGGAAGACATTACCTATCGATACAATGCCACTCCCGGTTACCCGGAGCACACACTGCTTATCGAAGCGACCCTTGCCGAGGCCGGCACACAACGCCGCATGGAGATGGAACCGGTCTCCCGGCATTTGGGTGACTTCCTCTTACGCGACAATCGGCAGGAAGCCTACGCCTTGTTTGTCACCCCGTTCCTGCATCTAAACGTTATTTCGGATTTCCGGGGGCGAAAACAAATGCCCTACTATTCAAGCGATGGAGAGCAGTGCATTAACGGAATGAAAATCATTCCTTTGAATACCGCCGAATTAAAAAACATCATCGCAAATTCGATGACTTACGACCAATTATACCCGCTATTCGAGTGCGCTCACCAAAACAATGAGCCTCCCAAAACATGGTATGAAAACAACATTATGCGCTCTCTACAACCGAAGAAAACCTCCACAGGGATATTAGGTACACTTTTTTGAATCACTCTTTATGAACAAAGGGACTCAATTATTGTGCATTTCACAGTATAAAATTTGTATCTATTAAATCTAATTTTTATATTTGAAAACTCACAAATATACAGAAAGGCGAGCGCAAAGGCAAACCGAAATCTCATTTCCGATTTGACTCTGCCGAACCCTATATTCTACAAATATATAGAAACCATGAGAGTAAAGGCATTTATATTCGTCGTTTTGATTCTACTCGGAGGGAAGATTTTCACCGTCGACGCAACCGAAAAACATACCATAGATATTGTGGGTATAGAACTCATCTCACCCTACCGCTGTAATCTCACCATCGGGTTTAAGTCATGGGGTGATCCGTTCTATTCTTTGGATATAAGGTCCCCCGATTTGCTCTACATCACCAACGAAAATATCAACCCGAAAGACTACGAAGATAAAAGCTACATAACATATACCATAACTTCGCTATTTACCGACACTGACTATGAGTTTGTAATAACAAGTTACGGAGAATTTGCAGCAAAGTCGGAAATATTGACTTTCAACTCCCACGATTTTTTAAGTAAAATCCAAGTTAACAACAACGAGATTCCCCGATCGGGCATCGTCTATTACGAACCCAATCGTAAATACCAGTTTGAATGCATCACCGATTTCCCGGCGGAAAACTTCCAATGGAGCTTCGAAATCGCCCAAAAAGAGGGAGGTCCAAAAATCATCGCGACCGGCGAAAGTCCCCAATTCCCAATCGAAATACCCACTGTGGAATATATGGACAAACGGAACGATGACGGTGATGTCATTTGCAATATTTACTGCAAAACCCAATATGGAGGAATAACCTATGAAATCAACTATCCTTTCTTTATCCGCACATACCCCGACCAGCCGAAGATCGATATTCTCGATGTAAAGGTACAGGATGCACAATCTTGCACACTGACTGTGGGATTTCATGCTTGGGATGCAGAAACCTATACGATAAAAATCGTCGACACAAACAGAGATAACACTTGGGAAGACAACCTCGAAGACAACATCAACAATAGTTATACCACGTACACCTTCGACAAAATATATATCGATACCAACTACGAAATAATAGTTTGGGGATTTAACGGTTCCAAAATTTTAATGACCCAAACTCTATATTTCCGTATGAACGACCACATGGGTATCGAGAAAATCGAACAGGACGAATTTATCGAATCGGGAACTATCTTTAACCTGCAAGGACAAATCATCGGCCGATTTACCGAAAACCATCGGGACATATTCACCGAACTGCAACCCGGTATCTACATCATAAACGGATTGACCTCTACCGGGAAAAAAGTCAACCGTAAAATTATCGTCAAAAGCCCTTCCTCCCCGATATGATATAGAAAAACTATCCTGTCCCGGAATAAACCTCATAAAAAACAGGACTTTTCATATCTCGAAAAAAAGAGCTACCTTTGCCAATCGAAAAAACAAGAACCGGGCTTCGGCACTATCGAGCGATATTCGTCTCTCTCCCCGTTCCACCCGGCAAACACGAAAAGGTAAAAGATGATAACGGTTAACAATTTAGGTATTCAATTTGGTAAAAGAGTTCTTTTTCAAGAGGTTAATTTAAAGTTTACTCCGGGAAACTGCTATGGCATTATCGGAGCTAACGGAGCCGGCAAATCGACCCTCATGCGTATTTTGAGCAATCAACTCGAACCCTCTCACGGTACTGTGACTCTGGGGCCGGGTGAACGCCTCTCTGTATTGAGTCAGGATCACTTTGCGTTCGATGAATTTACCGTCATCAATACCGTGCTGATGGGGCATACCGTTCTATGGGACATCATGCAGGAAAAAGATGCCTTGTACGCCAAACCCGATTTCAGCGATGCGGACGGTATCCGCGCAGCCGAACTCGAAGAGAAATTCGCCGAACTCGAAGGTTGGAATGCCGAAAGCGATGCAGCTTCCCTGCTTAGCGGACTGGGTATCAAGGAAAACAAACACTACATGCTCATGAAAGATTTGAGCGGTAAGGAAAAAGTACGGGTACTGTTGGCAAAAGCATTGTTCGGTCACCCGGACAACTTGCTGCTCGACGAGCCAACCAATGACCTCGACCTCGAAACGGTGATGTGGCTCGAAAACTACCTCGCCAACTTCGAAAATACCGTATTGGTCGTTTCGCACGACCGGCACTTCCTCGATTCGGTATGTACGCACACCGTAGATATCGACTTCGGCAAAGTACAACTTTTTGCCGGGAATTACAGTTTCTGGTACGAATCCAGCCAGTTGGCTCTGCGTCAACAACAGCAACAAAACAAGAAAGCCGAAGAAAAGCGAAAAGAATTGCTCGAATTTATCCAGAGGTTCAGTGCCAATGTCGCCAAATCGAAACAGACGACCAGCCGTAAAAAGATGCTCGAAAAGCTCAATATAGAAGAGATACAACCTTCTTCCCGCCGATACCCGGGTATCATTTTCACTCCGTCACGGGAGCCGGGTAACAAAATTCTCGAAGTCAAAGGACTCGCAAAATCGATCGAAGGGACTCTGCTTTTCAAAGACGTGAACTTCTCCATCGAAAAAGATGACAAAGTGGCTTTCATCTCTCACGATCCTCGTGCTATGACAGCTCTTTTCGAAATCATCAACGGCGAAGCGAAAGCCGATGCGGGAACCTACGAATGGGGACAAACCATCACCACGGCCTATCTGCCGCTCGATAACAGTTCGTTTTTCAATACGGACATGAATCTGATCGATTGGCTGGCACAATTCTCAGAGGACACCAGCGAGTTGTATCTCAAAGGCTTTCTCGGTCGTATGCTCTTCTCGGGAGAAGAGTTGCTCAAACAGGCATCCGTATTGTCCGGAGGCGAGAAAATGCGTTGTATGATCGCCCGTATGATGTTGAAAAATGCCAACACCATGATACTCGATTCCCCCACCAACCACCTCGACCTCGAATCGATACAGGCTTTCAACAATACGCTGCAAGGATTCAAGGGTAATGTGCTGCTTTCCTCGCACGACCACGAATTTATACAGACCGTCTGCAATCGTATCATTGAACTGACTCCCGGCGGTATCATCGACAAAATGATGGACTACGACGATTACATCACCGATGAAAAGGTGCAAGCCGCCCGCGAACGACTCTACAATTTATAAAAACATATTTTCGGTATGATAAAACATATTGTAACTTTCAAACTGACCGGCACTCCGGCAGAACGCAAAGAGGTAGCGAATAAATTCAAAGATGCTTTGATGGCTCTGCCCCTAACTATCGACGTGCTTAAAAGTATAGAAGTGGGCATCAATGAAAACCCGTCCGAAAGTTGGGATATCGTACTTACTGCGGTCGTAGAAAAAATGGAAACCTACGCAAAACACCCGGCCCATGTAGCCGCTGCCGCACTCCTCGCCGGACATAAAGCCGACAGGGCATGCGTGGATTACACATACTGATAAATTTCTAAGCTATTCTTCTTAACCCTCTCCTAAGAAACCACTGTTTCTTAGATGTTTTCCCTATATCGTTAACGCGACTCCCCATAAAACTACGGGACACAGCAAGGGAGAAGGAGAGTACTATAAAAAAACAAGAGCGAAAATCCTGATCGGTTTTCGCTCTTGATGTATTTTACCAAGCCGTATTCATTTATCACGGCTTGTGCTTTCTTCTAAAATCAGGCAACCGCAGCTGCCAATTTTTTTTGTAATAAGGCTGTTAACTCTTGGCACATGGCGCCATTTCCCATTACTCGATACTTCGCTATCTGATACCGAAGCATCTCTACTGTCATTTGTTCTTTCATCATAATTCAGCTTTTTTTGTTTTCCACCCTTTGTGAAAAACGGATTCTTTTTACTCTTTTTACGCTACAAATATAATAACAAATTCGCAATAAATATGTTTTATAACATAAAAAATATATTGCTTTTTTATGAATTATATATTTCCATTCGCTTATTTCAATATTAAAACCAAACCATAAATATCTAACTATCAAAAATTTATTACTATTTCAAGAAAGATTTTCCGAACCGTTCATTTTTTTATAATTTTGTTCGATTAAAATAATAACAAAATATGCCCGTAAAAATACCTTCGTCATTACCGGCAGTCGAAATATTAAAGGCCGAAAATATATTTGTCATGGACGATTTGCGTGCTTCGACACAAGACATTCGTCCATTGAAGTTGCTCATATTGAACCTCATGCCTTTAAAAATAGTTACCGAAACCGATCTATTACGCCTCATCTCCAACACGCCTTTACAAATCGAACTCGATTTCATGAGCGTTTCGGGACACATCTCCCGGAATACTCCGCTCGAACATATCGATACATTTTATAAAGACTTCGACGAAATACGCAGTCAAAACTACGACGGCATGATTATCACAGGCGCTCCTGTCGAAAAATTACAATTCGAGGAGGTCGATTACTGGAACGAGTTAGTCGAGATTTTCGACTGGGCGCACAAACACGTTACCTCGACTCTCTATATTTGTTGGGCTGCTTTGGCCGGGCTGTACCATTTTTACGGAATCCCCAAACACCCGTTGGATAAAAAACTTTTCGGAGTATTCGCCCATCATAAGTACGACGAGCGAAATCCTATTTTCAGAGGATTCGACGACTTGTTTTACGTTCCTCACAGCCGATATTCCGAGGTACGCCGAGCCGATATCGAAAAGGATAAATCCCTGACAATCCTTTCCGAGTCGGAGGATGCGGGAGTTTATATGGTCATGGCTCGTTGCGGCAGAGAGTTTTTCATCACGGGGCACTCCGAATATTCGGCTCTCACGCTCGACATCGAGTATCGCCGCGATCTGGCGAAAGGCCTCGACATTGCCCTCCCCCGAAATTACTATCCCGACAACAATCCCGATAACAATCCGATCGTTAACTGGCGGGGACATGCCAACCTGCTTTTCACGAATTGGTTGAACTATTTCGTATATCAACAAACGCCCTACAACCTGAACGATATACAATGAAAACCGTACGTCGCATAGAACTATTGGCCCCGGCGAAAAACGTCGAAATCGGGCAGCAAGCGATTCTCCACGGCGCCGATGCCGTGTATATCGGTGCACCTCGCTTCGGGGCACGCTCCACCGCAGGTAACAGCATCGCCGATTTAGCCCGGCTCATCGACTTCGCCCATCGATTCGATGCCCGGGTGTACATCACATTGAATACCATTTTACGGGACGACGAACTGCGCGACGCCGAACGACTCATTCACGAATTATACAAAATAGAGTCCGATGCACTCATTGTCCAAGACATGGGTATCACCCGGCTCGACATTCCCCCCATAGCTCTGCACGCCAGCACCCAAGCCGACAACCGCACACCCGAGAAAGTAAAATTCCTCGAACAATGCGGATTTTCACAAGTCGTACTGGCCCGCGAACTTTCACTGGGGCAAATCAACGAGATAGCCCGATCGGTACAAGTCCCGCTCGAAGTTTTCGTGCATGGAGCCTTGTGCGTCAGTTACAGCGGACAATGCTATCTTAGCGAAGCAATGTGCGGACGCAGTGCCAACCGGGGCGAATGCGCCCAATACTGCCGGCTTCCCTATACCCTCATAGATGGGAAAGGCAATGTCATCGCCAAAGACAAGCATCTGCTCTCTCTTCGGGACCTCAATCAAAGCGACAGATTGGAGGAGCTTCTCGATGCGGGTGTATCGTCTTTCAAGATAGAGGGACGACTCAAAGACATGGCCTACGTAAAAAACTGTACGGCCTATTACAGGCAGGAACTCGACAAGATTTTCAAACGCCGTCCCGAATACCGTACAGCCTCGACCGGACACTCTTCGATAGAATTTACACCCCGGCTCGAAAAAAGTTTCAACCGAGGATTCACCCACTATTTTTTGGACGGAAGAACGCCCGAACCTATCGCCTCGCCCGACACCCCGAAATCTTTGGGTGAATACGTAGGAAAAGTCAAACAATCCGATAAAAACACATTTACGATCGCCGGACTCACTTCCATACACAACGGAGACGGACTATGCTTCGCTAATAACAAAGGGGAATTCGAGGGTGTACGGGTAAATCGAGTGGAAGGGAACCGAATCTTCCCGGCCTCCCGAATCGAGATAACCCCTCACACGGTTCTGTATCGGAACTTCGATTTCGAGTTTGACAAACGACTCTCCCGTCCTTCCGCCGACAGAAGAATCGATGTAGAGATAACCCTCTATACCGTTCCCGGAGGATATGCCCTTTACATGAAAGACGAATGCGGCAATCACACGACCATACGGGAAGACGCACCCCACGAAACCGCCCGAATCCCTCAGCAAGAAACTCAAAAAAAACAGCTCGGCAAATTGGGAACGACCGCCTACTCGGCCCTGAAAATAGACATCGACCTGCCCGACAACTTCTTCATACCGGCCTCCGTACTTTCAAAACTCAGGCAAAAAGCGGTCGAATCTCTCGACCGCGTTAGACGCATTGCCTACCGAACCGAGAAACGACAAGAGGAAGACAAAACCGTATGTTATCCCCAGACAGAGCTATCTTACCTCGGCAACGTATCTAACCGACTTGCCGAACAATTCTATCGCGAACACGGGGTTACCCGTATAGACCCGGCCTTCGAAATAAAACCTTCGAAGGGAGTTCCCCTCATGTTCACCCGTCACTGTATTCGTTATATGCTGGGAATATGCAAAAAGACACCCGCCGGCAACAAATTTCCCGACCCCCTCACCCTATTGTATAAAGGACAAAAGCTTCAACTGCATTTCGACTGTACGGCATGTGAAATGACCTTGTACAAAAAAGACATTTTATAGCTCAGTCCTATACATCGTTCAAAAAAGTGGCTATATTTGCAAAACCTTATCATTTCGACACATGACAAAATTCAACACCTATCTCGAAAGTAATGATTTCGACCGATTAAAGCGATTCTTCGAAGAACACGGGGAGCTACAACATTATCGAAAAGGTAATTTTTTTGCAAGACAAGGAGAGTATTCGTCCCAAGCCGCTCTAATCAAAGATGGCACATTCGCCTATACTCACATCGATAATGAAGGAAAGGAACATTACGTGGGGTTTGTCTTCCCCGACGAATTCGTGGCCGATTATACCTCTTTCATGCGACACTCGGCTTCACAGGTGAACATCGTCGCATTGAAACCCTCCACGATATTTTCTGTAAACCGACAAGCATTGCACGATTTCTACAACACCGATATGGAAACCCTACGCTATAACAGCCTCATGGCTGAAAACCTTTACGAAAT
>ERZ857984.1840-NODE-1840-length-14994-cov-2.817257_pt1 | contig 14994 bp, 14 predicted proteins | sample MGYA00519914_ERZ857984 | MGnify/ENA primary metagenome ERZ857984 (study PRJEB31778, sample SAMEA3449417) | human gut metagenome | biome: human gut; feature: human-associated habitat; material: faeces | place: United Kingdom | collected 2010/2012 ... | reverse complement strand
GGAGGCAGCGGTCTCGGCGATGACCGAGCCCATGGCGAGCCACGACGTCACAGCCTTCTTCCTGCTGTCGCAACAGGTCGCCCAGCACGAGAAGGTCGTGTTGTCGGGACAGGGCGCAGACGAGGTGTTCGCCGGCTACCACTATCACCAGAAGCTCGCCTCGGTGCCCATCGACCGGGCTGCCCAGGCGTTCAACTCGGCCTTCGCCGACCGGCCGGCAGACTCCCTCGCCGCCATGGTGGAGCCTGACCTCCTGCCTCGCGATGACGTCAGCTTCGACCTGATCGCCGACCAGATGATGGCACCCGGCGCCGACTCCGCCTTGGACGCCGTACTGAGGCTTGACACCCACTTGTTGATGGTGGACGACCCGGTGAAGCGGGTGGACAACATGAGCATGGCTTTCGGGCTTGAAGCGAGGGTGCCGTTCCTGGATCAGGACCTGGTCGCGTTGGCGGCCACCTGCCCACCGCACCTGAAGGCCTCCCGCGGTGGAAAGTCCATCGTGAAGGACGTAGCCCGCGGATTGCTTCCTGACGAAATCATCGACCGCAGGAAGGGCTACTTCCCCGTACCCGCTTTCAGCGAACTGCAGGAGCCGGTCCTCACCACGATTCGGGACGCCCTTGGGTCGGTGAAGGCCCGGAACCGCGGGCTCTTCCAGCAGCCGTACATCGACCGTCTGCTGGCCGCTCCCAACCACTCCAGAGTTGCCACCGGTGGCAACGAGCTTTGGCAGATCGCCGTCCTGGAGCTGTGGCTCCAGCTGCACGAGGTCGGGTGAGCGGATGTCTCCAGCACGAGGTTCCATCGACCGGCCCGACCGAACCTTCGGGGTTGAGGAAGAACTGCTCCTTGTCGACGCCAAGTCTTTGCGGCCGGTGCCGCACGGGGAGAACGTTGTGGCGCTCACAAACCAAGAACACCGCGCGCACCGGCTGGCCACCGAGTTCAAGAACGAGCAGATCGAGGTCATAAGCCCCCCTCAGACGACCCTGGAAGGACAGCTCGAGGCGATCCGTACGGGCCGAGCGGCAGCCGACGCTGCAGCGGCAGCCTACGGCGCCCGTGCGGTCGCGATGTCCACCTGCCCCGCTCCGGTGACCTCGAGCGTCGCTCGCGGGGCCCGTTACCAGCGGATGACGAGGGCTTACGGCATCACTGCGGTTGAGCAGCTCACCTGCGGCTTCCATGTGCATGTCGGAATCCGCTCCCCAGCAGAAGGCGTCGCAGCGCTTGACCGGCTCCGCGTCTGGCTTCCGGTGCTGTTGGCGCTGAGTTCGAACTCACCGTTCTGGATGGGACTCGACACCGGATTCGCAAGCTACCGCTACCAGGTGTGGGGCCGCTGGCCGACGTCCGGGCCGACCGAGGTCTTTGGGTCCCAGCAGAGCTACGAGCGGCATGCCGCAGCCCTGCTCGGCTCGGGCGTTCCGCTGGATGACGGCATGCTCTACTTCGACGCGCGACTGTCCGGCCGCTTCCCGACCGTCGAGATCCGGATTCTCGATGTCTGTCTTCTACCCGCCCACGCAGCTGCCCTCGCCGCGCTCGTGCGTGCACTGGTGGAGACTTCTGTCCGGCAGTGGCGGGCAGGCCACGATGCTCCTCGCGTTCCGGCCACGGTGTTGCGCGCCTGGAGCTGGCAAGCCAGCCGTTTTGGAATGGAAGCCGACCTGATGAGCCCGCTCACCCGTAAGCCGACCGCCAGCGCCGAGGTCGCAGCCCAACTCATCGACACAGTAGCTCCCGTGCTGTCCGAACTTTCCGAACTGGAGGCCGTAGCTGAGGCGATCAGCGACATCACCGCATCTGGAACAGGAGCCCAGCGACAGCGGGAGTTCAGGCAATCAAGCCCCGAAACCCACAGACACGGGGACCTCAAGGCGATCGTCGGCCAAGCCCTGCTGGCCACATATCAAGCCGGCTCGTCGCCGAAACCCACCTCGCCGCGACACGTCCCGGATGAGGACGGCATAGCCTGACGTCGGCCGCATTACCGAGCCGCCCGCCGCCATCGATTGCGCCGTGGCCGCGACGGGTAGTGTTGGGATCTGATGTTGGAGCCTCTCTGGGGACACAGCACGGGGTCCACTGCACCGGACGGCGCAACGGACGGGAGGAGACGCTTCGTGTACAACGTCGATGCCAGTGTTGACGAGCTGACCACCGTGATTGCGCGCATGCGTGGCATGCTGGTCAGCGACGAAGTCGCTGCCGCAGCGGTCGAGCAGCTGGCCCGGGTAGCGCGCGACCTGGTCGAGTCGGCGGTCGGCGCGGGAGCCTCGCTGATGGACGAAGCCGGGAAGCGGGTCAGCACGGCGACCACGGACCGCGTGGCAACGATGGCGGACTCACTGCAGTACGAGTTGCGACAAGGACCCTGTCTCAGCACCTGGGCAACCAGTTCCGTCCAGCGGCTCGATGACACCGAAGCAGATCAGCGCTGGCCGGAGTGGTCTGCCGCAGCCCGCGATCTCGGGATCCGTTCCGTCCTGAGTGCCCCGATGGTGTTCAGGGGTGAGTGCATCGGGGCGCTGAAGGTCTACAGCACCAGCCCGTCCGCGTTCAACCTCGAAGACGAGCACCGGCTGGTCCTGCTGTCCGCGGCGGCGGCCACGTTGCTCGGCATCGCCGCCACGCCCGAGGCCCCCCAGCAGCTCACCCAAGCCCTGACGGAAGCGCTGGCCGACCGACAGGCCATCGACTCCGCCACCGGCATGCTGATGGAGCGCCACCAGATCGACCGGGACGCAGCCCGCTATCAGTTGATGGGCGAATCCCGACGCAGCGGTGAACGCTTGGCTGATGTGGCCCGGGGTGTGATCGGCGTTCTCTCGGGTTCCGGGCGGTAGGCACCAGCAATGGACGAGGAGGAGGCCGGCAGGGAACAGGCGCGACTACTGCGCCGCGCCATGGATCAGGCCAACCTGCGCGTCGACGACTTGTGGATGCATTACTTCAGCATCGGCGGCGAGGCCGGCCCGATGGAAGTCGAGGCTTACCTGCATCACGCCCTGGGGCTGCCCCGACTGCAGCGCGACATGCTCGCACACGCGCTCAACGAGCTGGTAGACGACCGCCCTGTCCCCCGCGCCCCATATGCCCATGACCTGGTGGACGAGGAGACAGCGAGAAGGGAGCACCACGACGACGACTCTGGCGCTTCCTGAGTTCCTCTCGCCCCGCGCGCCAGGCGCCATCCACCGAGGCGGCCCGACGCCAGTCCCCCATTGTGGTCCATCGGTATACCTCGGGGTTCGGGCGGGCGCTCCCAAACCCCACTGATCTGCTCAGACCGGGAGTTACCACAGAGACGGCGGCCGGGACGCGGCGACGAACTCTCGGCGCCTCAACGACGACAGCCCGCCCTCGCTCGCCGGCGCGGTCGTTTCAACCGAGGCCCCCACGGGTACGGCGACAGGAACGGCTCTGAGCAGGTGACCTGCCCCGCGGGTCTCCCAACTCCCATCTGTTGGCGCCGCCGAGATGAAGGAGGAGACGACGTGACCCGTCAGGCAACCGACACCATGAAGAGCGCTGACCTCGGGAAGCCCGGATTCAGCAAGGCCTACGGTTTCGGGCTCGTGACCGGCGTGCTCTTCCTTACGTCCTGGATCGGCCAGTTCTTCACCCAGCTGTTGGTCGTCCAGAATGAGGCCCAGCAGCACGGCGAGACGTTCCAGTGGAGCGAGTTCCTGCCCCAGTTCTTCGCCTCGACCTTCGAGAACTGGCAATCGGAGTTCCTCCAGCTGGTCTGGCAGGCAGCCGGCCTGGCCCTGCTGCTGTTCTGGGGATCGTCCCAGTCGCGCGAGGAAGGAGAGCGGATCGAGGCCAAGCTCGATCTCCTCCTGGCCAAGCAGGGCATCGATCCCGACGAAGTGACGCGTCAGGTGAACAGCGAGGTCTAGCCTCCTCGTGGATCGGCGCGACCCCCGTCCTGGCGCTGGTTCCCGACGTTCGTAGAGGGACGTCGCACCGGCAACCTCGTGGACAACAGATCGTCCCAACTGCTCACCGAGTCGCGCCTGCGGGCCCTGAGAGGTCAACGCGGTGGGCGGTCCTGGGTAGCGTACGGCTCACCGTCGTCCTCCTGTACGCCCTTCCTGTAATCCTTCGGCTCGCCCTGCTGGACCTGACCGGCGTCCACAGCAAGTGGGGTGGCGTCGAGGGGCTCACCCGCCACGCTCGGCTCTGTCAGATTCTGGACCTCGGACTTCTCGCCCATGCTCACTCCCGTTGTCGACTGTCATGAAGGCTTACCCGTGCGGGAGGCGGGGGAACCAGAGGGCCGATCGATGAGATTGCCTCGACCGGGTGCCAGGGGGCTGCCGATCAGTTGATGAGTGCTCATGCAGGTGCGGCGCGCACAGGGGTTGGGCACCGGAAGTCGCCTTGCCGCTGGACGGATTGGCTGCCTCCAAAGGGGCCCCTCCCCAGACGGGGTAGCCTTCCACTAGGGAAGGAGTGAGATCGAGTGTCCTCGACAACCAGCGAAGATGACAGCGCATGGGCCGCTGACAAGCGGGACTTCGTCGCTGACCATCGCGACAGGGTCGCCGACCAGCGGGATGCTGCGGCGGATCACCGCGATGATTCCGCCGACGTCAGGGAAGCGCTCGCCGACGCTCGTGAAGCCGAGTTGGACCATCGCCAGAGACGCCTACCGCCAGCCGTGCGCGCGGGATCGCGGTTCGCGACCGCCGAGGCCACAGCGGAGCGATCAGCCGCCCGTGCCGGCCGGGTGCGGGCCAGGGAGGAGCGCTCTCGAATGGAGGTGGAACGGGCGACCCGGAAGAGCGTCAGGGAGGAGTCCGCTGCGCGCCGGTTGGCCGCGACCGGGCCAACCCGCCTGGCTCTGGCGTTTGCGGGCATTGCCCAGGAGCTGTACGACGCGGAGAGCTACGACGACGTCCTGACCAGGATTGCCACGGCTGCGGTCACCACGATCGCAGGCGCCCACGCCGCGAGCGTCACCCTCCTTACGAGCGGCGGCTACCGCTCGGCGGGACCCACCGACCCCGCGGCTTTCGCCGTTGACAACGCACAGTTCGACGCCGGGGAGGGACCCGCCCTCGACGCGGTCATGGTGCCGCTGGTGCACGCGCCCTCATTCCCCGACGATCGATGGCCGGTTCTGGGGGCGCAACCAACCGTGCATGGGGTGCATTCCTCGCTGTCGTACCAGCTCGCCGGATCGACCAGCACGGAAACCGGGATCGGCGCTCTCAACGTCTACGCCTCTAGTCCCGAGGCGTTCGATCAGGTTGCCGAGGAGATCGGTGTCGTGCTCGCAGCCCACGCGTCGCTCGCCGCTCGGGCGGTCGGCGAGCGCGCGACCCTTGAGAGCCTCGGCCAGCAGCTGGAGCAGGCCTTGTTCTCGCGGGAGGTTATCGGTCAGGCGACCGGGATTCTCATGGAACGCCTCAAGGCCACTCCCGAGCAGGCCTTCGACATCCTGTCCCGCTCCTCCCAACGACTGAACCTGAAGCTGCGGGAAGTCGCGCGACGGCTCACAGAGACGGGGGAACTGAGCCCGCAGGATCTGGCGTAGTCAACGCTCACTCCTGTCCACCGCGCGCAGTGTTGGGTGATCCGTTGAGCGACGGCGCCTGTCCATGGCGCGCTCCGGCGATGTTGCGCCGTCGTTGTTCCGGGACAGCGGGCAGCTTCCCGGTTTCGGTCACCACTTCGGCGATATCGCGGAGGCGGCGGTTCAGCCTCTGACTGGCGATCCGCAGTTCCTCAAAGGCCTGATCGCGGGTATAGCGCTGCTGGGCCATCAGAATGCCGATAGCCACCCCGATCTCCCGGTTGCTCTCCAAGGCTCGTTCCAGGCCGGCGCTGGACTCCTGGTGAAGCTGCTTGACCAACACCACGGAAGCGAACGCGCCGAAGATCGCAGCCAGGGGCAGCTGGTCCAAGGTGAAGGCATGGGCCCGGGCGGAGTAGAGATTCAGCGCCGCACGATGGTCCCGGGACAGGAACAGCCGGGTGCTCAACATCGACCTCACATCCAGTGCCACGGCGCCCGGTGCGAACCGCGGAAACTGCTCATCCTCAGCCAGGTCGTTGACGAGCACCAGGTCGCTCTCGCTCAGCGCCGCCACGCACGGCCCCTCCCCGGTCTCGTACTGCAGGGCGTCCACCCGCATGGGGAGTTCGTCGGTGGAGAACACCGTGGTGGGTTCCCGGCCCGTGCTGGCCAAGGAGACTGCGGCATGCTCGGCGCCCCGGATGCTCATCGTGGCGTGGCGCACCAACGACTCCATTTCGAGGGTATCGGCGCCACCGCTCAGACCCCGCAGGAGGTCTCGAAACTGGTCAGCGGTGGCGTCGGGCGAGACAGAACGGGGGGTGGAGTCGGGCACGGTTTGCAGCCTCTCGAACGCCGGCGGAACTCATCCGCTTCATGAACGACCCGCATCGACTCGGCTCAATCTAGCCGAAAGCCGCCACCTGTGACCAGCAATCCCGTCGCCCCGGTCCAGCGACGGGCGTCGCGTCGCCGGTTCATCCCTTGATCCCGGCCGAGGCGATCCCCTCAATGAAGTGGCGCTGGCCGAAGGCGAACAACACCAGCATCGGCAGGGTGACGACCAGGGCAGCGACCATGACGTACTGGTAGTCGCCGTGGCCGCCGGCGGTGGGCGAGAAGAGCTGCATCGCATAGGAGATGCCGAGGGGCACCGTGTATTGCTCGGGACTGCCGAAGTTGAGATAGATCAGCGGGCCCTGGAAGGCATTCCATGACGCCTGGAACTCGAACAGGAAGACAATGATCGAACTCGGTAGCGCCAGCGGGAAGGCGATCCGACGGAACAGGCCGAAGGTGGAACAGCCATCTATCCGCGCGGCCTCGAACAGCTCCCGCGGCAGCGACAGGTAGAACTGGCGCATCAGGAAGATGTAGAAGGACGACCCGAACAGGGTGGCGCCCCACAGCGGCACATTGGTGCCGAGGAAGCCCAAGTTCTTCCAGATCAGATAGTTGGGCACCAAGGTGACCGCACCGGGCAGCATCATGGACGCGAGCAGCAGCCCGAAGAGGAGCTTCTTGCCCGGGAAACGGAAGTACGCGAAGCCGAAGGCCACCATCGAACTCGACAGCGTCACCAGCGTGGCGGCAGCCAGGGCGATGAAGATCGAGTTGCCGATCCAGGCCAGCAGCGGCAACTGGTTCCACACCTCGACGTAGTTCTCCGGGGCGAGGGTGCGTGGGATGAGCCGGTTGTCGAGCACCTCCCCGCGTGGTTTGAGGCTGGCCGACAACAACCACAGCAGCGGGTAGATGAAGGCGACCGCCAACGCGGCCAGCAACAGCCAGCGCAGGATCTGCCCGGCCCAGTACGCGGGTCCCCGCCCGGGCGAGACGTTCTCTACCGCGTGGCTCCCGGGTTCCACCCGTGCCTCCGCCTGGGCAACAGGGACCGTGGCCGGGCGGGCCACCGGCATGGCAGTCATCGCCTTTCCCCCTCGTAGTAGACCAGCTTGTCTCCCACCCTCATCTGGACCATCGTGATGATCAGGATGATCACGAACAGCAACCAGGCCATCGCCGCTGCCAGGCCGAAGTTGAACTGCTGGAACGCCGCCTGGTAGAGGTAGACGCCGTAGAACAGCGCGGCTTCGGGGCCGCCCCCTGTGGCGTCCCGGAAGAACAGCAGGTAGGCCTGGTCGAAGACCTGCAGCGCGGCGATGGTGTTGACGATCACCAGGAAGAACAGCGTCGACGAGATCATCGGCACGGTGATGGCGACGAACTGCCGCGGCTTCGAGGCGCCGTCCACCGATGCGGCCTCGTACAGTTCGCGGGGCACGTTCTGAAGCGCGCCGAGCAGGATCACCATGGATCCGGCCACCTGCCACAGCGACATCAGGACGATGGAGGGCTTCACCCACGCCGGGTCGACGAGCCACTGCGGGCCGGCGATCCCGAAGAGTGCGAGGAACTGGTTGATCGCCCCGACGTTGCCGTTGAGCAGGAGCAGGAAGACCGAGGCAGTCGCGACCATGGGGGTCATCTTCGGCAGGTAGAACACGGTCCGGAAGAACCCGCGGCCGCGCCGGACGCCGGCCAGCAGGACGGCGAGCCCGAGCGCGATGATGATGCCGAGCGGCACCTCAAGCATCGCGTAGAAGAAGGTGTTGCCCAGCGAGGTCAGCACCTTCGGATCCTCGGCGATCAGCTGGTAGTTCCGAAACCCGACGGGCTCGGCGGTGTTGGTGGCCAGGTCGTAGTCGGTGAACGACAGCACCGCGGAATAGCTCATCGAGATGACCGTGAAGACCACGAAGCCGATGATCCACGGCGCGATGAAGGCGTAGCCGGCGAGCGCTTCGCGCCGGTTGTACGGCTGGCGGACCCTTCTGGACCGCGCGGGCGGGGCCGTCGCGGTGGCTGCCATGACCGCCGCCCTACTTGACCTGGTCCCAGGCCCGCTGGGCGGTCGCCTGCGCGTCGGCGAGGGCCTGCTGGGTTGTCTTCTCCCCAGTCAGCGCCACCACGACGGCGTTGTTCAGTTCCTGGGTCACCTGCTGACCGACCGGTGAGCCACCGAGGGTGCGGTTGTTCGGCAGGATCGAGTAGTAGGTGTCGATGACCTGGTCGAAGTCGGCGTTGCCGGAACTGGCCACGAACTGCTCGCGCACCGCCTTGTCAGCGATCGGCGAAGCCGTCATCAGGCCCGTGGCGATCGACTTCTTCTCCGCCACCGTCTTGGCGCGAGCCTCGCCGGCCGCCAGCCAGGCCTCGGTGGAGGTCGCGTTGATCGCCCAGGCGCAGGCCGCCGACGGGTTCTTGGCGGCCTTGGGGATGGCGAAGGAGGTGCCACCTGCCATCGCTACCGGCTCGCCGTTCGCGTCCTTGATCGGGATCGCCTCGATGCTGACCTGGTCGGCGGTGTTGGCCAGCACGTTGGGGTACCACTGGGCCCAGGTCTGGACGCCGACCTGGTCCTTGACGTACTGGTTGGCGTCACCAAACACGTCCATCGTGTCCTTGAAGCTCTTCACCTTGGCGTAGCCGCCCTGGGCGTCCATCAGCTGCTTCAGCCAGTCGAGCGCCTCGAGGTTCTTGGGGTTGTCGATGGTCGGCGAGCCGTCCGGGTTGTACACCTGGCCGCCGAAGGCGATGACCCACGTGCCGAAGGATCCGGGAAGGTCGGCGTCGAAGCCGAGGACGGTCGGGTTGCCGCCGCTCTCGGCGTACATCTTCTTCGCCGCCTCCAGCACCTTGGCGGGTTGAGACGTGTCGAGGTCGGCCGCTGTCACGCCGGCCTTCTCCATCACGCGCTTGTTGGCCAGCAGGGCGGAGGCCTGGAAGAATTGCGGGACGGCGTACACCGAGCCGTCGTAGCTGACTTCCTGGATCGCCGAGGCGTAGTACTGCTCGTCGGGGGTGACCTCCCAGAGCGCATAGCACTGGTCCAGCGGCAGCAGCAGATCCTTGGCCGCGAAGGTGGCCACGACGTTGCGGTCGACCTGGATCAGGTCAGGCGCCTGGCCGGCGGCCGCCTGCGCCGCGAACTTCTGCGGGTCGAAGTTGGTCGTGTCCATGTCCACGGTGAGCCCACCCAACTGCTCGGCGGCGTAGTCGGCCCGGGACTGGCCCACCTCATCGGACGGGTTGAAGCCGCTCGTCCTCAGCGTGCCGGCGGCTTCCTTGGTGAACAGGTCGGCCGTCGAAACGCCTGGCTGCGGGGTCTGGCCTCCGCCACAGCCGGTTACGGTGACCGCTGCTGCCACTGCCAATGCCGAGCCGATTGCTCCCCTTCTCCTCATCTCCACACCTTCGCTCGTGCGGTTCCCCACTGCTGGAGAGTGAGTAGTGGATACCCAGGACCCCCGGGTGGCAACCGAAAACGTGCCAGATCCGGCGAATGGCCCAAGCGCGTTTGAATCCTCGCGCGGCGGGTAAGGCCACTGGCCTCTCCATCGACGAGCATCCTGGGAACGGACACGGCCGGCCGTCAAAGCCCCGACATCACTCGCCAAGGAGACGGGGAGAAGTGGGCGCTCACGCCCCGCTCGACAGGCAGCCCGGTCCTCTGCTGGCGTGCCCGAGCCGGGTGCCCGTGGACCTCGTCACAACGCGGCAAGTGTGGCGACCCATGCCGCAGCAAGCAGGGCGGGAACGAGGGCGGGTCGCCGGAAGTGTCCCAACGCCGCGCTGCCGACTCCCAGGATGGAGGCACAAAGCATGGCGATGGTTAGCGCGGGCCAGCCGAGCGTCCCGGTGGCCAGTCCCACCAGGGCCGCGAGCTTGACCTCGGCGATGGTCACCGTGCCCGCGAGCAGGCGACCTGCCACCAGTGCCCCGCAGGTCAAGAGGACCAGGCCGAGGGGGGCGGTCACCAGTGCCTGGCCGGTTCCGGTGAATGCGGCGGCGAAGATGACACAGTTGGCGGTCAGGAAGGCCGTCGCGGCCAGAACCCGATCGGGGGAGCCGATCCGGGTGGCATGAACCGTCAACAGCCAGGGGCCGGCTACCGCCAAGGGCAGGCAGGCCAGGACCGCGAACGGCTGGTCAGACAGGGCTGTCTTTGCCGCGAGCGTGGCCATCACCGCCGGTGCCACCCATCGAAGCCGTTCGAGGCCGACGTCCCCCATGGCACTGGTGGCCGCCCAGCCTCCCGCCTTGCGCAGCTGCCGCTCCTGGACGAGGCCGACGCCGATCCCCATGACCCCGCCGGCTACCGCCAGCGTCAAGACGATCAACGGACTCATGGCGTCCTCCCCTCCGCGCTGGACATACCCACTTGCTGCCCCGGCGCGCCAGGTGCTGTGCGATGGGGTTGGATCGCTACCCAATGGGTACCGGCTCCTCAAGGCCGGTGAGACCCCCGGAGACGGCAGACGAAGGACTCGAGATGAGCAGGGACCAGTACAGCTTCGACAACCCCGTCACCCGCTATGACACGATCTCTCCACCGGAGCAGCAGCAGCCTGAGCCCGGTCTGGATCGCGACCTCAAGCCGTTGGCCGATCTGGGGGAGGAAAGCTATCGCGGCACGGGACGCCTCACCGACCGCCGAGCATTGATCACCGGCGGTGACTCCGGCATCGGTGCGGCAACGGCGATCGCGTTCGCCCGGGAAGGTTGCGATGTCGCGATCAGCTACCTCCCGGAGGAGGAGCCGGACGCCAAGCGCATCATCGCCCTGATCGAGCAGGCGGGACGCAAGGCGCTCGCACTACCCGGCGACCTCAAGGACGCCCACTACTGTCGCTCACTTGTCGAACGAACCGTCGACGAGTTCGGTGGTCTCGACATCCTGGTCAACAACGGCGGCAAGCAGGTCACCCAGGACAGCATCACCGACATCACCGACGAACAGTTCGACCACACCCTCAAGACGAATGTGTACGCAATGTTCTTGATCACCAAGGCGGCGGTGCCACACCTGCCGCCGGGCGGGACAATCATTAACACCACGTCGATCCAGGCCTACCAGCCCTCGCCCACACTCATCGACTACGCGACCACCAAGGCGGCGATCAACAACTTCACCAAGGGACTCGCCCAACAACTGGCGCCCAAGGGAATCCGCGTCAACGCGGTCGCCCCCGGTCCGATCTGGACCCCGCTCCAGCCCTCGCACGGCCAGCCCATGGAGAAGCTGACCAAGTTCGGCCAGTCGACACCACTGGGACGCGCTGGCCAGCCGGCCGAACTCGCCCCTGCGTATGTGTTCCTCGCCTCCGCCGAATCCAGCTATGTGATCGGTGAGACCCTGAGCGTCACCGGCGGTGAGCCGACTCCCTGAGCTGTCATCGGCCGGACCTTCAGATCAGGGCCTGGGGAGGAGGAGCCTGAACGGGTCGGCGACGGCGGTGCGGTCGCCGGGGTCAGTCCCGCTGGCGGCGTCGGCCTACAGAAGCGGACTGATGTCTCAGGCGTCCGCGGGCTCGGCGCCGGTCTCGATCACACGTGCGGCGATGTCGCGCAGCTTGGTGTTCCGGTTCTGGCTGGCGGCCAGGAGCTGCGCGAACGCCTCGCGGGGCAGCTGCCGGTGCCGCTCGACCAGGATGCCAACCGCCTGGCCGATCGCGCGGTGGCTCTCGACCGCCTGCTGCAGTTGAGCTTCACGGTCGGCCGCGCGGTCGGCGAGGATCACTCGGTCGAGTGCTATGGCAAAGGCTTGGGCGAACAGATCGGCGAGGATCATCTCGTCTGCAGTGATCCGACGCGGCGGGGTGAACTGGATCCAGGCGCGGCACCCCTCGACGCTGGACTGAGGCACAAGCAGGATGCCGGGTCGCAGACTGGTGGTATCCGGACTTGGCTGCCCGCCGAGTCCCGCAGCCACTTCCGCGGTGAGGCCCTCGGGGGCGATCGCACGCCCGGAGCTGAAGATCCGTGCGTCTGGGCCGACGCCGATCTGGATCGTGCTGCCCCCGTTGAACAGCAGAGCGAACCCGTGCTCGGCGACCCCAAGGAGGGTTTCCAGGTCATCAACGCTGGCGAGATCCTTGCTCACCTCAGCGGCTGCCGCCCTGCGCGCTCGCGCCCGCTTGTCAGCCTTGAGGTTGCGCACCACCTCAAACCTCACCGGCGACCCGTCCCTACCCGGGTCGATGACGCCGGACGTGAACGAAACCGGAATCGGCTGGCGCTCATGGCTGTAGTAGGTGGTCTCGGACGTCACCTCCTCACCAGCCAGCGCGCGGGCCAGGATCTCGTTCAGATCGCGGCGACCCTGCGGGTCCTCCTCGTCACTCGGCCACCACGGGTACGGCGGCGAAATCGGCCCTTCGGAGACGTTGTACCCGATCAGGTTGACGAAGGCCTGGTTCAGGTCGACGACGAGGCCGTCCCTGTCGAACAGCACCACACCTTCGCTCAGTGAGGACGTGAAGGACCGTAGCCAGTGGGGAGTCGGTCCTCCTGGCGCGTTGACGGAATCGACGTCCCGCTCGTTCACGGGCCGGAGCAACGCTTTGGCATCACCGGTCTGCATGTTCACCAGTTCCTCCAGCCCTACCCGCTCTGGCCAGACCTGAGTCTCGGTGTGCTCACTCCTGCGACTTCGGCCAACGGCTCGCTGACCCAATCATCGGCCCCCGCAACCGTTACGCGCAATCCGGGCGAATCCTGGACGGAGCGGTGAGCGCGCGGGAGGCGCCAAGCCGCCGGCCTCGCAGGCTGACGGAAGTCGCCCCGTGACTGAACGGTGCTGTTGTCAGCAGCTCCGCCTGGGGTGGTGGTTGGCGGCTTCGCTGGGGCGTCGACACAGATCCGCAGCTGGTCCGCCTCGTGCCGCTCCTCGGGGCCGGCTACCGGAGGCGGAGTCTCCGCGTGAGGCGTCGGGCTGCGAGGATCGCCACGCCAGCCGCCGCGACCCACGGGCCGGCGACGATGATCGGGTCCAGCAGGCGATGCTTGCGGTCGGCCCGGGTGCCCTCGAAGCGGGACCGTCGATACTTCAGCTCGGCCTGGATGCCGGTCTGGGTGATGGGGTTGTCCGGGCGCAGCGTGCCGAAGGACAGCAGGTGGCTCTCGATCGCGTCCACCCGGTCGGCGGCCAGCAGCAGCAGCCAATGCGCAGCCCGCGCCTCGCTGAACTTCTCGTAGGAGTACCGGCGCAGCCGGCCCGACAGGCCGCGCAGCGGAACCGTGGTGCCGAACACCGGGGGCAGCATCTGGTGCTCGATGGACCGCTCCCGCTTCGTATCCTCGGTCTGCCGGTCGGGGAACTCCCAGTGGGCGCCGGTTCGTTCAACCCGTTCGCGTTTCGCCGAGGGACGCACCGCCGGGTCGAGGTCGATTCCCCAGCCGGGGACCCGGGCCGCCAGATCGTCCCGGGAGGGGACCGACGGCGGCGCGGCGGTGTACACCGGGATCTGCTGGTTCTCGCTCATGGTCTTTCCTTTCATGCGCCCGGGATGATCAGCGGCTTGATGCACCCGTCGAGCTTGGCGGAGAAGACGTGGTACGCCTCGGAGATCCGGTCCAGCGGAACCGGTGGGTGACCAGCTCCCGCGGGCTGAGGTGGCCGTTGCGGACGTGCTCGAACAGCCGCGGCCACTGCCGCTTCACCGGCGCCTGGTTCATTGCCAGCGTGAGGCCTTTGTTGAGGGCGTCGCCGAACTTCACGGCACTGAACATCGGCCCGTACGCCCCGAGCACCGCGACGGTCCCGGCCTTGCGTACCGAGTCGATCGCCCAGTTCAGCGCGATCGGGGAGCCGCCCTGCAGCTTGAGCTTGGCGGCGGTGACGTGCTGCAGGAAGCTCCCGTCGGCCTCCGCCCCGACCGCCTCGATCGCAGAGTCGAAGCCCAGCCCGTCGGTCAGCTTCTTCAGGTGGACCACGATGTCGTCGGTCTCGGCGAAGTTGACGGTCTCGGCGTGGGCGAACGTCCGGGCCTTCTCGAGGCGGTAGTCGAGGTGGTCGACCACGACCACCCGCCCGGCTCCCATGAACCACGCCGACTTGGCGGCCAGCAGCCCGACCGGGCCGGCGCCGAACACCACCACCGTCTCGCCCTCGCCGATGTCGGCCAGTTGCGCGCCGAAGTAGCCGGTCGCCGCCGCGTCGGTCAGCAGGACGGCGTCCTCGTCGGTCATCCAGTCCGGCACCCGGACGGGGCCGACGTCGGCGAACGGCACCCGGACGAGTTCGGCCTGGCCGCCGTCGTAGCCGCCGCAGGTGTGGGAGTAGCCGTATATGGCGCCGACGGCGGTCGCGTTCGGGTTGACGTTGTGGCAGTTGGAGTACAGGCCGCGGGAGCAGAAGTAGCAGGAGCCGCAGGCGATGTTGAACGGCACCATCACCTTGTCGCCGACGGCGAGGTTCTGCACCGACGACCCGATCTGTTCGACCACCCCGATGAACTCGTGGCCGAACGTGCTGCCCACCCGGGTGTCCGGCATCATGCCGTGGTACAGGTGAAGGTCGGAGCCGCAGATCGCTGCCAGGCCGACGCGCACGACGGCATCGTTGGGGTGCTCGATGCGGGGATCCGGTCTCTCCTCGACCCGCAGCCGGTACG
>ERZ857984.1836-NODE-1836-length-15066-cov-2.618946_pt1 | contig 15066 bp, 14 predicted proteins | sample MGYA00519914_ERZ857984 | MGnify/ENA primary metagenome ERZ857984 (study PRJEB31778, sample SAMEA3449417) | human gut metagenome | biome: human gut; feature: human-associated habitat; material: faeces | place: United Kingdom | collected 2010/2012 ... | reverse complement strand
AGATCGCCGCCTGCATATCTATGCTTGAGCTTTATTACGAATGCGAGGGCTCCGTCTCCGAGGCGTCGAAGCGGCTTTTCATCCATAAGAACACGCTGCAGTACCGGCTGCGGCGGCTGGCCGATACCACGGGCTACGATCCGCGCTCGATAAAGTTCAGCTCGCTCTATTACAACGCGATCCATTTTTACCGCGACATTTCAAACATCATTTAAACCACATGTTACATAGAACAATAATTTAATATAATTATTGTTTCTTGTAATATTGTTCTGCCTTCTGCAACATGATATCTTAATACGACAAAGCGCTTTAATAAAGAAAAAATATATCGGAGGCGAAACTAAATGACAGGTATTCCTCTCATTGTTGTGTTTGTGCTGGCAATTGTGGTTATGATCGTCACGATCTCAAAGTATAAGATCCATCCGTTTCTTTCGATCATGACGGTGTCGCTTGTTTTCGGAATAATCGCGGGGGTTCCCATCGCGGAGCTGCCGAAGACCATCGGCGAGGGTTTCTCGGGGACGTTTAAAAGCATCGGCATCGTCATTATTTTCGGCGCGCTTGTCGGCACTCTGCTTGAGAAGACGGGAGCCGCGCTCAAGATGGCGGACCTCGTTGTCAAGGTCGTCGGCAAAAAGCATCCCGAGCTCGCGATCCTGATCATGGGCTGGATAGTCTCGATCCCGGTATTCTGCGACAGCGGTTTCGTGATCCTCAACCCGATAAGAAAGGCCCTTACAAAGCGGACTGGCACCTCAAGCGTAGCGATGACGGTGGCTCTTTCGATGGGGCTTTACATTTCCCACTGCTTTATTCCGCCGACGCCGGGGCCGATAGCCGCCGCCGACTCCTTAGGCATTGGAGACCATTTGCTGCTCGTCATTCTGCTCGGCGCCGTACTTTCAATACCGCCGCTTGTGGCCGGCTATCTTTTCGCCCTCTATATCGGCGGGAAGGTCAAGGCGCGCGACGATGAAGAGGACGCTTCGCTTGTGAAGAGCTATGATCAGCTGATCGCCGAATATGGCAAGCTGCCGGGCGGCTGCGCGTCGTTCGCCCCCATCATCGTGCCTATCATTCTGATGGCGCTGGCCTCGGGGCTTGACGCGCCGATAATGAACCCCGGCGACGCCGGCATGACGGAGACCGTCGCCGCGGCACGCGTACTGCTCGAGCAGGACGCGGACTCCAAAGAGTACGTTGAAAAATACGGCGGCGCGGCGCCGGCACAGGCAGCGCCGGTCAAAGACGAAGCGCCGCAGATCGGCTACGCGATCTCGCGGGGCCTCAAAGACGAGGCGGCCAAAGCGGCGGCGGCGCTGCTCGCCGAACAACCGCCGCTCGCGGTCGTTGAAAAAGAGATAATACCCGCGCTCGACACGGTGGGCAAAGACTACGAAAGCGGCAGGATATTCCTGCCCCAGCTAATCAAATCGGCGGAGGCGGCGAAAGCTGCCTTCGAGGTGCTGCGCGCCGAGCTGATAAAGGCCAGCGGCGACACGCAAAAGGGCAAAAAGATCGTTATCGCCACCGTCCATGGCGACATCCACGACATCGGCAAAAACATCGTGAAGGTGATCCTCGAAAACTACAACTTCGACGTCACCGACCTCGGCAAGGACGTCCCCCCGCGGCAAGTCATCGCAGCCGTAAAAGAGACGGGCGCTAAGCTCGTGGGGCTATCCGCGCTGATGACGACGACAGTCGCGAGCATGAGGGAGACCATAGAACTTTTGAGAAGAGAATGCCCCGGCGTCAAGGTGATCGTCGGCGGCGCGGTGCTTACCGAGGGCCTCGCCGCATACGCCGGCGCCGACCGCTACGCGAAAGACGCGATGGAGACGGTACGGCACGCCGATTCCCTTTAAAGAGGGGCGGTATCAGGATCATACCATGGGAAAACGAAAGCGGGCGTCCTCAACGGACGCCCGCTTTTATATGGAGATATCAACTATTTGTTCAGCGTGAACCTTGCGAACCCCTCAAAAGAATAATCCTGTTTTCGGTCCATGTCCGGCCGCTGCTTTCTGAAAAAACAGGCCGGTATCTCGTTCTGCCGAAGGCATTCCTCCACGCAGGGGGTGCAGCCCAGCGTGCAGTTCGCCGGATTATTGGGGCATTCGCGGTCGACGCAGCTGCAAAAATTGATATTGTCCCAAGCGGATGTTATCGCCGTCTTCTCTTCGCCCATCACGACCACCTCTTCCGATCTGCCGTCATTACCGTTCTCATCGGCCATATTTTCCCTCAAAAACACCGGCAAATAAATACCGCGGCGGAGGGATAAACGCCCTGCGGCTTTCGTTTGTAAGGCAAAAAAGCTGTTTTTAAATCAGGAATTGAATAAAGGCCGCGATTCAGGTAACATACGAACGGAGGCGGATGACTGTGATGACGGCAAACAAAAACAACAATCTGGACGCGACCGACTGGAAAATACTTGCGGAACTTCAGCGCGACGCGCGAAGCTCATACAAAGAGATCGGCGAAGCGGTCGGCATGACGCGCCCGGCGGTGCGCGAGCGAATGCTCCGCATGGAGGAGAGCGGCGTCGTCACCGGATACAGGGCGGAAATAGACACCGACGCGCTGGGGCGCGCGCTTCATGTGATGATAAGCTTCAAATTCAACAGCGACCAGAAATATGACAAAAAACCCAACGACATCCTCATCCCCATTTTGCGCTCCTCCTCCGACGTCATCCACTTCTGGGAGATCTACGGCGAGCTTGACTTCCTCATCGAGGCGGCCTTCGCCTCAAAAGAACGCATGCACAGCTTTCTGGACGACCTGCGCGGCTACGGCTTCGTCAGGTCGCATCTGATCGCGATGTCGACAAAGGGAGCGGTGCAGGCGCCGGATTAGGATTATCGTCGATCTTCTGCCTCTTCCCCATATCACGCGCCGATCCATATACGATGAAAAAGGCATCACCTCTTACGGTGATGCCTTTGTTTTATTTTTTATCCGCTTATATGTCGTTTACTTTTTCAGCTGTCTTACGACGTCGATAACGGTGCCGTCTCTCCACTCGACGACTCCGATTATTCTGTCTGTGGTCGCCACCGGGTCGGTCGGGCCGGACATTTTTTTCGCTCGCGCTTCGAGTTCTTCCATGCTGATGACGGGAAGTCCTTTGAGACCGGAGACTGCCTCTAAGAGGTCTTTTCTCTTGGGGTTGATCGTCACTCCGTATTCGGTGACTATGGCGTCTATCACTTCTCCCGGCGTGGTGACGTTGTAGACTTTGTCTGTCACGCAGGGGATTCTGCCTCTTAGCAACGGCTGCGCTATGATCGTCAGTTTAGCTCCCGCCGCGGTGTCCTGATGCCCTCCGGTGCCGTGGAGCAGCGCTCCGTCGGCTTCGGTGTTGACGTTGGCGTTGAAGTCGGTGTCTACTTCTGTCGCACCCAGTATCACGACGTCAAGCATGTTTACCGCCGCCCCGCAGTTCCACGGGTTGGCGTACCAGTCGGCCGAGATTTCTATGTGGTTGGGGTTTTCTCTGATGGATCTGACGGCGTCGAGGTCGAATGACTGGACGTCCATGAGTTTGTCCACTAACCCCTCTTTGAGGAGTTCGACGAAGTAGCCGGTGATTCCTCCAAGGCCGAAGCTGCCTTTGATGCCTTTTTTGATCATGGCTTCTTTCATGAAGGCGGTCACTGCCAGGGGGATTCCTCCGGCTCCGGTCTGGAATGATATGCCTTCTTTGAAGTAGGGGCTGGCTTCTATGAGTTTGGAGGCGTAGCTGGAGATGAGGAGCCGCAAGGGGTCTCTGGTGACTTTGGTGGTGCCGGAGACGATTCCCGCCGGGTCTCCTATGGAGGGGACTTCTACTACGAGGTCGGCTTTGGTCTGGGGGATGGAGACGGGGGCGGCCGGGTATTGGACGAGGTTGTCGGTTATTACTATGACTTTGTCGGCGTAGTCGGCGTCTGTGTAGGCGTAGCCGAGGGAGCCGCAGGCGGATTTGCCCAAGGTGCCGCAGATGTTGCCGTATTTGTCGGCCGTGGGAGCGCCGATGAAGGCGACGTCTATGTGGACGTCTCCCGCCATTACCGCGCGGGGACGGCCTCCGTGGCTTCTGAGTACGACGGGGACGCTCATGCCGCCTTCCGATACGAGCTGGCCGATGGGACCGTTGACGGAGCCCATGATTTTTGTCACTACCCCGCTTTTTATGTGGTCGATGACTTTTTTGTGGACTCCGAAGAGGGCGGTCGGGAATAGGGTCAGCTCTTTTATGCCCATTTCGGCGCAGGCGTCGAGGACCATGTTGACGACGTAGTCTCCGTTTCTCAGGTGGTGGTGGAAGGAGATGGTCATGCCGCTTTTGAGGCCGCTGGCTTTGATGGCTTCTTTGATCGAGCTGACTGTTTTGTCGGTGTTGTCGCTGTTGAAGCACCTGAGTTTGGCTCCCGCGATGTTTCCTTCGGGCTTTTTCGCGAAGGCTCCCTGGTAGTGTTTTACTTTGCCGTAGCCTTCTATGTAGTCGGGGATTTCCCGTTTTACTGCGTTGATTGTCATTTCAGTTCACCTCTTGTTGGGCCGTTTATGCCAGGCCGGCGCGGACGAGTGTGTATTCCGCTCTTTTGACTACGGGGATGTCTACCATTTTACCGTCTACGGTGACGGCTCCCTGCCCGCGTTCTGCCGCTTCTTTGGCGGCGGCGATTATTTTCTGCGCTTTGGCTATTTCGGCTTCGGTGGGGGTGAAGATGTCGTGGATGATTTTTATCTGGTTGGGGTGGATGATGGATTTGCCCGAGAAGCCAAGCTGTTTGATGAATTCTGTCTCTTTGCGCAGTCCTTCGTCGTCTGTGATGCGCGGGAATACGGTGTCCAGAGGTTCTACTCCAGCCGCGCGCGCCGCGAAGACGAGCATTCTTCTGGCCCATTCGAGTTCGGTGCTGTCGTCTGAACGGTTGGTTTTGAGGTCGGCTCTGAGGTCTTCTCCTCCGGGGATGATGGCCTCTATGCGCGGCGAGGCTTTGGCTATTTCATAGGCGTTCCAGATGCCGTGCGCGGTTTCGAGGAGGCAGTGGAGGGTGAGTTTACCGACGGGAAGTCCGTTTTTTTCTTCGAGACGGGAGAGTTCTTCGTCTATTATTTTGACGGTGCCGGCGTCTTCGACTTTGGGGACGCGGATTCCGTCGAGGCGTTTGTTGGGGACGATGGCCGCGAGGTCGTCTTTCCAGTATTCGGTGTCTACGCCGTTGATGCGGACGGAGACGTAGCAGCTGCCGAATTCGCCCTGTTTGAGGTATTTGCTGACCAGTATCCTCGCGGTGTCTTTTTCGACCATCGCGACGGCGTCTTCGAGGTCGAGGACTACTCCGTCCGAGCCAAAGAGGTAGCCGCGCGTGAGCATGTTGGGGTTGTTGCCCGGGAGGTAGAGCATCGTGCGTCTCATCTTATTTGTCTTCTCCCTTCTGTTTCAGCAGTCTTTTGTAAGCGGCTTCGACCCGCGCGCCGAGGACGATGTCGAGCGCCCCGTTGTCCTGCACGGCGGCTTCGATGTCTTTTACGCCGAGTTCTTCCAGGGTCTCGGTTATTTTCTTTTCCATCGCGCTTTTGAAGCGGGCCGCGCTCGCTCCCGTTATTGTTATCTTGATCCCGGCTCCCGACTCCGCCTCGGTGAGCGTCACGAGGCAGTCCATTGACTCGAGCGTGCCGGCCTGGGATGTCTTCATCTTTTCGTTCCCCCTGTTCTTATCCGAAACACGGCCCGCCTGTCGATTTTTCAACGGTAGGCAGGCCGCGCTATTATGCTTTGTCCGTTATTGATTTGCCGGAGATATTAGTCGGCGAATCCGATGAGCGACTTCTCGTCCCAAGCGCACATCTTGTGGACCTTTTCTTTGGCGGCTTCGAGTTTCGCGCCCTTGAATTCGGGATTGATCTTCTGCGCGATCGCCGTGGCCATCTCTATCGTGGAGGCCGCGTTCTTCTCCCAGTCGGGGTCGCCGCGGAAGTCGCGCAGGACGTCGTATGTAAGCGTTCCGGGCTTGCTCTCTACGAGGACTTCGCCGAGCGCCTTTTCGATCTTCTTCGCGTCTTCGTCGAGGCCGAGATATTCGAGCATCATCTTCGCGGTGAGGATCATCGCGCTCGGGTTGACGCGGTACTTATGGGCGTACTTCGGCACGGAACCGCTTGACGGCTCAAAGATCGCCGCGTCGACGCCGATGTTTCCCGACGGGGCGAAGCCCAGGCCGCCGGTGAGCTGCGAGGCTTCGTCGGAGAGGATGTCTCCGAATACGTTGGAGGCCACGACCACGCTGTAGTCCTGCGGGTTCTTGATGAGCCACATCGCCGTCGCGTCGGCGTTCTCTTCATAGGCCTTGATGCCGTACTGCTCGTATTCCTTCGCGATCTCAAGGAACTTTCTCTTCATCATGCCGTCTGTCTGGCGGATGACGTTGGCCTTGTTGCCGCAGTGTACCGTCTTGCGGCCGGTCGCCTTCGCATATTCAAACGCGGCGCGGATTATGCGCTCGCAGCCCTGCTCGGAGAATACGCGCCATGAAACGGCGACGTCGCCCTTGCCTTCCTTGAAGCGCTCCATGCCGGGATGGAGGTCGAACATCTCTTTCGGGAGCGGGAAGAATTCCACCGCCGCGTAGAGGTCTTCGGTGTTCTCACGGAACATGACGATGTCGATGTTGGGGTCCTTCGCGAGCGGAGTGCCGATTCCGGGGAGCTTCTTCGCGGGACGGATATTGATGTAGAGGTCAAAGAGCTGACGCATCTGAAGGATGGCGGACTTGAAGCCCTTCACGCCGGCCTTGGAGGTGATGGCCGCCATAAGCGTGGCGTCCGTGTCGCGGATCGATTTGATCGTTTCGGGCGGAACGGTGTTGCAGCGCGGGTCGCCCTCGCCGAATTTCTTGTTTGACTTCTCCCACATGCACCAGCCGAGGTCGGCGCGGTGCCAGTTGATGGGCAGGTTCATCGCGTCGAGGACGAGGAGCGCGCCCTCCATCATATCAAAGCCGGAATCGTCTCCCGCCATGTAGGTTACGTCGTAGCGATCCTTCGTCTCTTTTACCTTCATTATGTTGCGTGCCATTTTTATATTTCCTCCTCTTAAAGTTTGTTTTTTTATGGTCAAAACCAACGCATATTCCGCTGATTAGATGTGCCGGTCGCTAAGCGGGCAGGTCCCGCCGGACGCGGAGGCGTATATCAATACGTTGGAACGTCTGGCGGGGCCTGTCCGCGACGCGAGTGGCGCGTATAATCAGCGGCGCGCTAGAGCCCCAGTTCTTTCTTGACGTGCGGTATAAGCCCGCCGTCTTTGATCAGCCCCTGGACGAATTCGGGATAGGGGGGGAAGGGATATTCTTTGCCTCCGGCGATGATGACGCCGCGGTCAAAATCTATCTCCACCACGTCTCCGGCGTTGATCGCCTCCACCGCGTCGGCGCAGATGATGATCGGCAGGCCTTCGTTGAAGCAGTTGCGGTAGTAGATACGGGCGAAGCTCTTCGCGATGATCGCCGCGATGCCGCGCTCTTTGAGGCAGGATACCGCCTGCTCGCGGCTGGAGCCGCAGCCCCAGTTTTTACCGCCGACGATGATGTCGCCGGGCTGGGCGTTCTTCGTAAACTCGGGATCAAGGTCTTCGCAGGCGACTTTCGCCATATCCGCGCGTTCCTTGATGGTATAGGTATATTTTCCCGGGAAGATGACGTCGGTGTTGACGTCGTCGCCGTATTTCCAGACTTTACCTTTAACTGACATAATTATAGCGCCTCCCTCGGGTCTGATATTTCGCCCTTGATTGCAGATGCTGCCACTGTCATCGGGCTTGCGAGATAGATGAAGCTCTCTTTATCGCCCATACGTCCCTTGAAGTTTCTGTTGGCCGTGCTGATCGCCGCTTCGCCGGGCGCGAGGATGCCCTCATGGTTGCCCATGCAGGGGCCGCAGCCTGGGTTGCAGATGACGCATCCCGCGTCGAGGAAGATGTCGAAGAGTCCCTCTTTCATCGCCTGGCGATAGACGATCCAGGAGGCGGGGATGACGACCGTGCGGACGGCGACCTTCTTGCCTTTGAGTATCCCGGCGGCAAGGCGGAGGTCCTCGATGCGTCCGTTGGTGCAGGAGCCGAGGAACGCCTCGTGGATCGGCGTGCCCTTTACCTCTTCGATCGGCGCGTAGTTGTCGACCTTATGCGGCTTCGCGACGCCTGGCGTGATGTCGCCGAGGTCATAGTGGAGCTCCTTCGCGTAGACAGCGTCGTCGTCGGCCCAGATGGCCTCCCACTTGTCGCTCTTCGCGTTGTCCTTTATCGCGTCGAGGACCTTCCCGTCGGGGCGGCAGACGGCGTTCTTCGCGCCGAACTCGATGCCCATGTTGCAGAGGGTCATGCGCTCGGCGATGCTCATATTCTCGATCCCCTCGCCGTGGAATTCAACGCTCATGTAGTCCGCTCCGTCGGCGCGCACGTCGCCGATGAACTTGAGGATGAAGTCCTTCGCCGAGACGCCGGGCTTGAATTTGCCGGTGACGACGACCTTCATGCTCTCGGGGACCTTGAACCAGAGCTTGCCGGTGGCCCAGACCGCCGCCATCTCGGAACGGCCGATGCCGGTCGAGAAGGCGCCGTAGGCGCCGTAGGTGCAGGTGTGGCTGTCGCTGCCCACCATGACGAGCCCGGGAAGGGCATAGCCCTCTTCGCACATCTTCTGATGGCAGACGCCGCCTTCGCTCTTCACGTCGTAGAAGTTGGGGATGCCCTGCTCCTTCACGAATTCGCGGACCTCTTTGTGGTTCACGGCGTGGTCGCTTGAGGGCGCGGGGACGGCGTGGTCAAGGATGAAACAGATGCGCTCGGGATATTTTACGTTTTTGACGCCGATCTTTTTAAAGGTCCTGGCTATCGGAGCGCCGTTGTCGTGGCTCATGCACCAGTCCGGCTCTACCGTCACGACCTGGTTGGCGACGACTTCGTATCCGGCCGCCCTGCCCAGGGCCTTTTCTGCAAATGTCTTGCCCATAAGATTTATCCTCCCTCTGCTGCTCTCTACTTCGCGGCCGCTTTGGCCTTCATGTAGTTCATGAGGCCACCGGCTTTCATTATGTCGTTTTCAAGATCGCTGACGGCGTCTCCGTGGAAGGTGTTGCCGTTGGTGACGTCTTTGATCGTCCCCGTGGCCAGCTCGACTTCGAGCTGGTCGCCGTCTTTGATCTTTCCCTCTTTGATCGCTTCGGAGATGCCCTTCACAAAGAGGACGGGATAGCCGTTGTTGATCGCGTTTCTATAATAGATGCGGCTGCAGGTCTCCGCGAGGACGCAGGGGACTCCGGCGTACTCGAGGCAGTAGACGGCGTGCTCACGGCTTGAGCCGCAGCCGAAGTTCTTGCCGGCCACCACGAAATCGCCGGGTTTCACTTCCTTGGCGAAGTTTTCTTTGCCGGGATAGTATTCGAAGGCATACTGCGGCATATTCTTGGGATCGGTCTCCGCGAGATATTTGTTGTGATAGATGAGGTCGGTGTCGACGTCATCGCTGAATACCCACGCTCTGCCCTTGAGAATTTCGCTCATAACATTCTTCCTCCTCTGTCTATTTCAGTATGTCTCTCGGATCTGTGATGCATCCTTTGACGGCCGTCGCCATCGCGGTCATCGGGCTCATCAGGTAGGTGTGGCTGCCCTTGCCGACCTTGCCGATGAAGTTGCGGTTCGTCGTCGAGCAGCCGACGTCGCCGGAGGGCATCGCGCCATAATGCTCCGCGGTGCAGAGCGCGCAGGTCGGGTTCGTGAAGACGATCCCGGCGTTGAGGAAGTCCTCGGCCATCCCCTCTTTCACGCAGCGGAGCTGTATCTCCGTCGTCGAGGGGGTGATGATCGTGCGTACCTTCGGGCTGACCTTGCCGCCGCCGGCCATCAGCACCTCGTGGGCGGCCTTGATATCTTCGTAGCGGCCGTTCGAGCAGGAGCCGATATGGACCTGGTCGACGACAGTACCCGCGATCTCGCGCACCGGCTTCACGTTGTCGGGAGCGTCGGGGCAGGAGGCGAGCGGCTCAAGGTCCGTCACGTCGTAGCGGATGACCTTGCAGTATTCGGCGTCTGGATCGGCCTTCAGCTCTTCGGCGAGCTTCGCGACTTCGGGGCCGGCGCGCTCGACGAGCCATTTGAGCACGTCGCCGTTCGGCATGATGAGGGGGACCTTCCCGCTCATCTCGGTGACCATCGAGCAGAGCGTGATGCGCTCGTCGAGGGTCGCGTTTTCGATCGTCTCGCCCGTGAACTCAACGGCGAGGAAGTCCATGCCGCCGGCTCCGAGGTCGCCGACGATATGTGTCAGGAGGTCTCTCATGCAGACGCCCTTTTTAAATTTTCCCGTGACCTCGATCTTCATCGTCTCGGGGACGCGGAACCAGTTCGTGCCCGCGATGTATGAGGCGGCGATGTCCGAGTTGCCTACGCCCGTCGCGAAAGAGCCGACGGCGCCGAGAAGGTTCATGTGGCTGTCCGTTCCGAGAACGACGTCGCCCGGTTTTATCATCCCGGCTTCGAGCATTACATGCTGGCCGATACCGTGGTTGATGTCGAAGAGGCGGGTGACGCCCTGCTTCTTGCAGAACTCGCGGATTATCTTCTGGTTCGTGGCGACCTTTTCCGAGTGCGCGGGAGCCTGAAGGTCAAAGGTGAAGGCGAGCTTGTCGGGGTCCCATACCTTCGCGTCCTTGCCCATCTCCTTCTCAAACTGGAGAACGACGTTCGCGCCGCCGAAGTCGCGGCAGGTCGCCCAGTCGATGTTGCACCAGACGCGGTCTCCGACCTTTACAGGATGGCCGGATGCCCTTTCCATGATCTTGACGATAGATGTCTTGCCCATTTTTGATATCCCTCCGTATTGGATTAGGTAGAGAATTTATTTCATTCCGAGGAACGACTTTACCGACTCAAAATTGATAAAGTCGGCCTTGTTAACGAGGACGCCCTCCGGGCTGCGAAGCGTGCCGTCGCCCTCGTGCGCGTGGTTGGCGATTATGTGGCCGATCGCGTCGGAACAGCCGTTGCGCAGCGCGATGACGGTTCCGGAGAAGGGATGGCGGAGGTTCTTGCCGTTGGCTGACTTGACGGTCTCGCCCTTTTCGTTGCGCGCATACTCAACGAGTTTGCCTACGTCGTGCAGCAGCGCGCCCGCCACGAGCAGGTCGTTGTCGATCGTGAACTTCGCGTCCTTCGCGGCATAGATGGCGTTGAACTCGTCCATCGCGCGCTTGGCAACTCGCGTTACGCCGCGGACATGCTCAAGATAAGAGAAGGGGCAGTTCGGAATGAGGAGCGTAAAGGGGATCTTGTCCATATCCTCGGGCTCCCAGCCGCCCGTCTTGAGGGCGTCCACATAGGAAGCCACCACTTTGGCCTGCAGTTCGGGGTCCTTAATCCATTCGATTTCAGGAAAAAGCTCTCTGATCTTTTTCTCCATTGTTGCAATTCCTCCTATAAATTTTGTTTTCTGTCCCACACTTGTTTTCTTTGTTGTATTTATTCGCCCGCCGCGATTCCCTTGTGCAGCGTGCGGTAAATCCTGTCGATGTGATGCGAGGCCGCCTCGCGCGCCTTCTCGACGTTATGGTCGAGGATGGCGTCGTACATGTCCCGGTGCTCGTTCAAAAACGCGTCCTTGTCGTCCAGGAGGTTGTATATCCTCTCGTGCGTGGCAAGTATCAGGTCGAAGTTCATCCTCGTAAGGTTTATGAAGACAAAATTATGCGTCGCTTCGGCGAGGAGAAGGTGGAAGTCAAAGTCGGCCTGAGCGCGCTCCTCCGGACTGGAAAGCGTCTTTTCCGTCGCTGTAATGACACGCAGTATCCTTGTGAGGTCAGAGGGGGTGGCGCGCATGGCGCTCTCCGCGGCGATCGCGGGATCGAGGATGCGGCGCGCCTCCATCAATTCAAGGATGGCGGAATCCTCAAGCTGTATCGTGTTTCTGTCCTCGGAGATGGTGCGCGGATGACGCACAAAGCGCCCCTTGCCGGGGATGGACTCAATGAGGCCGAGAAGCTCCATCACGCGGAACGCCTCGCGCAGAGAACTGCGGCTGACCCCGAAAGCATCCATGAGCTGACGCTCAGAGGGAAGCGGATCACCCGGAAGGATATTGCCCGCGGCGATTTCACCTTTCAGTTTTTCAACCACTTTTTCATAGATTCGAGTTCCTCTTGAAACCGGCGCTTCTATCATTGTGAAAAAACCTCCTTGGTGGACTGCCCAGTACACCTTATACTACTTTTCCCAAATGTTTGCAAGTCTTTTTACATATTCTAAATAGTTAAAAAATTTAGTACGTTTCAGCAAAACAATAAGTCGTATGATTTGTGAAAGCAATTTATAACGTTGATACCAGCCGTTTTTTGGCGTTTTATGCACTTTTTTTCATTTTATTGTCAATCTAAACTAATTCGTGAGCAAAATACAAAACACAATATATTGAGAAATTTTTCTTTTATGGTCTGACTAATATCCGTATTGATAAGAAATTTTGAAATCACTCCCTCCGTACATGGCGCGCGGCGGGGGAAGATATGTATATGCTTCTAAATATTAGTAAACTAAATTATGTCTTTAGTTCGTTATTGCAACTTAATTGCATTTTAATAAAAATCGTGCTACACTGCATCGGCAAAAAAAGGTAGATGCTGCAGGCAGCTTCGCTTAAAGAGGAGGAACGTATCGTATGGACAAAAAGACATTGACGGCAAAGTTAGGGGTGGACGGCCTCTGCAAGGGCGCTTCCACAGGAATTAAGTGGTTTGCTTCTGAAAAGACAAAAAAACTCGTCAGCTATTCGCCGGTCGACAACCAGCCGCTGGGAAGTATTCAGTGCGCCGACGCCGGCGATTATGAAAGAGTCATGACGGCCGCGGAGGAGGCCTTCTTAAAATGGCGCGCCGTACCGGCGCCCGTCAGAGGCGAGATCGTGCGTAAGATCGCGCTGCGTATCCGCGAAAACAAAGAAAACCTCGGAAGCCTGGTCTCCATGGAGATGGGCAAAATCCTGCAGGAGGGCATGGGCGAAGTTCAGGAGATGATCGACATCTGCGAGTACGCGGTCGGCCTCTCCCGCCAGCTGTGGGGCAAGACGATCGCCAGCGAGCGCCCCGGCCACCGGGTCGCGGAGACCTGGCACCCGCTCGGCGTGGTCGCCATCATCTCGGCCTTCAACTTCCCGGTCGCGGTGTGGGCATGGAACTCGGCGCTGGCGCTGGTCTGTGGCGACCCGGTGATCTGGAAGCCGTCGGAGTCGGCCTCGCTCAGCGCGCTGGCCGCCGAAGCGCTGCTGCAACGGGCGATCTCCGAGCAGGACCTCCCCTCCGAGCTCAGCCAGGTTGTGCTGGGCGGGGCGGACGTCGGCGAGGCACTGGTCGACCACCCCGGCGTCGCGCTGGTCAGCGCGACCGGCTCGGTCCGGATGGGACGCGCTGTCGGCCCGCGGGTCGCGGCGCGGTTCGGCCGCAGCCTGCTCGAACTGGGCGGCAACAACGCAGCGATCGTCGCGCCCTCGGCCGACCTCGATCTGGCGATCCGCGGCATCGTGTTCGCCGCCGCGGGCACCGCCGGCCAGCGCTGCACCACGCTGCGACGCCTGATCGTCCACTCCAGCATCGTCGAGGATGTGATCGGACGGATCGTCCGCGCCTACGAGTCGCTGCCGATCGGCGACCCGTTCGACCCCGCCACGCTGGTCGGCCCGCTGGTCAACCCGGCGGCCGGCGAGAAGTTCCTGGCCGCGGTCGAGCGGGCTCGGCAGCAAGGCGGTGCCGTGCTCGCCGGCGGCAGCCTGGCGTCCGTGCCCGGCAGCCGGGGCACGTTCGCCCAGCCGACCCTGATCGCGATGCCGGAGCAGTCCGGGATCGTGCTGGAGGAGACCTTCGCCCCGATCCTGTACGTCTTGAACTACGACGACTTCGACGAGGCGATCGCACTCAACAACGGTGTCAGCCAGGGCCTGTCCGCCTCGGTGTTCACCCGCGACCAGCGCGAGGCGGAGCGGTTCACCTCCCCTGCGGGTGCCGACACCGGCATCGCCAACGTCAACATCGGCACCTCCGGGGCCGAGATCGGCGGCGCCTTCGGTGGCGAGAAGGAGACCGGAGGCGGCCGCGAGTCCGGTTCGGATTCCTGGCAGGCGTACATGCGCATGGCGACCAACACCATCAACTACTCCTCGCAGCTGCCGCTCGCCCAGGGCGTCAACTTCGGTGGTTAGCGGTACCGACCTGCCGGCTGCCGAGGACGGCGACACCGGACAACCCGGGGGCCGCGGCGCCCCGACCACGACCGCACCCTGGCTGGGCTGGGACCTCGGCGACCGGGAGTACTCCCGGATCGCGCTCGGGCTCTTCGCCGCCGGCTTCGCCACCTTCGCGCTGGTCTTCGACGCCCAGGCGGCACTGCCCGCGCTCAGCGCCGCCTTCGCCACGACCACGGCAACAGCCGCGCTGACCGTCTCGGCGACCACGCTCGGGCTGGCCGCGTCCGTCCTGGTGTGGGCGGTGGTGGCCGACCGGATCGGACGGGTCGCGGTGATGCGGCTCTCGCTGGCGGCGGCGCTGGCCGTCGCGCTCTGCCTCGGGCTGGCCGACGGGCTGTGGCAGCTGATCGCGCTGCGCGGGCTGCTGGGGGTCGCCCTGGGCGCCGTGCCGGCGGTGGCGATGGCCTACCTGGGCGAGGAACTAGCCCCGGGCCGGGTGTCGATAGCGGCCGGGATCTTCGTGGCCGGCAATACCGTCGGCGGGATCGCCGGACGACTCGTCGCCGGCCTGGGGTCGGCCTGGTGGGGGTGGCAGGTCGGGTTCGCCCTGGTCGCCGGGCTCGCCGCCACCATGGCGACGGTCTTCTGGCTCGTCCTGCCGCCGCCGCGCGGCTTCGTGCCGGGCGACCGGGGCGACTACCGGCTGCGGACGCGGATCCTGTTCCAGCTCAAGGACCCGACCATGCTCGGGCTGTACGCGCAGGGCTTCTTGCTGATGGGCTCCTTCGGCGCGGTCTACAACCTGCTGGGTTACCGGCTGCTCGACGAGCCCTTC
>ERZ857984.1832-NODE-1832-length-15102-cov-4.597594_pt1 | contig 15102 bp, 16 predicted proteins | sample MGYA00519914_ERZ857984 | MGnify/ENA primary metagenome ERZ857984 (study PRJEB31778, sample SAMEA3449417) | human gut metagenome | biome: human gut; feature: human-associated habitat; material: faeces | place: United Kingdom | collected 2010/2012 ... | reverse complement strand
ACCGTCATCGATGATGACGATGACGATGATGAGACAACGTAATGTATGAAAAAACAATGCGGGTATATCTGCGTCAATAGCTCGGTTTCGTAAGACGCATAAATCAGGCTTCTGCCGGGCGGCACGGCGTGCGGTTCTTACGGATAGATGACTGCCTTTCAAAAACGGGCAAAAAAATTGTTTTGATGGAATTGCATATATGTCTATGAGGCGTGATAGAGCAAAAAGACCGCCGGCGAAATTCTGCCGGCGGTCGTCTGAAACGGGGAGAAAATCAGATGGAACGCATCTGCTGTATATTCGGCGCGGGGGAATACGAAGGAAACGAGTTTACACGCGTACCCGATGGTGCCTATATCATTGCCGCTGACGCGGGGTATGCCCGTTTGTGCGCGTCCGGCGTCAAGCCCGACCTTGTCGTCGGGGATTTCGATTCATTGGACGCGCCGCCCACCGGGATTCCCGTAGTGCGTCATCCGGTGGAGAAGGATGATACCGACATGCTACTGGCCGTTCGCGAGGGATTTTCACGCGGTTTTTCGCATTTTTACCTTTTCGGCGGGATGGGCGGACGGCTCGATCATACGCTGGCAAACCTGCAGACACTGGCCTTCATTGCCGAGCGGGGCGGGATCGGTTATCTGATTGGGAAAGGCTTCACCGCCGCTGCGGTCCGAAACGGTACGCTGTGCTTTCCCGCCGGTATGACAGGCACAATCTCAGTCTTTGCACTGGGAGAACCGGCGCGCGGCGTGTATCTCACCGGCTTGTATTATCCGCTGACCGACGCGACGCTGACGCCTGTCTGGCCGCTGGGCGTGAGCAACGCCTTCACCGGAAAAGCGGCTGCCGTCGCGGTTCGGGACGGTACGCTCACCGTTCTCTGGGAGGGAGGCGCGTTGCCTTCAGCGTCCGCAGATTGACCGTTCATAGTAGAACAGGTATTGCTGCGCGATCCCGGCATATGCGCCGAAGCGGCTGCCGTCGAAGCTTTTGCCGTAGTATTTGGAGATGACCTTTTTTACCCATACGTCGATTGGAAAAGCTTCATAAAAACCCAGCGAAAACAGCAGCACACAGTCGGCTACCTTTGTACCGACGCCGTAAATCGTCATCAGCGCCGCTTTGGCTGCTTCGTAAGGCTGGTTCCGCAGGGCTTGAAGGTCGAGTGTGCCGCTTGCGACCTTTTCGGCCGCGTCTGCGACATATTTGGCGCGGAAGCCGCAGCGTACCCGGGCGAGCCCTTCCGTTCCTGCGGACGCAAGCCGTTCGGCGGTGGGGAAGGCATAAAACGGCGTGCCCTCAATCGGTGTGCCGAAGTGTTCGCAGAGTGCGGCGATGATTTTACGGATGCGCGGGATGTTGTTGTTCTGCGAGAGGATAAAGGAACAGAGCGTTTCCCACGGGTCCTGCGACAGAATGCGAATGCCGCGCGAAAACGTGTAGGCCGTCCGCAGAGTCTCATCGTTGCAGAAGGCGGCAGACAGCGCATCATAGTCGCGGTCAAGATCAAAATAACGCGCCCAGATTTCCTCGTATTCCGGCTGCCGCACACCATACAGCAGCACGGCATCGCCATCCTGTGTGACGTGCAGCGCACGGCCGAAGGCCACGCCGGAATATCCGTCACCGTCAGGTATAAAGCGGAAGCACTGTCCACATTCAAAGGTTTTTTGGATGTTCAGTACCGCTCCGGTGAGGACGGTGCCGTTCTCCGTGAACGAGACCTGCATACAATAACCTCCCATTGGAAAGGAAAAGAAAAATGAAAGAACAGATTTATACCATACCCGTATCCGAAGCCTTTGAAACGCGTAACGGCAAATGCCCGCTTTGTCTGCTGCGCGAGAAATGGGAGCAGAACGAGCTGGACCTGATCCTCGGCGCATCAATGATGGAGCCGGATATTCGTATCCAGACCAACGAAAAGGGTTTCTGCAACAATCATTTGCATAAGATGTACGAGAAGGGCAATCGCCTGCCGCTGGCGCTTACGCTTGAGAGCCATCTCGCCGAGGTGGAGAAGGGACTGAAAACGGGCGGCTTCTTTTCGCGTGATATCGCAGCCAAAAGCGTCAAGTATTTGGATGCGCTGGAGCATAGCTGCTATCTGTGCGATCGTATCAATGCTACGCTGGAGCGGATGGTCGAGACCACCGCGCTGCTTTATGGAAGGGAGCCGGAATTCCGCAAGCTGTTTAACGAGCAGCGGATGTTTTGCCTGCCGCACTTCCGCGCGCTGCTGGTCAAAGGACGCGAAATTCTGGATAAAAAGCGCTACGAGGACTTCGTGCGCGATGCGTTCGCCGTGGTCTCCGGCTATGCGAAGGAATTGGGCGGCGATGTTTCGTGGTTCTGTAAGAAATTCGATTACCGTTACGAAAAAGAAGATTGGAAGAATTCGAAGGACGCAGTGGAGCGCGCGCTCGATTTCCTCAACGGAACGGTATGACCGCTTCGCCGCAGGGTATGCTTGGATTTCATAACCGTATGCGTTTATGCATACGGTTTCTTATTCGGCGTATTCGGTGCTGCTCGGATACGGTTTCTGAAATTTCCTTTAGATGACATAATATGTGTCGCATAAAGGCTGGAAAGACGAATTGTCCACATTTTCCACCGAGTTATCCACACATATTGAGCCGTGGCGGTGTCGAACTGCGTCAAACCGCAGGAATCTATCCACATATCCACAGATTTATCCACATTGGATTATGGGGATTATGTCTCGTGATTACGCACGGTGAAAAGGGGAACCGTCAAACGCTTGCGGTTGCATACGCATTTTGGGAAAGGGGCGCGCGGCTGCCGGCTTGGAATTCATAATAGCCCTGCGCAGCGATCATGGCCGCGTTGTCTCCGCAAAGGGAAAGCGGCGGCAGATACAGCGCGCAGCCCTTCCGTTCACAAAGCTCGGAGACGGCGGCGCGCAGATGGGAGTTGGCGGCTACGCCGCCCGCCAGCACAAGTGCAGGTGCGTCTGTCCGTTCGAGCAGGAGCGATACGCGGGTCACGATTGTGCGCACGAGGGCTTCGGTAAACGAAGCGGCGATGTCTGCCTTGACCGCTTCCTCCAACGTCTGTCCGCGCAGATTCAAATTGTGGACGCAGTTAATCACTGCGGTTTTCAGGCCGGAGAAGGAAAAATCATACTCGTTGTTATGCACGGTGGCCGGGGTGAAGGGGAAGGCGTCTTTCCGGCCAATGGAAGCCAGCTTGTCCATCATCACGCCGCCGGGATAGGGAAGTCCGAGCACGCGCGCGGCTTTGTCAAAGGCTTCGCCGGCCGCGTCGTCCCGCGTCTGGCCGATACGCTTGAAATCGGTATAGCCGTCCACCTGAATGAGTGATGTGTCGCCGCCCGAGACGACCAGCGCAATGAATGGCGGCTCCAATTGCGGGTGAACAAGATAATTTGCGGCGATGTGCCCGCGGATGTGGTGCACGGGCACCAGCGGCTTGCCGGTTGCGCAGGCCAGTCCCTTTGCGAAGGACAGACCCGTCAGCAGCGCGCCGATAAGCCCCGGCTCGACCGTTACGGCGATGGCGTCGACGTCGGCCATTGACAGACTCGCCTTTTCCAATGCGCTCCGTGTTACGCCGCAGATGGCCTCTGTGTGCGCACGGGAGGCGATTTCCGGAACAACGCCGCCGTACAGCTTATGTATTTCGATTTGCGAGGCGACGACGCTGGAGAGCAGCGTACGTCCGTCCTCCACGACCGCAGCGGCGGTCTCGTCACAGGAGCTTTCCAAACCCAAAATCCGCATTTTCTAAATCTCCAAATCTGCAAGGACGGCGTTCGTCCCGTTATAAAAGCCGCGGCGTTCGCCTACCGTACGGAATCCTTCGGTTCGGTAAAGCGCTTCGGCGGCGAGGTTTCCTTTTTCATATTCCAATAAAATTTTTGAACAGCCCTGTATGCGCGCGTCAAACCGGATGTAGGTCAGCAAAGCGCGGCCTATGCCGCGGCGACGGAATTCCGGTTTGACCGCCAGATTGACGATTTGGATTTCATCTGCAACAAGGTAATACGAGCAGATTCCGGCCAGAACGTCATCCTCAAACACGCCGAGGTAGCAGAAATCCTCTCGACCGAGCGAATCGGCGAGCTGCTCTGCCGACCACGCGGAACCCAGACAGGCCGCCTCGATGGAGGCGGCCTCGTCGATATGAGAGAGGGGAAGCGGTTTGATCCGGCGCATAATGAGTTCCCTCCCGTGTGCTTGAAATTCAATCCTCTACGACGATATTGCCGAAGATCCGTTCCAGCACGTTCTGCGGGCAGAGAACGGTTTTCTTTGAGCCGCGGTCGTAAAGGTAGGTTTTTCCGTTGAAATCGCGGTAAAACGCGATCAGGTAATACAGCCCCGGGTAATCCGGCGACAGCAGACGGATGTGGTAGTCGTAGTCGTGATCGATGTCGTACGTGGCGGGCAGCACGGTTTCCTCACCGTTGATGATGGCATCGCGTACGGCGTAAACATATTCGCTGTCGTCCCGCAGGTCTTCGATGTTCTGATAGGATTCATCCAAATACTTTTTTTCGGCATTCCAGCGCTCGATGAACAGGGAAGTTGCGCCCGGAACATAGATGAGCGCTGCCACGGGATTGAAGGACTCGATTGTAAAATCGGGCAGAGAAGCGTTGCGGTAGACAAATCCGATATCTTCCATTTCCGTGTCTGCAAGATAGTTCGCCGTGTCCTCAAACTGTATAGCATAAAGCGAGACGTTCCCGTACTTGCCGTATACGCCGTCGAGTTTGATCGGCTGCACCGCCCAGTTGGACATCACATAGGTGATACCGGTCTCTTCATCGTAGATGCCGCTCTCCGTTTCGCTGAAGTCCACCACATCTTCACAGGCGTAGAGAAAGCAGAGCGTAAGCAGCAGAAACAAGGCGGTCAGGCGTTTTTTTATATGTATGGCCATAGCTTTCCTCCTTTCGGAATGCAGGCCGGGCAGCGAAAGCCGCAGTTCAAGCGTATGTTTGAATAACTTGTACGGAAAATAAAAGCGTCGTTTTTTACTTGCGTCTTTCTCAATATCCGATTTGGCCGAGACTGTCGTCGTTTTCGACCCAGTCGCTGACAGTGTAGACCGTATACCGCTCGGCATCCTCGCGGACGATGACCCGCGCGATGCCGGCGTTGATCACCAACCGTTTGCACATCTGGCAGGAGGTGGTGCCGCCGATCGGCGCGCCGGTCCTCGGGTCGGTGCAGGCAAGATAGAGGTCTGCGCCGAGCATCGTTTCCCGCGGGGCGGCGATAATCGCGTTCGCCTCTGCATGAACCGAACGGCACAGCTCGTACCGCTCGCCGCGCGGGATATTGAGCTGGTCGCGCAGACAAACGCCGCGGTCACAGCAGTTTAGCCGTCCGCGCGGCGCGCCGGCGTAGCCTGTCGAGACAATGGAATCATTTTTGACGATGATTGCGCCGAATTTCCGGCGCAGGCAGGTGCCGCGCGCAGAAACGGTCTGTGCAATGTCCAGATAATAGTTTTCCTTCGATACACGGCTCATAGCGCCGGCAGCCTCCTTTGCCGCGTTTTCAGAACCGCGCTGCGGCGGCTTTGATATATTTGCGCAGTTCGGCCATTGTTTCCGGGTGCTCCAGTCCGATGTCAAGGTTGGCCAGCAGGAAGCCGAGCTTGGAACCGAGGTCATAGCGCGTACCCTCGAATTCGCAGGCGAGCATTCCGTACCGCTTGCCCAGCGCGCACATAGCGTCGGTGAGCTGGATCTCACCGCCCGCACCCGGCGCCGTCTTTTCGAGGATGGGGAAGATCTCGGGGATCAGAAGTACGCGGCCGAGGATCGAAAGCAGCGAAAAAACCTTGTCCGGCGTTGGTTTTTCGATCATGTCCCAAACGCGGTAGACGTTGTCCTCAATGCTGTCGACCTTCAGTGAGCAGTATTTCACAATTTGCTCCTCGGTCACCTTTTTGACGCCGACGACGGGAAGCGTGAATTTGTTGTATACGTCGATAAGCTGCTTCGTCACCGGTGTGTTTGAAAAGATGATGTCATCTCCATACAGAACGGCGAACGGATCGTTGCCGACAAAAGTCTTGGCGCAAAGCACCGCGTGCCCCAGACCGCGCGCCTCCTTCTGCCGGATGAAGGAAATATTCGCCATATCGGCAATTGCTTTCAGCTCCTCAAGCTGCTTGGTCTTTCCGCTTTTTTCAAGACGCTCATAGTATTCGAGGGAATGGTCGAAATGGTTTTCGATGGCTTCCTTGTTTCGCCCTGTAACAATAAGGATGTCCGTAATGCCGGAGGCGACAGCCTCCTCCACAAGATATTGAATGGCGGGCTTGTCCACAATCGGCAGCATCTCTTTCGGTACGCTTTTCGAGATCGGGAGCATACGGGTGCCCAGCCCGGCTGCGGGGATGACGGCCTTTGTAACTTTCATAATTCCTTCTCTACCGTTCCTTTCATAAATAAAGCGGTTTTGCCGCATGACTACAGGCTATTATAGCACAAGTGCACCCGAAATTCAAGAGCTTTCCGTCAAATAAAAACCGCCGCCAAGACGCCGCTGTCGGAAAGCTGTCTCTAATGTTTTCTTTCCGGCAAACGATGCGCAAGGGCTTCTGCAGGTTGTTCCGGCGCGAGTGTCGGCGGCGGAAAACGGCTTTGTTTAGTTGTGGATGATCGGTGCATATTGCCGCAGATAAACTTCCGCATTGTAAATATCATCCGATGAAGGTATCCATTCCGGATGAACGGTCTCATTTTGTCCAAGCTGTACCTGCTTTGCGCCACCGTAGGTATGGTACGGGATCAGCTCTACACCTTTACAGTGCTTGAGCGAATTATAAATGGCAGCGATGTTTTGAAGGTGTTCGGTGTTCAGGTTGACTGCTTTCAGCAGGATGCATCGCAGTATCGTCTTTGCGCCGCAAGCATCTGCTTTTTTCAAATTGCTGATGATCTTATGACTGGGAACACCGGTATTGGCTAAATGGCGTCTGTCGTCCGTATCTTTGACATCCCACAAAAACCAGTCTGTAACCGCCGTAAGCTCAGGCAGTATTGCCGCGTCAAAATATCCGCAGGTTTCGATGGCCGTGCTGACCGCTTGGCTGCGGAAAAGCCGCAGAAGAGGGATAAGCAGCTCGGCATGTACCGTCGGTTCGCCGCCCGAAAAAGTAACGCCGCCGATGCCGTTGTAAAATGCCGCATCTTTCATGACGGAACGGAAAATTTCTTCCGCTGATAGCTGCTTGGAACATCTTTCTAAAGCCCCTGTAGGACAGGCATCTGCGCACTTCATGCACCCCGTGCATTTTGAGCGCTCCAGACAATGCCCGCTGTCGGTGATATGATGCACGCGGGAAGGGCAAGCGGCTTCACAAATACCGCAGCGTATACACAAATGCTCCGCATAAAAGAACTGATCGGCCATCGACTGCGTTTCCAGATTATGACACCATATGCATCGTAAAGGACAGCCTTTCAAAAATACGGTCGTGCGAATACCCGGGCCGTCCTTGGTGCAGAAATGCTGAATTTTCGTCACGGGGAGCATAAAAGAATGACTCCTTTAATTCCAATTTTGCGCGTTCCGCTCAATGATCATGTTCTGCCATTCCCGGTTCAGTGTCACAAAACGGGCGTTCCATCCGGAAACCCGAACGGAAAGCGTTTTGAATTTTTGAGGGTCTTTTTGCGCTTCCAATAAAGTCTGTGTATCTACCGCGTCCAATTGCATAAAAAAGCCGGAGAGCGCAAGAAAGCCGTCCATTAAAGCAATCAGCGCTGAAATTCCGTTGTCACCGGTAAGGGAATCCGGAAAAATTTTGATGTCCAGCGCGGCACCGCAGGACATTTTTGTAAGGTCGGTCTTGCAGTAGGACTTCACAATAGCGGTTGCGCCCTGGGTGTCGGTTCCCGGCACGGGCGAATCATTGCCGGAAAGAATATCTCCTTTTCTGTATCCGAAGGCCGTGGCGCAACGATTCGGCAGCCAATCTACCTGACGGCCGAATGTGCTTACACCGGGAATAAATTTGACGGGACAATTGCTTTTTTCGTTGAAGCTGTTTACCATATCCGCAAAATCGTTCAGCAGACGTGTGTGCCATAGATCCGCTTCGTCCGAATCGTTGCCGTAGTATACGAACTTGTTTTTCGCATACAGGCGAAGCAGCTCATTGTCCTGCCAGTTGTTTTTCAGAATTTGGACGAGTTCGGAAAAAGAAACCTTGTTTTCTTCAAAAACGAGCTTTTCGACGGCGTATAACGAATTCGCCACATCCGGGGCCCCGCCGATATGGGGCGAACGTACCGTATATTCCGGTCCGCAGTCGTAATATGCCCGCGCATGCTCTATACAGCCGTCTTCAAAAAGGCTGACAACCGAGTCGGGTCCGATGCCTCCGCGTGCCTGCCATACGCCGTTTTGGCAAATGTATGCGGATTTCACATGGCTGCTGTAGAGCGATTCGACCGCTTCATACAGCGCATCACGAAAGGCGGAGTAGAGTTCCTCAATAGAATTGTATTCGGGAATTTTATCCGTCGTTATACCGGTCACTTTGTTCCATATCTGCAATGCGTCAAAAGGCATATAGGCAAAGTTGGTTTTTCCCGGAATCTGTACCTCCCAACAGCCGTCATTCGCAAAGCATCGGGCTTCTTCGTCGGCATATCCGAGCTTTTTTAAGGACCGGAGGATCAGATCTTCATTGTAAATTGCAACGATGCCGCCGCCATGCCGCATAACCTGCGCTGTTTTTTCTTTCAGGGCGTAGGAAGTGTTTTTGTTCAGCCGGACGGTAATGGGAAAATCCGAGATGGCCAGTTCTTCCACGATATCCAGAACGAGGAAGGTCACTTGGTTTGTAATTTCGTTTCCGTCCGCATTTATACCCGCCAAAACAATATTCTGATAATGCTGCGCGTCTCCTGTCCCGACGGGGGGATCGGATCGGATCCATTCGCAACCTTTGATAAAAAAGGAGGCCAGCAGTTCTCTCGCTTCATTTTCCGTCAGCAGGCCGTTTAGCAGGTCTTTTTCCAGAAAGTCCCCAAGCAGCCAGTCCAACCGGCCGATTCCCGGCCAATTGCCGCATAAACGCACAAAAGCGAAAATAAACCACAGGGATTGCAGCGCTTCGTGAAAATTACGGGCAGGAGAGAAGGGGACCTGGTGCAAAAGCCTGTGAAGATCCGGTCTGCGGTTTTCCGTAGCCGTTAGATATCTGTGATGCCAAATGCGTATGCTTTCTATCACGTTTTCAAGACTGTGCAAAAACAGAATCTCCTCTTCGCTCAGGCTTGTATCCTTCAGTCGCTTGGCGATGTCTTCCGCATAGGCGTTTAATCCCTGCTTCAACACCTTATCATAGCGGATTGTAAGATGGCTTACGGAATAGAAAGGGTTTTGTCCCTTATATCTTGCCGGCACGAGATGACGGATTGCGTCTCCCAGTGTGGCGGCTCCGCAGATTTTTTCTTCGGAGCAAATCCGAATCGGTGCCTTTTCGGCGATTCGCCGTATTGCCCTGTTATATTTTTCCGTAACGGATAAGCCTTCAAAGCCTTCGATATCATCCAGATCGACATAAGCGGTTTTCATTGTATCATCTCCGTATTTTCCATACAGAGACGCATATGCCCATTCTCTCGTCGCTTCTTGCAGACGAACGGGGCGTTTGATTTCTGCTGCCGTTGAAAAAACCATGTTTTATCACCTCAAATCCATTTTATCATATTTGTTGCTTTTTTGAATGTTTTATAGTATACTCAATTTGTATTATATTTTCATTTTTGTTGCCGGGAGGAAGAATTATGAAGATTAAAACAATTGAAATCCGAAATATCGTCGGAGGCAATCTGAAAGGAAATACGGAAAACATCCGTCATATTAAATCTCTGCCCTGCCTTTCGGTTGTACAGTCCGTGCATGGCCATTACGAGATAAGCTTGAATGGGGGAAAACCTTGTGCAACGGAAGAAGGCGGCGCCTTCGTTGCGCCTGCCGGTACAAGCCAGAATATCCTGCATCATAACGGCGCGGAAGGATATATGGAGGCGCAATGGGTTTTTATGAACATCATAGTCAATGATCTTTTTGAATTTGAAGATTTGTTTGACGTCCCACTGCTGCTTTCCGCAGACGCTCGGGAAGAATTGTCCGAGTCGATTTCTACGATCGGCAATGACCCCAACATATGTAAAAAATATGCTGCCGCTTATCGATTGACAGACCTTTTGCTCGCACACACTTCGATGAAAAACACCGTTTATGATCATTCGGCAATATTGCTTAGAAAATATATAGCTGAGCATTGCGGCGAAAAAATCACGAATGAAGCTTTGGCGAATGTCGCTATTTGCTCAGTGCCGCATTTATACCGTATTTTCCAAAAGAATTTTCATTTGTCGCCGCGGAATTATATCAATAAAATACGTATTGAAAAGGCATCTGTCCTTTTGGAAAACAGCAGCCGTTCCGTTGCGGAAATATCCGAAGAAGTCGGCTTTGAAGACCCGGTTTATTTTTCGAAGCTGTTCAAGGAGCATTATCGGCTTTCACCGAAAAAATATCGGGAAATTTCACTTTCTGTAAATTGCAAAGATGAAGTGAAAAAATAAAAAAAGAGGCGCCTGCCTTCGCGTGCAATTGTCTCTTTTGAAAATGCAGTTTACGGCAAAACGGTCCGCTGTCCGGCGCGTTTGCAAACGGAATGGGAAACGGGCCGCCGATACGGCGGCCCGTTTATGGCTCTGAACAGGCGGAATGTAAGGTTTAACCGCAGCAGCAGCAAACAATGACGATCGCGATCAGAATGATGATCCAGCAGCAGCCGTTGTTACCGCCAAGGAACGAGTCGAAGCAGCCCATTACAATACCTCCTTCCTCTACCCGCATACTATAGGGTATGTCGGAGGCGGTCGGGTTGCTACCGACTTTCGGCTTTATCGAATCTGCCCGTCGCCGGTAACAATGTATTTGATTGTTGTCAGCTCCGTCAATCCCATCGGGCCGCGCGCGTGCAGCTTTTGAGTGGAGATGCCGATTTCCGCGCCAAAGCCGAATTCACCGCCGTCGGTAAAACGTGTGGAAGCGTTGACGTACACCGCCGCTGAGTCGATCGAGCGGGTGAATGCGTCTGCTTTTCGAATATCCGTTGTCAGGATGACGTCGGAATGCTTCGTGGAATGGGAGTTGATGTGCGCGATGGCCTCTTCGATGCCGCCGACCACTTTCACCGAAAGGATCAGGTCGTCGTACTCGGTGAAAAATTCGTCGTCGTCAACTTTCTCCACACCGAGGATGGCGGCCGCCTCCGCATCGCCCTTGAGCAATACCTCCGGCAGCGCCTCGCGCAGACGGGGCAGGAAGGCGCTTGCGATTTCGCGGTCGACCAGTACATGCTCGAGCGCATTGCAGACCGCAGGACGCGAGGTTTTTCCGTTGCGGATGATCGAGAGGGCCGTCTCCAAATCGGCGCTCTTCTCAACATATGCGTTGCAGTTGCCGGCGCCGGTTTCGATCGTCGGAACGGTTGCGTTTTCCACCACCGAACGGATGAGGCCCTTGCCGCCGCGCGGAATGAGCAGATCGATAAATTCGTTCATTCGCATCAGCTCGGTTGCCGTTTCGCGCGACGTGTCTTCTGCGATGGCCAGCACATCGCCGTTCAAGCCGGCGTCCTCCAGTGCGCGCTTGAGAACGGCGACGATGGCCAGATTGGAATGGATGGCCTCCTTGCCGCCGCGCAGAACTACCGCATTGCCGCTCTTTATACAGAGTGCGGCCGCGTCTGCCGTGACATTCGGGCGCGACTCGTAGATGATTGCAATCACGCCCAACGGGACGTGTACGCGCTTGATTTCCAATCCGTTCGGACGCCTCCAGACCTCGCCGCCGCCGAGCGGATCGGCCAGCAGCGCCAGTTCTTCAAGGGAAGCGGAAATCCCTTCGATGCGCGCGGGGGTCAGCCGCAGCCGGTCGAGCATTGCCTCCGATATGCCGTTGGCTCCGGCCGATTTGAGGTCCGTTTCGTTGGCGGCAAGGATTGCATTCGCCTCGCCGCGCAAATACCGAGCCATTTTCAGAATCGCGCCGTTGCGGGTCGCTGCGTCGGCCTGCGCCAGCGTCGGAGCCGCGTTTTTCGCCGCTTCGCACTTTTCACGTATGGTCATAAAAGGCCACCTTCCTTTCTTTATTCCGCTTTCCCGAAATAGGTTCCGGTGAATTCGCCTGCCATAATGTCGTATAAAATTTCCGGATCCGCGCCGTTGACGATTACCATCGGAATTCCGGCTTCCATTACACTTTCGGCCGCCTCCAGCTTGGCGCGCATGCCGCCTGTTCCGCGCGCGCTGCCGGCGCCCCCCGCATAGCTGCGGATGACGTTGTCGATAACCTCTACACGCTCGATGAAACGTGCGTCGGCGCAGGTGCGCGGATCTTTGTCGTATAACCCGTCGATATCGGTCATGTTGATGAGCAGGTCAGCCTTCGTCAGACGTGCGACTACGGCAGAAAGCGTGTCGTTGCTGCCGATGCGGAGCTGCTCGGAGGAAACGGTGTCGTTTTCGTTGATGATCGGGATACATCCGAAGCCGAGCAGCATTTTCAGCGTGCCCGACGCGTTGGCACTGCGGACCGGCGAGTCGAGGTCGTCCTTCGTCAGCAGGACTTGTGCGACCTTGTGCCCGTAAGAGGCGAACAGCCGGTCGTACATGTCGATCAGCTCGCACTGGCCGACCGCCGCCGCCGCCTGCTTCTCCTCTGTGGTAAGCCGCTTGCCTACCAGTCCGATCTTCGCCAGTCCGCAGCTTACCGCACCCGAAGAAACAAGCACGCACGCCTTGCCGCTGTTCTGAATATCTGCCATACAGCGCACCAGCCGCTCGGTTTTGCGGAGGTTCATCAGCCCGCTGGGATAGGTGAGAGTGGAGGTGCCGACCTTGACGACGATGCGCTTCCTGTTATCCATATTCAGCTTCATTATATGTGAATTCCTTTCATTTGTTTGTAAAGGGGCTTCCATTTTGCCCTGCCATCTATTATAATAGAAAAAAAGCCGTTTTGCAAGAGCAAACTCTTCAAAATCGGCGGAAGGCGGCGTTGTTTTTATGATCATTTTGGCTTCCGGCTCGCCCCGGCGCATTGAGCTGCTTGCTTCGCTCGGACTGGATTTTTCCGTTCATCCCGCCGAAGTGGACGAGACCGTTGACTCTGCCACACCACCCGATGAGGCGGTTCTCGAGCTGTCCCGCCGAAAGGCGAGGCATGTATATGCAATGGCAGCTTTGCCGGAGGATACCGTTATTGCGGCTGATACCCTTGTCTGGCAGGATAACCGCCTGCTCGGCAAGCCTGCCGACGCGGCTGATGCCGCGGCAATGCTGCGCAGGCTCTCCGGCCGCCGTCATACCGTCTATACCGGGCTGACGGTGATTCGGGGCGGGGCAGAACAGTCCGTTGTTTCCGCTGCTTTCGTGACATTCCGTCCGATGACCGAGCGGGAAATCGAATGGTATGTTGCCACCGGTGAACCTCTGGACAAGGCGGGCGCCTACGGCATACAGGAGCGCGGCGGAATATTTGTCGAACGCATTGAAGGGGATTTTTTCACTGTTCTCGGGTTGCCGCTTTGTGAATTGTTTCGGATTTTGGGAACGGAAATTTTGTAAAAATGCAGAAAAATGATTGACAAAATTGCCCCTTGATTGTATAATGGAGACAAATACAACCCAAAGAAAGGAACAGGATCTATGAAAACAAAAGCTCGCGGATTCCTATCCGCTGCGCTGGTGCTGGTTATGGTTCTTGCGCTGATGGTTCCGGCGGTTTCCGCTCTGGACATTTCGATCGGGAACGAATTCGGCGGCGGCAAGGTCACGGCGTTTGAAGAAAAGACGCTGGGTACGGGTCTGACCTATTCCAAGACGACGTTTACAGACGCCGAAGAACGGAATCAGGCGATGTATGCGCTGGAGTTCAACCCGAAAACGTCCGACTTTATGCCGGTTGTTTACAGCCGGTGGACGGGAACGGGCGCCACCACACTGCTCGGCGGCCAGAATTTGGAAACACAATTCGGGGCAGACGTATATGCCGGTGTCAACGCCAACTTTTATGATACGTCGACAGGCAGCACATATGCCGGCTATTGGGTACATGACGGCCGTCTCGCGCAGGCTGAGTACGGCTACCAGAGTGATATCATTGCTTTTACTTCCGATGGGGAAATGCAGATCGTCAACTCCAAGTTAACCTTCGACGTATATTTCAACGGCAGTCTCGTGACCTATAACGGGTCGAATTCGCTGGCTTATATCAATAAAAATTCGACAGCTTCCAATGTCAGCAATCTGTTCTATTATTGGGATACCGAGTGCGGGAACAAAACCGACTCGAAGCTGGACGGTGTCGAGATCGTCTGTGAGAAGCAGAACGGCGGCGAGCTGGGCGTTGAGCGCACGCTTACCGGCAAGATTGTAGAGATCCGTGAGAATTCGCACAATTCTGCGGTCGGCGCAGACCAGTTTGTGCTGTATGTGAAAAACGATTCGCCGCTCAAAGATGCCATCGCGGGCACCTATAAGGTCGGCGACACCGTCAGCATCTGTGTCAACGAAGAGGTGGAGGCCAGCAAGGCGGTCACTTCGCAGGCGGTCACAGCGTTTGCCGCGCAGTATCGGATTGTTGCCGACGGCATTTATGCACCCGGCGATGATACGGTTTCTCTTGACCACTACAATCAGAGAGCACAGCGTACCTCCGTCGGCCTGAAGGAAGACGGTACGGTCGTCATCATTTGCACGGCGGGAAGAAATGTTACGGATGACGCGCCCGGCCTGACCATTCCCGAATTGGAGAAGGTAGCGGGGGCAATGGGCTGGGTAGATGTGTGTAAACAGGAACCAGCGGCGGAGTGATAGCGTTTGTGAACAATCCGAAAATCCTTGCCCTGGCGCATTGACCTTGGGCGGGCATTCTCCCTATAATAAGCCATACCGCGAAGGAATGGCGAAGGGAGCGCAGTGTGATGGAAGTCTGGAATCCGATGTTATGGGAATTTTCCCGGGTCATGCGGGAGTGCCATCGAAAAATCGGCGCG
>ERZ857984.1831-NODE-1831-length-15103-cov-4.869152_pt1 | contig 15103 bp, 12 predicted proteins | sample MGYA00519914_ERZ857984 | MGnify/ENA primary metagenome ERZ857984 (study PRJEB31778, sample SAMEA3449417) | human gut metagenome | biome: human gut; feature: human-associated habitat; material: faeces | place: United Kingdom | collected 2010/2012 ... | reverse complement strand
TTTATTTGGCTGCGTTTAGCTTCTCTTGCGGATGACCGTGACCGTCACGGCGATGGCGCTCAGCGCAACGATGATGAGCGCAGTCACGCCTGCGTCGGAGGTATCCGGCGACTTGGAAGACTCCGTTTCGGCCGAGGACACGGCTTCGGAGGAAGCCGCTGCGGAAGAAGCAGCCTCGGAGGAAACCGCTTCGGACGGTTCGGCTTCGGAGGACACAACCTCGGAGGGCTCGGCTTCGGACGAGCTGTCCGCCGCTCTCGGGTCTTCGACCGTGCAGGTCGCTGTGCCGTTTTCCACAGCGCCGTCGACCGTCAGGTCGATGCCGCTGAGTTGGATATACATCCCGGCTTTTACAGCCAGCGCGTTGAGCTTGCCGTAAACGTTCGGATATTCATCAATCAGCGCGGGATCGCTTGTCGAGGAATGGACGGCGAGGATTATCTGTCCTTCACTTAGCGTAATGTCCGGGTCGCTGCCCGTACCGGGCACCGCGTCGCCTGCTGCCTTGTACAGTCCGTCGTCCACTTTGTCCAGTACAATGTTGACAGAGTATCTCAGATTCGACGTGGCAATCAGTTCCTGCTTGGTGATGATGGTAGCCTTCTCACCGGTTACGGGCTGGTTGACCGTGTCGATCTTGAAGGCATACCCGTCGGGGTTCACGTCCTCCGCAGCGGCAAAGACAACGCACAGCGTGCAGAGCAGCAGCGCGGCGAGCACGATGGAAAGCGTTTTCTTCATAATGTTCTCATCCTTTCTAATCTTTATCGTGTGATATGAAGCACAAATGTATCATTTGTGAAGAGTTTAACATAAAAACCAGCGCCTGTCAACAGCCTGTTCCAAAAATTTATCGGCAACAGGTTGTTTTTTACAGATTTGTATAGTATAATTTTGTAAGAATGCCATGGAAAGGGGTATGCGCCGATGCTGCTTCGTGAAAACGCTCCGCTGCGGGAATACTGCAGCATGCGCGTCGGCGGTCCGGCAAAGCTGGCCGCGTTCCCCGAAACGGCGGAGGAGCTGGCCTCGCTGCTGCGGGCGGGTGGCCGCCGGGTCGTGCTCGGCGGCGGGTCGAATGTGTTGTTCCCCGATGAGGGCTATGACGGCACCGTCATTTTCACGACGAAGCTGTGCCGTCTTTCCGCAGACGGCTGCGTGCTGTCGGCGCAGGCGGGCGTGACGCTTTCCGCCTTGGCGCGGAAGGCGCTCGACTGCGGGCTGGGCGGACTGGCGTTTGCCTACGGCATTCCCGGGACGGTCGGCGGCGGCGTGTATATGAACGCGGGCGCCTACGGCGGGCAGATTGCCGACTGTCTGGAACGCGCGACCCTGCTGGACGATACGGGCGAGATGCTCGTCCTGCCCGCTTCCGAGCTGGCGCTCGGCTATCGAAGCAGTGCGCTGATGGACGGCGGCCTGACGCTGCTTTCGGCGGATTTCCGCCTCGCGCCCGCTTCGCCGGAAAGCATCCGGGCGGAGATGGACGGAAATATGCGTGCCCGGCGCGAGAAGCAGCCGCTCGAATATCCGAGCTGCGGCAGCACCTTCAAGCGGCCGCCGGGCCATTTTGCAGGCGCGCTCATCGAACAGTGCGGTCTGAAGGGTTATACGGTCGGCGGCGCGCAGGTGTCGGAAAAGCACGCGGGCTTCGTGATCAACCGAGGCGGCGCGACGTCGGCGGACGTGCTGGCGCTCATCGGCCATATACAGCGCGTGGTTCGGGAAAAAACGGGTGTTTCGCTCGCGTGCGAAGTGAGAATAATAGAAAATGAGTGATCAAAATGTATCCTATGCGGCTGCGCTTCGTGAAAGCCTGGCCGCGCGTGAGGAAAAAAAGCCCTGCTGCCGCCGCAGCTATGCGGCCGGACTGGCGGGGGAAGCGCCGCCGGCTTTTTCCTGCACTGCGGACGCCGGATGCTATCTGCGCGGCGTGTTCGTCCGCTGCGGGAGTATGACCGACCCCGATAAGAGCTATTATTTGTCGCTGCGTCCGGGCGCGCAGCTCGAGACGGTCAGGCGGCTGCTGGAGGACGCCGGACTTCCGCCGGGACAGACGACCCGCCGCGGCGTGCCTCTGCTGTATTATCGGGACAGCGGGAAAATCGAGGATTTTCTCGCGCTTGTCGGGCAGTCCAGGCACGCGCTCGAGCTGATGGACAAGAAGATCACGCGCGCGCTGCGCAGCAGCGCCAACCGCCTTGCCAATGCGGAAACGGCCAACTATGACCGCGCCGCGACCGCTTCTGCCGAGCAGGTAAACGCGATTAAGCTGCTCATCAAGCATAAGGAGTTCAAGCGCCTTTCACCCGAGCTGGCCGAAAGCGCCTTGCTGCGGCTCCGGCATCCCGAGTTGGATCTGGCTTCGCTGGCCGAACTGCATGAGAAGCGGGTGAGCAAATCCGGACTGAACCATCGGATGGAAAAGCTGCTGGAGATGGCGAAAAAATATAAATGATACGGTTTCAGCCGCGGACCGACGCGGTGTGGAACGAAAAAAATTTCCCATTATTTTATATCCTAAAACCGTTTCATTGTATTTGCATATAAGTCCTGCCTGCCGCCGGATGATCGGCTTTGGGCAGCAGGCGGGTTCAAAAAAAGAATGCCTGTCTGTATAAAGTGCGGCGAGATATAGCCGCTGTGCGGCGGGACTGCCGCGCGCGGACAAGCAGGCGGATTCAGGCTTACGGAAAGGAGGCGCCGAAAAAGTATTATGGGATTCGTACACCTGCATCTGCATACAGAATACAGCCTGCTTGACGGCGCCTGCCGCGTCGCAGGCATTCCGGAAGCCGTAAAAAACGCCGGTATGGACGCTGTCGCCGTCACCGACCACGGCGTGCTTTACGGCGCGGTCGCGTTTGATAAGGCCTGCCGCGCCGCCGGCATCAAGCCGATCATCGGCTGCGAGGTCTATGTCGCGCCCCGCGCGATGACGGACAAGCAATACCCGACGGATACCGATTGTTCCCATCTTGTGCTGCTCTGCGAGAACGAGACGGGATATAAAAACCTGTCGGCCATCGTCTCCCGTGCGTTTACCGAGGGCTTTTACCAGAAGCCACGCACCGATCTGGATTTCCTACGCACGCACGCCGAGGGACTCATCGCGCTGTCGGCCTGTTTGTCGGGACTGATCCCCAAGCGGCTGCTGCGGGACGACTTCAGCGGCGCGCGCGAGGCGGCGAAGACCTTTGCCGGCATCTTCGGCAAAGACTGCTTTTATATCGAATTGCAGCGGCACGGGCTGGACAGGCAGGAGGAGGTCAACAGCCGCCTGCTGCTGCTGGCGAAGGAGCTTTCGCTGCCGGTCGTGGTGACCAACGATGTGCATTATCTGCAAAAAAGCGATGCAAAACTGCAGGAACTGCTGATGGCCATCGGCACCGGCGCGACGCTGGGGGACAGCGGGCTGGCCTTCGAGACCGAGGAATTCTACCTCAAAACCCCGCAGGAGATGGAAGCGCTCTTTTCCGACCTGCCCGAGGCGCTGGAAAACACCGTCCGCATCGCCGACCGCTGCGCGTTTGATTTCGAGTTCGGCAGACTGCATCTGCCTGCGTTCACCCCGCCCGACGGGACGCCCAACGAGGACTATCTCCGCCGCCGGGTCGAGGAGGGCTACGCCGAAAAGACGGCGCGCGGCCTGCTGCCCGAGCAGCCGGTCTACCGCGAGCGGTTCGGCTACGAGCTGTCGGTCATCACCTCAATGGGCTTTACTGATTATTTCCTTATTGTGGCGGATTTCGTGGGGTACGCCAAGTCGCGCGGCATCCCTGTCGGTCCGGGACGCGGCAGCGGCGTGGGCAGTCTTGTCGCGTATCTGCTCGGCATCACCGACGTGGACCCTGTGAAGTACGGGCTGCTGTTCGAGCGCTGTCTGAATCCCGAGCGGGTGAGCATGCCCGATTTTGATATCGATTTCTGCGACCGCCGCCGCGGCGAGGTCATCGACTATGTGGCGGACAAGTACGGCAGCGACCATGTCGCGCAGATCATCACCTTCGGCACGCTTGCCTGCCGCGCCGCCGTTCGCGACGTCGGCCGCGCGCTGGGGATGACCTACGCGCAGGTGGACGAGATCGCCAAGCTGATCCCCCGCCGCCTCGGCATCACTGTCGCCGCCGCGCTCGAGGAGAGCGCCGAGCTGCGCAGCCGCGTTGAGAACGACCCGGCCGTCCGGCGGCTCATCGAATTTGCCGCCGCGCTCGAGGGACGGCCGCGCAACGCCTCCACCCATGCCGCCGGCGTGGTCATCACGGACAAACCGATCATCGAATATGTGCCTGTTTCCTCCAACGGGGGCGATACGGTCACGCAGTACCCCGCCGAGACGGTTGCCGAGCTGGGACTTCTGAAGATGGACTTCCTCGGCCTGCGCTTCCTCTCCGTGCTTGACGACGCCGAGAAGGCCGTCCGGCAGAAGGATCCCGATTTCTCGCTTTCCGCGGTCGATACCGGGGACGGGGCAACTTACGCGATGCTTTCCGCAGGCGATTCGGTCGGCCTGTTCCAGCTCGAAAGCGAGGGGATGCGCGTCCTGCTGACAAAGCTGCGCCCCTACTGTCTGGAGGACATCATCAGCGCCATTTCGCTCTATCGGCCGGGACCGATGCAGTCGATTTCCCGCTTTTTGCAGAACCGCGCCGACCCGGGTTCCATCCGCTACGCGGACGGGCGGCTCGAAAGCATCCTCGGTTCGACGAGCGGCTGCATCATCTATCAGGAGCAGGTGATGATGATCTTCCGCGCACTCGCCGGCTACAGCTACGGCCGCGCCGACGTCGTGCGCCGGATGATGAGCAAGAAAAAGGTCGCCGAAATGGAGCGTGAGAAGGCGTTCTTCCTCAAGGGTGCCGCCGAGAACGGCACCGCGCCCGAAACCGCCGAGGCCATATTCGCGGAAATGAGCGATTTTGCAAAGTATGCGTTCAACAAGAGCCACGCGGCGGCATATGCCGTCGTCGCGTTTCGGACGGCCTATCTGAAATGCCATTACCGGCGCGAGTATATGTGTGCGCTGCTCAATTCCGTCGCCGGGGACAACCGGAAGGTCAACCTGTACATTGAAGATCTTGCGCGCGCGGGCATCCGCGTGCTGCCGCCGGACGTCAATGAAAGCGGGGAAGGCTTTTCGGTCGTCGGGGAGGATCTAAGGTTCGGCCTGGCGGCGGTGAAGAACGTGGGCGGCGCCTTCGCCGCGTTCATTGTGCAGGACCGGCTTGCGGGCGGCCGCTTCGCAAGCTACGAGGATTTCCTGCTGCGCACCGGCAGCCGGGGAAACGTGCGGATGGTGGAGTCGCTGGTCAACTGCGGCGCGATGGACGGCTTCGGCCTTCCCCGCAGCCGGATGGCAGCCGCCGCCGAGAGCGGGCTGCAAACCGTCGCCGGGATGAACAGCGGCGTTATCGCCGGACAGATGGGTCTGTTCGATGCCGTCGGCGGGACGGACGAGCTGTTCCGCATCGCCTATCCCGACCTGCCCGAATATCCTGCGATGCAGAAGCTCGCGTATGAAAAGGAGCTGGTCGGCGTTTACCTCTCCGGCCATCCGCTGGACGGCTATCGGGACGCGCTGCGGCGCGCCGGCGTTGTTTCCACGCAGGAACTGGTCGAAAAGCTGTCCTCCGGTGAGCCGGGCGAGAAGCAGACCGTCACCGTCGGGGGGATTCTCAAGTCCCGCCGGCAGAAAATTACGAAAAAGAATGAAATTATGGCCTTCTGTATTCTCGAGGACCTTCAGGGGGAGGTCGAACTGATCGTGTTTCCCTCCGCTCTGGAAAAATGCGCTTCGCTACTCAAGGAGGGCGAGGTGCTGCTCGTGAGCGGTACCGCGCAGCTCCGCGAGGCGCTTGCCGAGGACGGGGAGGACGAGCTGAAGCTGCTCGTGCGCGCAGTAAGGCGGGCCGAGCCGGACGGCGCGGCGCACGCGGAGGAACATTCGTCCCGCAGCCGCGCGGGGGTGTACCTCAAAATCACCGCTGCCAACGAAGGGAAGCTGGACGAGGCGCTTGAGGAGCTGCGCGCCTATCCGGGCGGCAGCGCGGTTTTCCTGTACTACGAAAAGGACAAAAAGCTCCTTGCCGCCAGGCAGCTTCGTGTGGCCGCTGCCGACGGACTGCTTTTGCGGCTCCGTGAGTTGTTGGGCGGCGCGAACGTGGCCGTTCGGGAAGACTGAGAGGGAAAGGAAGCGGATATGGGATGTTGAAAAAAACGGATGATTTTCTCGGCAGGTACGCGCGGATCTGTCCGATCGCCAGACTGCTTTCGCCGGTGTTCACGGCGGCCTTTTATGTCGGACTCGCTGCTGCGGCGCTGCTGCTGATCACCGCGTTGATTGTGCTTTTCGTCAGCGTGGAGCCGGAAAAGATGCTGCTGCCGCCCGGAATGCAGGCGCTGCGCGATGTTTCCGGCGCAGTCACCGAATATTCCCTCGACCTCGGCAGCGGCATCCGCATCGTTTCGCCCGCTTCGGCGGTCACGCTTTCGCATATCAAGACCGTGATCTATTCTTCCATCGCCTCCTGGCTGCTGCTTCTGCTGGTCGCCTGTCCGGTGTTTCGTTTTCTGTCGGTTCTTTTGAAGAATGTCGGCAGGAAGGAGGCGCTCAATGAGGAAAACGCGCGGATGATCAATTACATCGGGCTGGTCATTCTGGTCGGGAATACGCTTATCGTAGCGTTGAATAACCTGCTGAATTATATACAGATCAATAAATTTGTCTCAATGTCCGAGCATCGAATCGAATACGCCTTCAGCATCGAGTGGGCGGGCATCATTATGGGCCTGTTCATCCTTGCGGTCGGTACGATCTACGGCTACGCCTGCAGCGTGGCCGCACACGAAAAGGAAACGCTCATTACCGCCGTTGCGCGGTCGGGCGGGACGGGAGGTCAGGATGGACAAGGATAACAGGGAAAACAAAAACGAATTCGAGCCGATTGAGCCGCTCGATATTACGCGGAAAAAGACGTCCGAGCCGGAAGCGGAGGGGACGGAAAACGCCGCGCCGCCGCCTGAAGCGGCAGAGGACGCTTCCGCCGCTGCGGGAGACGCCGCTGCGGCGGAAGAGACGCCGGCGCCGGACTCCGGCGAAGGGCCGTCCGGGAAGAGACCTGAGCGGAAAAAGGAAAAGACCGCCGAGGAGAAGGCTGCCGCCCGCAAGCGCCGCCTGTCGCTCTCCGGCCGCATCGCCCGCAGCACGCTGTGGTATCCGCTTCGGATCACCCTGTTCGTGCTCGTCAAGGCGCTGACCTATCTGCTGAATATCTTTTTCACCGTCCTCATTGTCGGGATGATCACCGGCGTGGTTGTCGGCTGTGCGTTCCTGCTGTATATCAAGGGCAACATCGACCCGAACTATGACGGGCTGGACAATCTGAAATTTGACAGCAGCCTGAACACAACCATCAGCTATATCGATCCCGATACGGGATTGGAGGAAACGGTGGTCACGCTTCATGGCAGTGAAAACCGGCTCTGGGCGGAGTATAAGGAGATTCCCGAAATGCTCATCAACGCCTTCATTGCCATCGAGGACCAGCGGTTTTACACCCATAAGGGCTTCGACGTCAAGCGTACGCTCGGCGCGGTGCTCAACTTCATTATGCCCGGCGGTGACTCGTACGGCGGATCGACCATCACCCAGCAGCTCATCAAGGTCGTTTCGCAGGACGATGACGCTACCATTCAGCGCAAGGTGCAGGAGATTTTCCGTGCCATCAACGTCGAAACCAAGTTCTCCAAGGAAGAGATCCTGGAGATGTATCTCAACGTCATCAACCTTTCGCAGAACTGTAACGGCGTCAAAACGGCTGCCCAGACCTATTTCGGAAAGTCTCTCGATGAGCTGACGCTTGTCGAGTGTGCCGCGCTGGCCGCGATTCCGAAATCTCCTACGAGATACGACCCCATCCGTAACCCTGAGTACAACCTCCAGCGCCGTAATCTGGTGCTCAAGGAGATGCTCAGCCAGGGCAAGATCACGCAGGAGGAGTTTGACGACGCGTACAACCAGCCGCTTTACCTCAATACCGGCAGCGAGGAGGACACCACGAGCGATCCGGTCTATTCGTACTTCATCGATGCGCTTATCGACAATGTCACCGAAGCGCTGATGGAGGAGTATGCCGTCGACCGCGCGGTCGCTTCGCGGATGCTCTACTCCGGCGGCCTGAAGATCGTTTCCACCGAAAATCCGCTTGTACAGAGCGCGCTGGAGGAGGTCTTTACGGACGAGAGCTGCTTCCCTGAGGCCGAAGGCATCCCGCCGCAGGCGGCGATGGTCGTGATGGACCCGCATACCGGCTATGTGCTCGGCGTGGTGGGCGGCCGCGGTGAAAAGACCGTGGCGCGCGGTCTCAACCGCGCCGTGCAAAGCAAACGGCAGTGCGGCTCGTCGATCAAGCCGCTGTCCATCTATGCGCTTGCCGTTGAGCGCGGGCTTCTGACCTACGGCACCGCCGTGGACGACGTGCCGATTATGTACGACGAGGACCGGGACGATTTCTGGCCGCATAATCAGCCGGACACCTGGTACGGCGTGGTTTCCGTCTCGTTCGCCATCCAGAAGTCGCTGAACACCGTCGCTACCGCGACCGCACAGAAGCTGGGTGTTCAGGAATGCTTCAACTTCCTGCAGGATACGCTCGGCTTTACCACGCTGGTTGAACGCAAGGAGATCAACGGACAGGTCTATTCCGACATCGCGCTTTCACCGATTTCGCACGGCGCCTTTACCGAGGGCGTGACCGTGCTGGAGGTTACGCAGGGCTATACGATGTTCGCCAACGACGGGATGGTCTCCGGCGCAAAGTTCTTTACAATGATTCGCGATTCGAACGACGAGATCATCATAGACAATACGGGCACGGAAAATCAGCGTTATGCCGTCAGCGAGCAGACTGCGTATATTATGACGCGTATGCTGCGCAATGTCGTCGAGCTTCCTGCCGGCACGGCGCAGTATGTGTTCCGCGACTACCGTACGTTTGATGCGGAGGTTGAGGTATGCGGCAAGACCGGCTCGACCAACGACGACCGCGACCGCTATTTCGTCGGCTATACGCCCGATTTTACCGCAGCGGTCTGGTTCGGCTATGACAACAATAAATCGCTCGGCGGCTTTTCCTATAACCCGGCTACACGGCTGTGGGTAGAGGTTTTCAACCGCATCTATGCCGCTTATGAGGAAGAAGGGCTGTACTATCAGCAGAAATTCAGCCGTCCGTCCTCGATCGTCGAGGTGGAATACTGCACGGTTTCCGGCAAAAAGCCGACCGAGGCCTGCCGCCGTGACATCGAAGTGATGACGACGGGCACATGCGGGACCACGAGCACAGGCTCGATCATCGAAACCGGCGTGTTTGCCGCCGACGCGCAGCCGACTGAGTACTGCGACTGCCATATTCCCGCGTATTACAATACGGTTGCCAAGCAAATCGTCGATGCGCCGGGTGATAACGTCATCGAGGTTTCGCTGCGTCAGGTGCCGTACCGCGAGTTCCTGGGCCGCATTTATATTCGGGACAGGATATATATCACAACAGCCAATCAATCCGGCGGGAACGGATAACGTCAGCTACGGCGGCGCCGCAGATCGCGCGGCGCTGCCGCTATGATTCGGATTTGCGGAAAAGGCAGATCGGAGACGATCTGCCGAAAAAGGATTGATGGAATGGCCGAAAAAAGAGGGTGTGGGATGAACACGCAGGACGAAAACGAAAGACGCGTTAAGCTGGCGCTGATGCTGTCGGCTGAGATGCTCAAAAACGGCGGTGAGACCTACCGCGCCGAGGACTGCGCGCTGCGCGTGCTTGCGGCGGCCGGATCGGCCGACACACAGGTGATGGCGATGCCGACGAATATCCTTGTCACCGCTACCTTCGACGGGCAGACGATCACCCGCTCCCGCTCGGTGCGCGTGCGTGCGGTCGATCTGGGGGAGATTGACCGGCTCAACACCGTTTCGCGCGCGTATGCTTCGGGGATGCTGGATCTTGAGGGTGCAATGGCCGCCGTCAGCGCCGCGTCCCCGCCGCGTCCGGTTTGGCTGATGAGCCTGTACGCCTGTCTGTCCGCTGCGTTCCTCACATGCATCTTCGGCGGGAGCTGGCGGGAGTTCCCCTTTGCAGCGCTCATTGCGTTCGCGTCGCAGTTCGCGGTCCGCTGCTGGAAGAAGGCGGGCAAGTACGGTTTTATGACGAACCTGTTCTGCTCGGTGTTTACCGCCGTCTGTGCAAGGCTGCTGGCGCTGGCTGTCCCGTCGTTGAACATCGGTGCGCTCATCATCGGCGGCATCATGCCGCTGCTGCCCGGGCTGTCGATGACCAACGCCATCCGCGATACCATCAACGGCGACCTCGTTTCGGGCTCGGCACGCGCGCTGGAGGCGCTTCTGGCATGCGTGGCCATTGCCGCCGGCGTGGGCGTGGTGCTTTCCCTGTGAGCGCGGGAGGGTGTGTATGATGGCTTGGAGACTGCTTGCGGAGGGGCTGTGCGCACTTTTGGCGACGGCTTTCTTTGCGCTTTCACTGAAAGGCCCGCGCCGCACGATCCCGGCTGCGGCGCTGCTGGGCCTGCTTGGGCAGATCTTATATTCCGCGCTCAAAGGTCCGCTTGGCGATAATGCGAGTGTGTTTCTGGCCGCTTTCGCCGTGTGTATGCTGGCCGAACTGCTTACGCGCAGGCTGAAGGCGCCGGCGACGGTGATTTCCTTTCCCGCAGTCATCCCGCTGGTTCCCGGCGTGATGCTTTACCGCACGATGCTGTGCTTTGCCGAAGGAGACTACGAGGCGGGCAGCAGCGCGCTTATTGCCACGATCATTTACGCGGGCTGTATGGCTATCGCCATTACGCTGGCCGCGATGATTGCGAAACACTTTTTTCCTGCCCGCCTGCGGGAAAAACGAACGGAGAACGACAAATGAACTTTTCCATCAATATGACCTATGACAAAACGCTGCCCTACGAAGCGCGTATCGACGCCATCAAGGACGCCGGATTCACCCATGCCTTCCTCTGGTGGGATCAGAATGACCCTGACCGCTTTGTTCAGCCCGAGTACATGCGCCGCCGCGGGCTGGTGATCGAGACCGCACATCTGCAATTCGCCGGTATCAACGATATGTGGCTGGACAACGCGTCGGGCGCGGCGCTGGCCGAGGCCTTTCTCAAAAGCATCGACGAATCGCGCGACTGCGGCATCCCGACGGTGATTCTGCACCTGACGAGCGGCTTCAATCCGCCGCCCGTCTCCGAAATCGGCACGCGCCGTTTCCGTGCGATCTGTGAGCGGGCAGAAAAATACGGCGTGGCGGTGGCGTTTGAAAACCTCCGGCGCACGTCGTATTTGGATTATATTCTCAGCACACTGTCTGATCTGCGCTCGGCCCGCTTCTGCTTCGACTGCGGGCATGAAAATCTGTACAACCACGGCGTCGGCGTGCTTGAAGCACACGCCGACCGTCTTTCCGCGCTGCATCTGCATGACAATTTCGGCCTTTCGGACGACCATATGCTTCCCTTCGACGCGCGTATCGACTGGCGCGGGATGGCGCAGCGTCTCAAGGACCGCATCGGCACTTTGCCGCTGACGCTCGAGGTCAATCTCCGCAGCGCCGACCGCGAGGACTACGCCTCCGAGGGCTTCCTGACTGAAGCGCTTAAGCGGGCCAAGCTGATCTGTCAGCTCATCGAAGAGTCGTAAAGCGAAATAAAGGACAGAGCCGCCAGCCGCGCGGCTCTTTTTGCTTCGGTCAGCGTGTTGCCGCACGCGCCGATTTCCAGCAGCAGCATCCCCGGCAGGCATTGCTGGTTGAAGCTGGCCGTCCGCAGACAGATCGGACGGGCGAGGGTGGGGTAGTCGGCGTTGAGAAGCTGCTGGTAGGCTACGGCCACCGTCAGGTTCTGCCGCCAGCCTGCGTGGTCGGCACCGCCCTGGTCGGTGCCGACGACGAGCATAATCTGTGCCGCCGTCTCGCCGCCGATTTCGGCGACCGGCTTCTGATTTTCGCCGTCTGCGGTAAAGACCGAGTCGCGGTGCAGGTCGAATACGTAACGGATGGAGGGGTATTTCTCCAGCCAGTCGTACACCGCCGCTCGCGAGGACGTGTAAGCGGCATTGAAGTCGTCGCGGTCGTACATCGTCTCGTCATGAATGACCGAAATGCCGGCGCTGCGCAGCGTGTCGGCAAATACCCTGCCGACGGCGACGACGTTCTCCTCCGTATTCTCGCTGCGGAAGCTCTCGTCCTCGTCATAGCTGTCCGCACCGTCGGGCAGGTAGCTCTCGGTGCCGTGCGTGTGCAGGATGAGCACCTGCGGCCCGCTTTCCCCGGAGGGCTTTACGGGATATGTACGGTTTGTAAATGCGTTGAGGTCGACGTTGTAATCGGTGGTGTTGTGCAAATAGAGGCCGGGCGTTTCACCCGCTTCATACCAGCATAGGTTGACGGGTATGACCGGCAGCTTTGCGTCGTCGGCCGAGTCCGAAACGTCATCCGGCGCTTCCGCGCCGCTTTCGTCCCGCACGGGCGCGCTGTCCGGCGTGGTGGTTGGCGTCTGCGTGGGCAAAAATACGTATCGCCGTCCGTCCAGCCCGAGCGTGCCGTTGAGCGCGCTTGTCAGATAGTCCGCGCCCGAATCGGGCAGTGCGCACAGCAGCGCGGGAATCAGCCGCAGCGCCGAAAAGAGCAGCAGCAGCGACAGGATAGCGGCGACGATGTTTTTGATGGCCTGTTTTTTTCGTTTCGTGATTTGCATGACGATATCCCTCCGTGCTACGATATATATGCACGGAAAGAGGATTTTATGACAGCAGCTCTTCCATTTCTTCCACGCTCATATCCCCGTGGAACGCGCGGTTGATTGCGAACCCTAAAAGCCGGGCCGTCTGCTTGGTGATGACGTCGCTCTCCTTGAGGGTAACGAACATATCCTTCCCGTCGCCGGCCAGCAGCGCGGCGGCAGCCTGTTCGTCGGCATCCTTGCCCAGCAGATCGTAGGCCAGCGTGGCTGCGTCGACCACCGTCGGGACCCCGATAGAGATTACCGGTACGCCGAGCGTTTCCTTGGAAAGCTCGCTGCGTCGGTTGGAAACGCCTGCGCCCGGGTAAATACCCGTGTCGCAGAGCTGAACTGTCGTTGCCAGCCGTGCCAGACGCCGTGAGGCAAGCGCATCGATGGCTACAATGAGCGCGGGACGCACCGCTTCGACGATACTATGCACAATTTCGGCACTTTCCATCCCTGTCTGGCCCAATACGCCGGGTGCGAATGCACAAAGGTCCCCAAACCCCGCCGATTTGTAAAGCTGTGGGTTCAGCGTGCGCAGATGACGCGTGACCACGACCTTTTCCACTGCTTTCGGTCCGATGGAGTCGGCGGTGATGTCGTAGTTGCCCAGTCCGACCACAAGCGCGCTGCCCGAGAAGCCGGAGGGAAACAGCCTGCGGAGCTGTCCGGCCAGCAGCGCGACGAGCGCGGCAAAGCCCTCTGAGGCCAAAAGCCAGCTCTTTCCCACGTCAACGTTGATGTAGGTGCCCGCTTTTTTCTTGGCCAGCCGCTCGCCCTCACCTGCGCTGACGTGAACCGTGGTCACGAGAAAGCCGTCGATCGTCTCTTCCTCGGTGCGGATGCCGTCCTCGCGCCCGGCCTGCGCGTTGATCTCATGCGCCTCGAGGGCAAGATCGGTTCGGATTTCGTACATTGCAGCGCGCTCCCTTCGTTTGTTTGTTGCTGACGGATTGCGTTTCGTTTTTCAAAGGGGTTCTGCCCCCGTAAAAGCCATGTAAATAAACTCTGCCGCTGAAATACGCGTGCGAACGGCTTTGTCTATGTTCTATTCTGCCTAAAAACGAAAAAAATATCACTTTTTTTGATTTACCCCTTGCAAAAAGGGAAAAAGTATGGTAGTATTAAGAAGTTCCAGAATCGTAGGAGGAGGTGAGACGTGTGCCGAATATCAAATCCGCTAAGAAAAGAGTCAGCGTGACGAGCACGAAAACGCTTCGGAATCAGATGTTCAAGTCTGCTATGAAAACTTCCATTAAGAAATACAAGGCTGCGCTTGCCGACGGAAACAAGGAGCTGGCCGCCGCGACGTATAAGGAAGCGGTCAAGTACATCGATAAGGCTGTGTCCAAGGGCATTCTGCACGCCAACAACGCGGCGCGCAAGAAGAGCCAGTTTACCTTGCTTTTGAACGCCGTACAGTGATGAATCAAAAGGCAGCCGCAGACAGTGCCGCTGCCTTTTTGGCCGACGCCCTTCGCGGGTTTGGGAGGGCGGCCGGCCGGATCGGCTATGCGGGTGTAGTTCAATGGTAGAATCCCAGCCTTCCAAGCTGGTCGTGCGGGTTCGATTCCCGTCACCCGCTCCATTATGATGCCGGTTGATTTTCGGCGATGCGGCGTTTTTCGGATTTTCCGCCGTATAGAAGCGCGTCTGTTGCTGTGTGGAAAAATAAATCCGTGCTTGGTGTTTCCGGATATGGCGTTGATTTCTCTTTTGTTGCGCCTGTAGGTACGGCGGATACGGTACGGCTTCCGAATCGTTTTGTCCTTATAAGCGCTGCCTGATCGGTCGGGCGGACGCGGCGTCGTTCGTCGCACGAATCCATATGTGCCTTTAGCTCAGCTGGATAGAGCAACTGCCTTCTAAGCAGTAGGTCGGGGGTTCGAGTCCCTCAAGGCACGCCAAAACCGGTTTTTGTATACCGGGTCCGCGTGAATATGGTGGATATAGCTCAGTTGGTTAGAGTATCAGGTTGTGGCCCTGAGGGTCGCCGGTTCGAGCCCGGTTATCCACCCCAGACTGCCGCCGTTTTTCGGCGGAAACGCCGAAAGCCGCAAAGGATATGCTTTGCGGCTTTTGGTGTTCTATTTGTGTTTTTCGGCTTTTTCGTTTTTTAGAATGTGGCAGGCAGCACGTGAATTTAACTGCCTGCCGTAAGTGGCTATTCTGCAATCAAATAGATATCGGGGTGTGGCGCAGTTGGTAGCGCGCGACATTTGGGATGTTGAGGCCGCAGGTTCGAACCCTGTCACTCCGACCAGTTTGAATGTTCATAACGCAACTGAACATTCCTATGTAAAGGAGT
>ERZ857984.1830-NODE-1830-length-15105-cov-5.268638_pt1 | contig 15105 bp, 10 predicted proteins | sample MGYA00519914_ERZ857984 | MGnify/ENA primary metagenome ERZ857984 (study PRJEB31778, sample SAMEA3449417) | human gut metagenome | biome: human gut; feature: human-associated habitat; material: faeces | place: United Kingdom | collected 2010/2012 ... | reverse complement strand
CATTATTTTCACCTTTCCACACATTTGGGTTGACTTTTAATAGTTAGTCTTTCTGTACTAATCTTACTTTTACGTCGAAAAGTAGCATACAAAATACTTATAATTAAACTACCGTTATGTTAAACTGTATATAAGCTAATTATTCTTGGTTGGGAGGACAAAAGAGTATGGAACATGTTGAAAGCCTTACGGATTACGAAAAACTGAAAAAGGCAGAAATGGCGGTTGTTTCCGTTTGGCCGTATGTGCAGAAGCTTATGCAGCTGGAAAACGAGGTTTCCCAGCTAAAAGCCAAAATAGATGACAAAAAGAACCTGATTATAGGCATTGTGCTGAGCATTATTCCGCTGGCGTTTTTGATTGGAATACCCATGGTGATAGTTTGGGTAGTGAACTATAGCAAAAATAAGGGTCTATTGGAAGCTAAAGAGCAAGAATTGGCTCAAGCTACCGAACAATATAATGACGCTTGCCGCACATATACTACGGAGTTGACCTATGTATCCGGAGAATACCGCTATCCTGACGCAGTGCGCTATATGGTGCATGAGTTTGACCTTGAGAAAGTGCATACACTGGGCGAGGCATATAAAGCTTACGACGAATACGACTGGCGGAAGAAGCAGGAGATGCAGTTTGTTGACCTGAAGTCGCTCCTGAGTAATGCGAATGCCCAGCTTTCAAGCTTGCAGTATCAAATGATTATGAACAATGTTATCGGCAGCGTAAACGCTATCAATCTGTCAAAGATAGGGTCAAAGGTGAGCGAATTTTAGGAGAATATAAAGTGTCACCTTCATAAACGGAGTGGGGACTTTTAGTTTATGGAGTGTGCAATAAGGCAAAAGTGGCCGAAAGGCCACTTTTTTAGTATTATTTCTCGGGGAATAATCAGTTGAGGTATTTTATCATTTGAATCAGGTAACGGCCGGACAATCTGCTGTGCTCCTCGCGGTCAAGTTCGCGGCGCGCAATGGATTACAGAAAACCTCGGTTCGTTGCTTCTTGCAGCAAACATGGTTGAATCAAAGGATATGTCCAGTTGTCTACTAACTTATCTACAATAATTATCTTTTCTATTTCACTATGAATCTCTCCGAAAGAATACACATCCGCGTAATACAGCATTCCATAAGTTTTTTCATCCGCGTTTTCGTTTACTTTGGCATATCCCTTGACTGAGTAGGCACAAATGGGCGTAATTGCGAAATCTATTGCACCGGTTTCTTCGCTCAGCTCGCGCTTTGCAGCACTTAAGATCGATTCACCTTTTTCCCGATGCCCACCCGGAAACTCATAGGTATCCCTTTCTTTATGCTTACAAAATATCCATTTACCATTTGTTTTTGAAATAATTACAGCAAATTTTAGCAGCTTATCGTCCACCTTGTTGTAAAACTTGATTTCAAGCGTGTTTATGGCATTGGATGAGGATGCTTCAACCGAGCGGAACTGCTCATCCACCTGAAGGGCTGCTTCTTGCGCTGTACATGTGTGCATATTTGCGGTTTTAGGCATAGTATTCACCTCACTTCAGTATAATTATACGAGGACGTGTTTACAATATCAACACAAACGCAAAAATATAGGTGGGCGGCTGGTTTGCGAAAATCCGTCCCAAACCGACTCCGAATGTCAAATTATGAATATACTATGTATATACAGCCGGGAGTTATCCACAATTTCCACAGAGTTATCCACAGGATGGGCTGTTTAGGGGGCTGAGAGTGTGCATAAAGGGTGTGTAGAGGTTGCATATGCGGGTATAATACTTAATATTATGCAGCGTATACAACGGAGTGCATAAAACCGCCCCCGCACGAATTTATACGGGAGCGATCCATCGGGAGGTAAACCAATGCCTATATCGCCGGGCGGATGTCCTGCTCCTTGCCGCGGGCGTCTTCCATTATCAGCTTGTCCGCCACAAGGGCTATGAACTCGCCGTTAGTGGGCTTATCGTTCTTTGAATATATGTTGTAGCCGAAAAGCTGGTTTATGTTCTCTATCCTGCCTCGCGTCCAGGCGACCTCTATGGAGTGGCGTATGGCGCGCTCCACCTTGGAGGCGGATGTGGAAAACCGCTTGGCTATGCCGGGGTAAAGCTCCTTTGTGATGCGGTTTATAAGCTCCGGCTGGAAATACACCATGCGTATGGCCTCGCGCAGATAATGATAGCCCTTTATGTGCGCCGGGATGCCGATAACAAGGAACACGGAGGTTATCTTTTCATCCAGCGTCTTGGGCTGCTGGGAGGGCATGAGCAGCTGCGAATACGCGCTCTGCGGCTCGTCCGCCATATCCAGCATGCGCTTGTATATCGCCTCCGGCTCGGCAGGCTTGACCATGTAATACTTTGCGCCCAGCGAGCACGCGCGGCGCACCATGTCCTCGCTGCGCATGGTGCTTACCACCATAACTGCCGGCGCGTCGCTCACCAGCCCCGCCGCAATGCGCTCCATTATTTCAAACCCATCCGCGCGCGGCATTATAAGCTCGGTTATCAGCACATCGTAGCGGGTTTTGTGCAGCGCCTCCAGCGCGCTTACGCCGTCGGTCACGGTGTCGAACACGCTCACGTTTTCCTGTGCGGTGAAATATTCCTTCATCATGCTGAGCATCTGCGGGTTGCTGTCTGCCATCAATACCTTAAATTTTGTCATGTGCGACCTCCTATAATGTCTATTCGGTGGGAAATTTTGCTTTCCGTGTATAAAGCATAACACCGCATTTTCCGCAGCGATAGGGGAAGAATTTAGCAGAATTTCACAATTTTTGGCGGTAAAAATAAGAAATTGGGACAATTTTGTAAAATATTGATGTTTCTGTTGCTTTCTTGAAGTTTTATGGGTAAAATGTCGATTAATTGGTTAATTATTAGTTATTTAACCTTTTTTGTAAGAATATGTATGTTTCTTGGAGATTTATGGAGTTTTTGGGAGAGCGAGAAATGGACGACAGGAACGTTGTGGACGCCATGCACAGGCTGGAGCTGATACGCCGTATGCGCATACAGACTATGCTGCGCGGCACCGATGCGCACCGCGGGCAGGGGCCGATACTTGATTACATTGAAACGCATCCGCGCTGCACGCAGGCGGAAGCGGCGGAATCGCTGGGGGTTAGCCCGCCCAGCATAACATGCAGCGTAAGGCGCATGGAAAACGCGGGGCTTATAGTGAAAACGACGGACGAGAAGGACATGCGCTGCACCCGGCTTGAGCTGACCGAAAAGGGCAGGGAAAACCACAAAAAGGTGAAGGCCGCGTTCAAGCGGCTGGACGGCGAAATGTTTGAAGGAATAAGCGACGAGGAGAAACAGAAGCTGATCGAGCTTTATTCCCGCATGGCTGCGAACCTTTATAAGGAAGGCGCGGGCAAGCCGCTGAGCGAGCTGATGAACGAATTGAGAAGGCTGGAGGATGATGAAAAGGCATGATAAAGACAATTTGGCCCTACACTAAGGGCTACCGGTTCAAATCCATTTTGGCCGCGCTTACGATAATAGGCGAGGTGCTGGTGGAAGTGAGCATACCGTATATGATGGCGGACATTGTGAACATAGGCATAGAGAACAAGGATACCGCGTTTATAATACAGCGCGGTATTATGATGATACTTATGGCAATAGCTTCGCTGAGCCTTGGCGCGCTGAGCGCAAGGTTTGCAAGCGTATCCAGCGCCGGCTTTGCGAAGAACCTGCGCGGCGGGCTGTTTGAACGGGTGCAGAGCTTTTCCTTTGCAAACGTGGACCGTTTTTCAACGGCAAGCCTTATAACCCGCCTTACCACGGACGTGAATACCATACAGAACACATACATGATGGCCGTGCGCACGTTCATACGCGCGCCGTTCATGCTGATTGCGGCAACGGTGATGGCGGTAAGGATAAGCCCCAATCTTGCACTGGTGTTCCTGTTCGCGCTACCGATACTGGCGATAGTCATTGGCATACTGATGACGAAAACATTCCCGCGGTTCAAGGCAATGCTTGCCAAGTTCGATGCCATGAACGCAAACGTGCAGGAGAACCTGACGGCTATCCGCGTGGTCAAGGCATTCGTGCGCGGGGATTACGAGGACGAACGCTTCACGTTTTCCGCAAACGAGGTTAAGGATTATCAGGTAAAGGCCGAAAAGCTGCTGGTTGTCGCAATGCCAATGGCGCAGTATATGGTATATATCTGCATGATAGCCGTGTGCTACCTTGGCGGCGTGCAGATAGTTGAAGGCAGGCTGCAGTCCGGCGACCTTATAAGCTTTATAAGCTATATAGGCCAGGTGCTCAGCGCCGTTATGATGGTTGCCATGATGATGGTAATGCTTGTTATGAGCCGTGCCAGCATGGCAAGAATAACCGAGGTGATCGAGGAAAAGCCTTCCATAAACGATGACGACGCCAAGGACATTGCGGTTGCGGACGGCTCGATAGAGTTTGACGACGTATCCTTCAGCTACAACGGCAACCCCGATAACCCGAACCTTGAGCACATAAATCTTAAAATAGCCTCGGGCGAGACAATAGGCATAATAGGCGGCACGGGCAGCGCGAAGAGCACGCTGGTGCAGCTTATCCCAAGGCTTTACGACGTGACAAGCGGCGCGGTCAAGGTTGCGGGGCACAACGTGAAGGATTATAAGATACAAACGCTTAGGCACAGCGTATCCATGGTGCTGCAAAAGAACGTGCTGTTCTCCGGCACAATTAAGGAAAACCTTAAATGGGGCAACGCGGATGCGACCGATGCGGAAATTGAGGAAGCGTGCCGCGCAGCCGCTGCGGACGGGTTCATAAAGGGCTTCCCCGACGGATACGATACCGAACTCGGTCAGGGCGGCGTGAACGTATCCGGCGGGCAGAAGCAAAGGCTGTGCATAGCCCGCGCGCTGATATCAAAGCCCAAAATAATAATACTGGACGATTCCACAAGCGCGGTGGATACCGCAACGGATGCGGCCATAAGAAAGGCGCTGAGCGAAGAACTGAGCAGCACGACAACCATAATAATTGCCCAGCGCATTGCAAGCGTTATGGATGCGGATAGGATAGTTATTATGAACGAAGGCAAGATAGACGACGTTGGTACGCATGCGGAGCTGATGCAGCGCAGCGAAATATACCGCGAGGTATACTATTCCCAGCAGAAGGGGGTGGAGGAATAATGCCCGGACCCAGGAAACAGAGCTTTGCAAAGCCAAAGAACGCCAAAGGCACATTCAGGCGCATATTGACGTATTTCAGGCCGTACCGCCTCCAGCTTGTGCTGGTGCTGATAGGGCTTCTTGTAAGCGTTGCCGCAAACATTGCCGGCACATATATGCTGGCGCCTATAATAAACGTATACATAATACCGTGGATAGGCAATGAAAATCCCGACTTTACCGGCCTTATAGGCCAGCTTGCCGTTATGGCAGCCGTGTACACCATAGGCATACTGGGCACGTTTATGTATAACCGCCTTATGATAAACGTATCCACGGGCACGCTCACAAGGCTGCGCCTTGAGATGTTCACAAAGATGCAGACGCTGCCCATAAGCTATTTTGACAGGCGCACGCACGGCGAAATAATGAGCACCTACACAAACGATACCGATGTTATGCGCGAAATGATAAGCCAAGGCTTGCCAAGCTTTATAAGCAGCGCGGTAAGAATAGTAGGCGTATTCACGATGATGATCGTGCTTAACCCCATACTTACGGGCATAGCCATACTGATGCTGGTGATAATGATGCTTATCACCAAGGCAATAGCGGGCCGCTCCGGCCGCTTCTTCAAGGCGCGGCAGGATAGCGTGGGCAAGGTGAACGGCTATATTGAGGAAATGATAGAGGGGCAGAAGGTGGTAAAGGTATTCTGCCACGAGCAGGCCGTGAACAGCCGCTTTGACGAGCTGAACGAAACCCTTAGGAAGAACACCGCCGCCGCAAGCACGCTTGCCAGCATAATGGGGCCGATAATGAACAACCTGTCCCACGTTACCTATGCAATAATCGCCGCAAGCGGCGGATTGCTGGGCGTTGCCGGAATAATAGACATTGGCACGCTGGGCGCGTTTTTGCAGTACACCAGAAGCTTCTCCATGCCCGTAGCCGAAATAAGCCAGCAGGCGAACAACGTGCTTAGCGCGCTTGCGGGCGCGGAGAGGATATTCGCCCTGCTTGACGAAAAGGCGGAAGAGGACGAGGGCGACATAGTTATGGTAAACGCCCGCGTGAACGAAAAAGGCGAGCTTGAAGAATGCAGCGAGCGTACAGAGGTTTGGGCATGGAAAAAGCCCACGGGCGAGCTTATCCGCGTGCGCGGTGACGTGCGCTTTGAGGACGTTACATTCAGCTATGATGGCAAGGTGGACGTGCTGAAAAACGTTTCGCTTTACGCAAAGCCGGGTCAGAAGATAGCCTTTGTAGGCTCCACCGGCGCGGGCAAGACAACCATAACGAACCTTATAAATCGCTTCTACGATATTCAGAGCGGGCGCATAACATACGACGGCATACCAATAAGGCAGATAAAGAAAGCGTCGCTGCGCGGGTCTCTGGGCATGGTACTGCAGGATACGCATCTTTTCACCGGCACCGTGCGCGAAAATATACGCTACGGCAGGCTTGATGCAACGGACGAGGAAATAGTGAGCGCGGCAAAGCTTGCCAATGCGCATTACTTCATTTCTCATCTGCCCGAAGGCTACGATACCGTGCTTACTGCGGACGGCGCGAACCTGTCCCAGGGCCAGCGGCAGCTTATTGCAATAGCTCGCGCGGCGGTGGCCGATCCCCCGGTGCTGATACTGGATGAAGCAACCTCCAGCATAGATACCCGCACGGAATCGCTGATTGAGAAGGGCATGGACAGCCTGATGAAGGACCGCACGGTGTTCGTAATAGCGCACAGGCTTTCCACCGTGCGCAATTCGGACGCGATAATGGTGCTGGAGCACGGCGAAATAATAGAGCGCGGCAACCATGATGAGCTGATAAAGCAGCAGGGCAAGTATTACCAGCTTTATATGGGCATGTTTGAACTGAGTTGATAGAATAAAGCTAAAGCGGCACGGCCAAATGACTGGCTATGCCGCTTTTTTATTTGCTAAGGCTTATTATTCGCCCATTACCTTATCGGCAAAGGAATTGTCTACCAAACTGCCGAACTCCACCCTTGCGCTCAGCTCGCCCGCGGCCTCGATTATGTCCTGAAGGCGGGTGAACGCATCCTCGCTCATGGCGGGGGAATACATCCAGCTGTCCGTCGCGCGGTAGCTGTTCGCCACGGCGGATAGCGTTTCTATCGAAGAATCGGGGAAGAACGGCTGCATGGCGCGGGCCACTTCCTCGTCTGACGCGGTCTTTACCCATTGCTGCGCTCTGTATATAGCCCGCACGAAGCTCAGCGCAAATTCCGGCTCCTCGGCAATGGTCTTGCTGCTCATCATAATGGTTGTATACGGCACCTCGCCGCTTTCAAGCCCCACGTTGGCCACTATATGCCCCCTGCCGGACGAAGCGAACTCGCTCGCCGTGGGCTCAAACAGAGTAACGTAGTCCCCCGTGCCGCCCTCGAACGCGCCGCCCATCAGCGGGAACTGTATGTTGTCTATAACCTCCACATCCTCGCCCGGCACAAGACCATGGGACTTGAGAACGTAACACAGTGTCATGTAAGGCATGCCACCTGGCCTGCCGCCTATCACGCTGCGGCCGCGAAGGGATTCCCAGTCGAAGTCCGGTTCGGCTTCGCGGCCTACGAGGAAGGAGCCGTCGCGCTTGGTTATCTGCGCCACTATCATGGGATGATTCTCAAGGCCCTGATTGGCGACGTATATGCCCGTTTCGGGCCCCATCAGGGCGACCTCGGCATCGCCGGATATGAGGGCTGTCATGCTCTTGTCGCTGCCGCCGCTTGTGACTATTTCCACGTCCAGACCTTCTTTTTCAAAATAGCCGAGCGACACCGCGCAGTACAGCGGCGCATAGAACACGCTGCGCGTGACCTCGTTGAGCGTAACATGGCGCAGTTCGCTGCCGCCGCCGCAGCCGCACATGAGCGCGCACAGCAGCATAGCTGCCGCAAGTATCATCGCTGCCTTTTTTGCAATTACCATTATTCTTTTTACCTCCGCATCTATTGGCTGATTCCATATTATGCAGAGGGGAGGGGGAATGTGAAAAGGGGGGTGGTTAAATCAATCAAACCAATTCCCCTCAACCGCTTGAATGCGGAATGATGTTGCGCTATAATTCTGTATACAAAACGAAATAAGGCAGACAATGCCATATATAAGCTTTTTAAGCCAAAAAGGAGGACAGAATGAAAAGGCTTGAACTGGGCGTGGGCGGAATGAGCTGCGCGGCGTGCTCCGCGCGGGTAGAGCGCGCGCTGAAGGGCGTTGGCGGCGTGGAAAGTGCAAGCGTTAATCTGGCCGCGGAACGCGCAAACATAGTATATGACGAAAATGTTACGGACGAGGCGGCGCTGAAGAAGGCCGTTAAGGACGCGGGGTATAATCCATTCGACCTGACGGAGAAGGCCAAGGCCGAAATGGCCGCAAAAAAGGCCAACGAAAAGCGGGACATGAGGCGGCGGCTCATATTCGCGGCAGCATTCGGCATACCGCTTTTCTATATTGCCATGGCGCCTATGATAAAGGGGCTTGAGCATGCGCTGCCCCGCTTTATAGACCCGGAATATAATACGCTCAACTATGCGCTGGCGGAGCTGATATTGGTAATACCCATACTTATCGCCGGCAGGCGGTTTTACAGGAGCGGGTTCAAGGCGCTGTGGCTCAAAAGCCCCAACATGGATTCGCTCATAGCCGTAAGCACGCTTGCCGCAACGCTTTACAGCATATACGGTGTTATAAAAATCGCCGATGGGGATATGCACGCCATGCACTCGCTGTATTTTGAATCGGCAGGCATGATAATAGTGCTGATACAGTTCGGCAAATATCTGGAAACGCTGTCCAAGGGGCGCACGGGGGACGCTATCAAAAAGCTGATGAGCCTTGCGCCGGACACGGCCCGCGTTATGCGCAACGGCGTGGAGGTTGAACTGAGCGCCAAGGACGTTATGATGGGCGACACGGTGGTGCTTAAACCCGGCGAGCGGGTGAGCGTGGACGGCACCATTGTATCCGGCCGCACAAGCGTGAACGAGGCCATGCTTACCGGCGAAAGCATGCCCGTTGATAAGGAAATTGGCGATAAGGTATACGCCGGCACAATAAACGGCGAGGGCGCGGTGCTTTTCACGGCAACGGGCGTGGGCGCGGATACGGCGCTTGGGCGCATAGTGCATATGGTTGAAGAAGCGCAGGGGTCAAAGGCTCCCATAGCGCGCATGGCGGACGCCGTTGCGGCGTACTTTGTTCCGGCGGTCGGCGGCGTGGCAATATTGGCATTCATACTGTGGCTCGTGTTCGCCCGTGACTTTGCGCTGGCGGTAAGGGTATTCATATCGGTGCTTGTAATCGCCTGCCCGTGCGCGCTGGGCCTTGCAACGCCAACGGCGATAATGGTTGCGGCGGGGCGCGGAGCGGAGCTTGGCATATTGGTAAAAAGCGGCGAAGCGCTGGAGACGGCGGGCAAGGTGAACGCCGTTATGCTGGACAAAACCGGAACAGTCACTACCGGCTCGCCCGTGGTTACGGACATAATAACCGCGCCCGGTGCGGATGAAACAGCCGCGCTTACCCTTGCGGCGGCGGCGGAAAAGCAGAGCGAGCATCCCCTTGCCAAGGCTATACTTGCCGCGGCGGAGCAGCGCAGCATAACCGTGCCCGATGCGGAAGGCTTCAAGGCCAGCGCGGGGCACGGCGTGGACTGCACCGTGAGCGGGACGCACATAGTTATGGGCAGCGCAAGGCTTATGCGCGAGCAGGGCATAGACAACCCGCTGGAGGAAAAGGCGGCAGCGCTGAGCGCGGATGGCAAAACGCCAATATACATGGCAGCGGACGGCAAGCTGACGGCGCTTTTCGCCGTGGCGGATGCAATAAAGCCGGACGCCGCGGAGGCCATACGCCTGCTTAAAGAGATGAACGTGAAGCTTGTCATGCTCACGGGCGACAATTCGCTCACGGCCAAGGCCGTTGCGGCCAAGGTTGGCATAGACGAAGTGCGCAGCGAGGTTCTGCCCGGCGATAAGGCGGGCGAGGTTGCGCGGCTGCAAAACATGGGCTACACCGTTGCCATGGTTGGCGACGGCGTGAACGATGCACTGGCACTCGTTAAGGCGGATACGGGCATAGCCATAGGCGCGGGCGCGGACGTGGCAATCGAATCGGCAGACATAGTGCTTATGGGCGGGGAGCTTGGCGGCGTTGCGGCGGCGCTCAGGCTCAGCCGCGCGGCAATGACCAATATAAAGGAAAACCTGTTCTGGGCATTCGGCTACAATACGCTGGGCATACCCGTTGCGGCGGGCGTGCTGTATGCCTTCGGCGGGCCGCTGCTCAGCCCCATGATAGCTGCGGCGGCAATGAGCCTGAGCAGCGTATCGGTCGTTACCAATGCGCTCAGGCTGCGCCGTTTCGACCCGAACAAGACGCACAAGTACCTTAAACCCCATTCTTCAAAGAAGAACGGCGGGAATGACGCCGCGCAGGCGGGAAATAATAACAACATTACTTCTAAGGAGGAAACAAACATGATTACGCTTAAAGTGAACGGCATGATGTGCCAGCATTGCCAGAAGGCTGTGGAGAAAGCCCTTGCGGAAATCGGCGCAACGGACATAACCGTTGACCTTGCCAACAAGCAGGCCACCTTTGCCAATGCGGACGAGGCCGCCGCGCGCAAGGCCATAACCGACGCCGGCTACGAGGTGGAGTAAGGCGGGCGGGTTGAAATATTACGCCCCGAAACAATTTATTACAAAATCGTAATAAAGGTGTTGACAACGGCGTAATGATATGGTAACATCTAAGCGTGCAAACGGGAAGGTCCCAAATAGGCCGCAAGGCCAAGCCGGGTGAAATTCCCGGCACAAACAAAAACAATTTTTTGAAAGGAAATTAGACAAGATGAAGAAACTGTTTGCTCTCGTTCTTTCTCTGGCTCTCGTCGTTGCCTTTGCGGTTCCCGCTCTGGCCAGCGGCTGGGCTCAGCTTGATTGGCAGATCCCCGTCTACAAAGACATCTCCCTGACCCTCACCGGTCTCGATCTCGTTCAGAACACCGCTGCGGTCGGTAGCCTGTATGCTCCCCTGAGCACCTACTACCCCGTTGTCAAGAACAGCCGCGTTCACTTCTATGCCGAAGTGACTCTGCCGGATGCTAATGACCTCAGCCCCGCTATGAAGCGTCTGCTTGCAGATTGGGCGCTTGATCTTGATATTGCTGTCAGTGGCATCACTCTGGATGACACTTTCACGCAGTACAAGGATAAGGCTTTTGCAGGTACGTTCAATGTTGCCAACTATGGCAAGGTAAAGCAAGGCTTCACCGTATCCTTTGGCACCTCTGAATACACCACGGGCAGCAAGACCCTTTGGGGTTATGAGTGCTGGGGTACCGTCAATGCCGACGGTAAGGATGCTGTTGTCAACGCTTCCATCGGCTTCTACAATAGGTTCAAGAATGGCGTCATGGTGATTGACCGCGACATGGACGGCGTTGCCGATTTCCAGGTCCAGGCACCCGGTCATAACTTCTATGGAAATGGCTACCTTGTGGACGCCCTCGACAGCAAGGGCAAAACCCAGAATACCTACGTGATATTCCCTGTTACCGGCAGCGGCAACAATCAGAAGGTAGATCAGAGTAAGCCCATTATGATTTCTTATGATGGCCAACTCTATTCCATCGTTAAGAGCACTGTCAACACCCTTGCCTTCATGAAGGACGGCAAGTATGCCGAAGGCGCTGTTTACAACAACCTCAAGGCTGTTTATGACAAGATATTCGGCTTCCTCGGTTTCGGCTATGAAGAGGCTAACTACATGACCGATGCTCACTTCGAGCACTACTTCGGCACCATCATGGCTCAGAGCCAGAAGATCACCTATCCCAACGGCTCCATTCACGTCAACCCCGCTACCCCCAACCTGCCCCAGACTGGTGACAACGCCAGCATCGTTGGCTTCGCTATGGTCGTAGTGGCTATGGTTGCCGCCGCCGTCGTAACCTTCAAGAAGGTTCGCGCGTAATTAAACCAATCGGGACATAAACCCTAAAATGCACCTCGCCCCTCCGCAAGGAGGGGCGAGTTTTTTGTTGCATTAAACCAAAAGGCTCCCCGGCCGGGGAGCTGGCAATACGCCGTAAGGCGGATTGTCTGAGGGGTTGAAACAAACGGAGAGATGTGAGCTGATTTATAACCCCTCCGTCCATTCGCTAACGCTCATGTCCACCTCCCCTTTCAGGGCAGGCTGGTGGCAACACCACCCAAAAGCTGTCCCCGCGTGCGGGGGATTCGAGCCGAGCGCGCCCAGTGGGCGATGAAGCGAGGGGAGAATCGGGCGGAATAGGAAGTATTGCAAGCGGCAGCGCTGCAAGACGACCATATTCCAACCAGCGTTCGTGTCGCGGCGTGAGCCGTGACGAAAGGGGAACGGCTCAAAGCTGCCAAGTGCCGTGAGTTGTTCCCCCTCAGTCTGCTCGCTATCGCTCACAGACAGCTCCCCCGCAAGCGGTGGCGCCTTTTGGTCAGAGTTTGCACTGCGCCGACTGAGGGGTTGCGGCAGGCTTCAAACGCCACCTCACCTTTTTCTCCTTTTACGCAAATTAATGATGCTTTTTTGCGCGGGATGAGTTATAATAAGACAGTATGAATAAAAATGGACTATAAGAAGGAGAAGAAGCAAATGCAAAGGATATTTTCAATGGAGCTGGCGGGCCGAACAATTACCGCCGAAACCGGTAAGTATGCCGAGCAGGCCGGCGGCAGCGTGCTTATGCGCTGCGGCGACACGGCGGTGCTGGTATGCGCAACGGTAGCCAAGGCCCCGCGCGACGGCGTGGATTTTCTTCCGCTGAGCGTTGAATTTGAAGAAAAAATGTATTCCGTGGGCAAAATACCCGGCGGATTCATCAAAAGGGAAGGCCGTCCCTCCGAAAAGGCCATACTGGCCAGCCGCCTTATAGACAGGCCGCTCAGGCCCCTGTTCCCCAAGGGCTTCTATAACGATATTCAGGTTATTGCCACCGTGCTCAGCGTTGAGCAGGACGTGCAGCCCGAAATACTTGCCATGATAGGCTCAAGCGCCGCCCTCGCCATAAGCGACGCGCCCTTCATGGGCCCCACCGGCGCGGTAAGCGTTGGCTATATCGACGGGCAGTATATAATCAACCCGAACAGCGAGCAGCGCGAAAAGAGCAAGCTGCATCTGACCGTTGCCGGCACGAAGGACGCGGTTATGATGGTTGAAGCGGGCGCGGACGAGCTGAGCGAGGACGAAATGCTGCAGGCCATTCTGTTCGCCCACGGCTACATAAAGGAAATTGTTGCCTTTATAGAGAATATGCAGGCGGAAGTGGGCAAGCCCAAGATGGAAGTGAACATCTATCAGCCCAGTGCGGAGTTTACCGAGCTTGTGCGCGCATATGCCTTCGATAAGGTGGAGTGGAGCCTTGACACATTTGACCGCTACGAGCGCGAAGCGCGCAGCGCCCAGGTGAAGCAGGAGGTTACAGAGCATTTCCTTGAAATAGATCCCGACTGCGCCAAGGATGTTGACGCGATACTTTATAACATAACCAAGGAAATAGTGCGCGATAAGATAATCAACCGCGGCATACGCCCCGACGGACGCAGCATGGAGCAGATTCGCCCGATATGGTGCGAGGTTGGTCTGCTGCCCCGCGCGCACGGCAGCGCCGTGTTCACCCGCGGCCAGACCCAGGTTATGACCATAACCACGCTCGGCTCCCTTGAGGATGCCCAGATGCTGGACGGCATAAGCGACGAAACCGGCAAGCGTTATATGCATCAGTATAATATGCCGCCGTACAGCGTTGGCGAAACCCGCCCCGTGCGCAGCCCCGGCAGGCGTGAAATAGGCCATGGCGCCCTTGCGGAGCGCGCCCTGCTGCCCATGATTCCTTCCGAAGAAGAATTCCCCTATGCGCTCAGGCTCGTCAGCGAGGTCATAAGCTCCAACGGCTCCACCTCACAGGCTTCCATCTGCGCAAGCACCCTGTCCCTAATGGATGCGGGCGTGCCCATCAAGAAGCCCGTTGCGGGCGTTGCCATGGGCCTTATTAAGGATCCCGCCAACGGCAACATAGCCGTTATGACCGATATACAGGGCCTTGAGGACTTCCTTGGCGACATGGACTTCAAGGTTGCGGGCACCAAGGACGGCATAACCGCCATTCAGATGGATATAAAGATAAAGGGCATTGATGAAGAGATTCTGACCCGCGCGCTTGCGCAGGCACGCCGCGGCAGGCTGTTCATACTGGATAAGATGCTCGAAACCCTTGCGCAGCCCCGCGCGGAGCTTTCTCCCTATGCGCCGCGCGTGCTGCAGTTCAGCATCAATCCCGATAAGATCCGCGAAGTCATCGGCTCCGGCGGCAAGACCATCAATAAGATCATTGCCGATACCGGCGTGAAGATAGACATAAACGACGACGGCCGCGTGTTCATACTGTCTCCCGATCAGGAAGCCAGCGCCGCCGCAAAGAAGATGATAGACAATATCGTCAAGGACATAGAGGTTGGCGAAGTGTTCCTGGGCAAGGTAGTTAACATACTGCCCATAGGCGCTCAGGTGGAACTCAAGCCCGGCAAGAAGGGCCTTGTGCATATAAGCAAGCTGGCCAACAGGCGCGTTGAGAAGGTTGAGGACGTGGTGAGCTTAGGCGACGAAATACTCGTCCGCGTAATAGATATCAAGCCCGACGGCAAGATAGATCTGACCAGAAAGGGCCTGCTGCCTGAAGACAAGCAGAACTAAATAAAGAACTTAAAAGCCCCCTATAAGAGGGGGCTTTTTTAGCGTTACCACCAACCAAAAGCTGTCCCCGTTTACGGGGAAAGTGTCGCGGCGTTAGCCGTGACGAAAGGGGAACGGCTCGAAGATGTCAAGTGCCGCGAGATATTCCCCCTCAGCTTCGCTTACGCTCAGCAGCTCCCCCATAAATGGTGGCGCCTTT
>ERZ857984.1819-NODE-1819-length-15271-cov-4.286869_pt1 | contig 15271 bp, 7 predicted proteins | sample MGYA00519914_ERZ857984 | MGnify/ENA primary metagenome ERZ857984 (study PRJEB31778, sample SAMEA3449417) | human gut metagenome | biome: human gut; feature: human-associated habitat; material: faeces | place: United Kingdom | collected 2010/2012 ... | reverse complement strand
TGGGCCGTATACCAGTAGATATCATTTTGGTCAGCTTCACACCATACCGGTACCTGGATCTCTTTTACTCCAGATGCCGAATCTATATTTCTGATGACGATGTCAAATGTCCCAGCCTCATCATCCTGATTCTCAATTGCGATATCCCATGTCGGCTTGTTAATTGTAAATGTATAAGCTCCCAACATAATCATAGATCCATCATTCATATGTGCATATGTATGTACATTGTATTTTCCATAACTACTCAAAGTTGAATAGTCTGTAATCCAACTATTTCCATTTCTTTTCCCTGAGATCCACCTTAGATCATCCTGTCCTTTATCTTCTGACCATATCGCATGTTGAATCTCAACCAACTCTCCTGGTACATTTGTCACACTTGTTGTAATCTTGAAATTTGTATCCGTATTTCCAACATTCTCTATCGTTGTTTCCTGCGAACTGTCGTATAGTATACAACTATCCGAATGATACATAGTACCATCTACATATGTTTCTACAATATATTTACCTACTTCATTATTGTGATTAGTTTTATTAAATACTGCTATATATGAACCATCACTTTGTTTTGTTGGATCATAAGTCTTAATGTCATCTTTTCCATTTGCCTCCGACCAGATTTTAACTTGTACTGTATGGTTTGAATCTCTTAAAACATTTTTAACCACAAATGTTCCTTTGAAATCATTTTTTTGAATAATTTGTGATGATTGTAAAGGTGTTTTTTTCAAACCATAAGCATTAGCAATTCCTGTTGCATCTGCAATCCCTAATCTTTGTAATTTATCCTCACTACTTAAATAATTGTTATAGTCCGTTGCATTATCGCCAAAACAATGTTCTACAATAACTGCAGCAATTCCTTGTTTTTTTGCATGGCGAATAATTCCATAATAATCACCTCTAGATCCATCTGGATAATCATATGCTGGATCATCTCCATCATCGATATTTCTTATTTTTATTCCTCGATCAGGAATTCCAAGTGATACCAATTGATTTTGAATTTGCTGTGCTAAATTTTGACCTTCTGCCCCTAAATCTGGACGATAATTGGAATTTGGATAGTAAACCTCAGCTCCTCGTCCGGCGCCATTTAATGCATTTAGATGAATACTAACTAGTACATCTGCTCCTTGATTAACTGCATAAGTAACACGTTCGTCTAATTCAGAAGCTGTGTCTCCAGTTCTAGTCATAACTACACGTACATTCATGTAGGTTTCTAATTCCTGTTTACAATAATTAGCAATTTTTAATGTTAATGTTGCCTCACTGATACCTCCATAAGTTGTAGAACCTGGATCATAGCCTCCATGCCCTGGATCTAAAGCAATAACAAATTCATCATTTGCTTTAGCTTTTGCAGCAGCACTTAAATCTAAATCAGATAAACTAGATGGTGTTGCTGCTTCAATTTCTTTCACTTTTTCTTCTATCAATGCCTCAGCATTATCTACATTGCTTGAATCAAGTGATACAACAGATCCTTCAATATCCGAGATATCTTCACTTGTAACATCATTTGAATATGTTGCCACATAACCATCATATTCTTGGTTAACACCGAATTGTGCATCTATACCTAAATCAGATAAAACTATTCTATACTCTTGATCATCAATAAAATATCGAAGTTCTGTCACTGAATAAACACCAGATTCAGCTTCTGTAAAAGATTTTTTAAAATGATACAGTTCTCCTACACGATTTACATTTTCAATTTCCACGGTTGAACCATCATTCTTTAGCACGATTAACTTCATAGAACTGATGTTTTCTGTTCCATCTCCAAATGAAGCAACAAATTCCTCTTCAGCAGGAGTTTCTAGATATGGTACACCTACATAAAAATAGTTAACTTTCTCTTTTTCCCCTTCAAGAATTTCTTTGGTTACCTCATTTTGCTGCTCTGGAACCTCCTCAACAACAGGTTCTTGAATTTGTTCTTCTTGTAAAGCATCCTGTTCATCTTCACTGGTTGGATTCTCTATTGGTGTTTCTTCTATATTTGTTAAATCGCCATTATTATCTATTTGTTCAATAGGATTTTGTTCCTGAGCCAAAACAGAAATATTTAACGGAGATACAAACATAAAAGAACAAATAATAATAGATAGTATCTTTTTTAAATATGACTTCATAATTTTTCCTTTCTGCATATTGTTTATTTGCGATTAAACTGATTTTTCCACAAGTTAATTTCATTTATTGGAAGTTGTATATTCGTTTCTTGATTGCTATAAATCCACTCGACTAAATTATTCTTCATGTCTACTCGTTCCATTACTGGAATATTCGTATACTTAGCCATCTCTCGAGCCCTGTTATCAATCGATATTATCAAAGATCTATGAAATTTATTTAAACTTCTAATTCCTGCATGTAGACGCGTACCGATATAGTCTAAATCTTCTTTTTCTAATACTTCATCTAATGCTTTTAAGGTAGGTGGCACAAGAATAAATTCTTTTGTATTAACTATCTTTTGTAGATATTCATAATCCAACTGTCCTTGTATCCAAATATAAACTTTGTCATATTCATTTTTTAAGGTGTTAAGCATGAAAGCATCGTTATTTTTATCCATTTTGTAATCTGTAACAGTTGTAAGAACATTTTTACATTTTTTCCTATTAATTTGTTTGCAATGTTCAGGAGATAAACTCCACAGTGTTGGGCAGCCTGTATAAACAACATTTTTAACTCCGATACTTTCTAAAAAATCTTTGGTTTGTCTATCTCTTACAGAATGTATAAATTCGTTTTTTAACATGAATCTTAAAAGTTTTATTGTATAATCTGATGGATTTTTTTCTAAACCTAACTCTTGCATCCCTACTCCTAATAGACAAACATTTTTCATATTCAATATATCCTTTGGAAAAGATAATTGTCTAGAAGTTTCCATTTCTTTATATAAAATATTTGTTCCACATAAAATTTTTAACTTATCTTGCATACGTTCAGATTGCTCATCATAGATATGTGTAGGAACATGAATCAATTTTTTTCCTTTAAAAACCTCATTACATATCTTTTCACAATAGAACATGATAATATCATCTCCAATATTATCACTTCCAATTTTTGTGTCTAAAAGAACTATTTCAGATTTATCTAATTTAACTTTTTTAAATCTAGCTTTTCTAAGAAAATTCATATTTTGGGTTAAACTCTTTTGTGGAAGTTGCAAATCATAGTAATGCTTTCGATCACTATTCTGATATAAAAAGACATTTAAATCCGGCTCAATTATTTTATCTTTATTTATAATTCCTATTAGTTTATCAACGTATTTTTCAAAATTTAATGATTTTAAGAAAACTTTAACTTTATCTTGATTAACACATTCTTCCATCTTTGACATGTTAAAATAGTCAAATGTTTTCTTTGAAAGTTGTGCTATATTAAATCTGTCAATAATAATTGCTTTTTGATTCTCAGCCATTGTATTGAATCCTCCTGAATTCTTAAACCCGAACACAGGAATCCCGAAATTCATCGCTTCTAATGCAACAGAAGGAAAAGGGTCTTCTCTAGAAGTTAACCAAAAGGCAGAAACTTTACTTAATAATTTTTTATAATCATTTTTGTTTGTGACAAACGGAATAATGTGAATTCTATTAGAAAAACCCGATTTTTCAATTTGAAGTTGTAACCAACTCTCTAAATACGAATCATAAAAATTTCCCGTCCATACAAATACAAAGTTTTCATCTAAATTTGCAAGGCTAATAGCTGCTGAAACAAAAAGATCGATTCCTTTTCTTAATTCTGCAGCGCCAGAGCCTAAAATAATTTTTTTATTTGAACTATTGTTTATAACTCTTTTTATATCTATATTCTCTATTGATTGATCTTCAACCAAATTATTTAAATAAACTCCTTGAGGAGAAATATTTGTTATTCCATACACATTACCATAGATAGATTCGAAATCTGTCCTTACAACTTCATCTGGAAAAACAATAAAATCTGCATATTGTGAAATCAATTTCCCTTCTTGATAAAAATGATATTCTATAGTATTCTTCATTTCATGAATCAAACTAAGTACCATGAAATCATAATCTTTCAAAATTTTTGCAAATTTTCCAGATGCTACACTGTTTATAATACTCTTACTATAACCTGCAAATCGCAATGACTCCAAAAAAGTTTGAATTTGGTTATCTAAAACCGTTGAAAATAACGATCTTTTCAAGTTGCCAGTAGCCATGTATTTTAAATCAGAAAAATCATCCAGTTTATAAAGTAGTATATCATTTCTCCTATATTGCTCCTCTAACTGATTATTCTTAGAATAACACGAAGCTACTACGACATTAAAATCTTTTTCTTTTAAATTTTTAGCAATGTTAAATGCCAATATAGGAGCTCCACTATTGCTTAAATCATGTGTTAAAATCAAAATTTTTTCATTATTATTTAGCTTAGGAAAATTAATAATTGACTTCCTTGAAAAATTTGGGATTTCATAAAGTGGACTAATCACTAGTTTATTTAAATCTATATGTGAATTTTTATCATCTAAATCAATCCTTATTTTATCAAAATGCCCATCAAACATTACATCTGTTTCTGTTTCTAAATAACAGTATTTGCGGTCAAAACTTAAACATCTAGATTCAGAAAAATCTTCATTTTTCATTGCAAAATATACAACAACATGTGAATTGAAACTCTGAATTTCATTTAGCATCATCTTGATGTTGATACCTTTTACAGGATCATCAAAGAATATAATAATCTGTGGATCCATATTTATAAAAGTTAGTTCATTTTTATTAAATTCAATATTTACTATATCTTTAACTATGCCCTTTTTAACTTCTATTTTATCATCAAGCATAAAACCTCCAAGAATTATGATTATTTTATATTTTTATTTTAAAGAATAATCACTTTTAACTAATGTTAAATTAGGATTATAATATGGATCTCCATTCTCTAATATATCATTCCACTTATTTCTAAAGAATTCTATTTCTTGACTAAACCGTTCCACTTTTTCAACAGAATTTTCTAGTCCTCTAGATTTAGACTCGTAATGATATAGTTCAACGTATGGATTGAATACTACCAAATATCCTAATTTTCTAACTTTCAAACAAAAATCAATGTCATTAAATGCTACTTTTAAAGTTTCATCTAAGCCATTAACTGCATCAAATACCTTTCGCTTAACTAACATACATGCTGCTGTAACAGCACTGTAATCTTTAGCACAAATAAGATGCCCAAAATATCCATAAGCATCCCTAGGGTAATTCACAAAACAATGACCTGCGATTCCTCCTAATCCAATTATCACTCCAGCGTGCTGAATTGTATCATCTTCATAATATAATTTGGCACCAACAATACCCACATCTTTACGCATGCCATAACCAACCATTTCACTTAACCAATCTGGATTGATTACTTCAGTATCGTTATTAAGTAACAATAAATATTCTCCTCTCGAGAAAGTTGCACCAAAATTATTGATTGCTGAATAATTAAACTCATTTTTCCAGAATACTACTTTAAGATTATTATGTTGTTTCTCGATTGACTCATAATATTCAAATGTCTCATCGTTTTCGCTATTGTTTTCAATCACTATAATTTCAAAATTCTTATAAGTAGTTTTATCATATATAGATGTTAAACACCTATTTAAATCATCCACATGATCTTTATTTGGAATTAGAATGGAAACTAAAGGCTCCCTCTCCACAATATATCTAACTCGATAAAACCCTAAAGTTTCTCCATGCTCCACTTTTGCTTTTATTCCTTTTCTATCAAAATAATCTTGAGAAGCTCGAACACCCGCATCAAAAGCATACAATTTACTTTCTGGATTTCCTGCTGTTGAATTTTGATGAATTCTCCAATGATATAAAACCCTTGGGATATGATGAATTTTATTCTCATCTAAATTCTCTACGCATCTTAATATAAAATCATGATCCTGAGCTCCATCATATTCACTTCTTAGCTTTCCAACTTTATTTATTAATGAAGTTTTAACAAATAATAAATGACATATATAGTTATTTGTACACAATAAATCAATATTAAAATCTGATTTAAAATGTGGTTCAAAACGTACCGTTCCTTCAGAATTTATTTTATCTTCATCTGAGTAAATTACTTCTAATTCAGGATTCATATTATATGCTTTCACAAACTCAAATAAAGCATCTGGTGTCAGTGTATCATCATGATCATATAAACCTATGAAATCACCTGTTGCCATGTCAATTGCAACATTCATATTGCCAGAAATACCATAATTTTTATCTAATTTTTTGATTTTAATTCTATTCTCGTTTTGATAGTTATTATTCACATAATCCAAAACTTGATTATCTGTACTTCCATCAGCAATACACAACTCCCAATTTGTATAAGTTTGATCTACTACTGTATCAATCATCTCTTTTAAAAATTGAGTAGGTGTATTAAATGTCGCAACAATTAACGACATCTTAGGATTTAATGTAAAAAGAATTTCTTTTTGCTTTTTAATTTCATCCAAAGTTAAATCGCGCTTTTTTGCCCATTCATTATATGTTATTTCTTTAGATATACTATCATCTGAATTACCTAAAACTTTTTTCACTAAATTTTTTAGCCCTTTTCTTTGTGTATATTCTATTGCCTTTTTAATATTGCTTAGATTGATTTGACTAATTATACTGGAAACGCTTCTATAAGAAGATAAATTCTTTTTGCAAATTTCTATTTTCTCTACTTCATCTTTTACGCTAATTTTTAAAAAATATTTTTTATTATTATCCCCTTTATAAGATATATGAAATCCGCAAATGGCTTTATCTTTTGGTACAATATCACTTTTTACTAGATCCATTCTCTTTGTTAATTGCAATGCAATATCTACTGGATTACTATCCTCATCAATAATTGAATACTCCACATCTCCGCTTAAAGAATAAGCCCACCCTGCAATAATATTCATTGGGTGATTAGGACCTTCTGCTTCATATAAATCTAATGAATAACTTATTGACGTTTTTTGAATTAGAGAATCCAAATCTTTTTTCCCTAAACGTACAATCTTCACTGATTCATTCGCTGCTTCTGCAAACAATTCCACAGAGTCAATGTTCTTTGGAATATCATTAACTTTAATAGAAAAACCTACATCTATGCCATCAGTTTCATTAGGAAAAACATTTACTAAATCTAATCTATTGTGATATTTAAAATTTGTAAATACCAAATCATTGATTCTTAGTGTGTATTCAACTTTTTTAGAAGAACTGTGAAAACACCATCCTTTAAAGAAAATATAATGAGTATGATCACTATTTTTATAACCTACTAAATCCAAATAATATTTAAAATTACTCTTCATACGTTACTCCTATAACTGCTCAGCAAAGCCTTTCTCTAATTTTCTAAAAATCAAATATCCTACCACTAAAATAATCAGTCCTAAAATAGCAACATAAATTAATCCAGAAGGATTTGGCCATTGATGATATAGAAAAACATCACGATATGCATTGATGATAGGTGTCATCGGATTCAATTCAATAAACTTCAACAATGTTCCAGCAGAAGCAAATTGACTGATTTCATAAACAATAGGCGTACCGTAAAATGCCATATTTAGCAAAAAACTCACAATGTATTCTAAATCCTGAATATATACATTAATGGAACTTGTAATAAATAAAATACCTAAACTAAGAATTGCTTGAATTATAGCGATAACTGGGATAAATAGAATATGAATTGATACTCCCACACCAAAACCGAGACAGAACAACAAAATAATCACACAAGAGATAAAGAAATTTACTAAACCACTGATAACTTGTGAAATAATTAGAATTTCTCTTGGAAAATACACCTTTTTTATGATACCTTGATTACTTTTAATGACAGTTGTGCCAACCCCGACCACTGTTGAAAAGAAAGTCCATGGGATAATACCTGTTACAAGATATACGACATAATTCTCTATTGTTGCTCCTCTCATCAAATAAGGAAATACAATTGCATATACAATTACTTGTAATAACGGATTTAAAAAAGACCATAAGATTCCTAAAAAAGATCCCTTGTATTTTCCTCGTATATCCTTTTTTACATTCGTTTTTAGAAGTTCTCGATACTCATATAAGTCTTTAAATACTTGCATCTTATTCCTCCTCAACTATATCTATTTCTATTTCCTTTTCGGATAGTTTATATCCATCAGGTTCAATACATTCAACATAAATTCGATGTTTGCCAACAGTCTTATCTTTTAATGTGACTTTACCATGCCAGCCTATTGTATCCTTATTTAAAATTCCCGGAAAACTTTCTTGATAAGTCTCATATACATCTTCTCTAGGTTCTCGTTGAATCTCAACCAAATCATTATCAAAATATACATTTAATTTGGCTGTCTCTAAATCAGAAAGTTGCCAACCTGCGACAAATAATTTCTCTTTTTTCTTTGAAATTTTCGCAACATCTTTTGGATTATCGATAAACACAATACCTTTATATGGATGCCCACCTTTTTCAATCTCTTTTTTCTTTTCCTCTTTATGATCAAGAGCAACTTGTTTTAAATATTCATCAATAACGTAGACAGGATCTCCATCCAATCTAAATTCACCTTTATAAATCCAAATAGCGCGATGACATAATTTTTTTACAGTATCTAACGAATGAGAAACGATTACAATCGTTTTACCTGAATCTCTTAATTCTTTTAACTTAGCAAAACACTTTTCCTGAAAATGTTGATCCCCAACAGCTAAAATTTCATCAATCAATAAGATATCAGCATCCACATTGATTGCCACCGAAAAAGCTAAACGCATATACATACCAGATGAATATGTACGAATTGGATTATCTATAAATTCACCTAATTCAGAAAAATCAATAATCTCATTTATACGGTTATCGATTTCTTTTCTGGTTAAACCGAAAATAGATGCGTTGAAATAAATATTTTCTCTACCAGTAAAATCAGGATGAAAACCTGCACCTAATTCCAATAATGAAGTTAATTTACCATCTTTTTCAATTGTTCCTGAATTAGGAAAAATAATTCTGGTCATCAACTTCAATAAAGTAGACTTTCCGCTTCCGTTTGTCCCAATTAAAGCTACGGTTTCCCCTTTCTTTATATTCAAGCTTATATCTTTTAATACTTCATGATATTCTACTTTGCCTTTTTTCCAGAATATCATTTTTTCTTTTAAAGTATTTGATTTATCATATTCGATTTTAAATTTTTTATATACATTTCTAACTTCTATAGCATTTCTACTATCCATAGTTGCACCTACCTTGTATTCAATCAATCTAAATTATTATACATGATTAAAAAAAAATATTAAACCCGTAACTAATTCAATAAATTTAAAATCATAATGAAATTCAACTATTTTTAATAAAAATCACTTAATTTCCTTAATATTTTCTATCCCAATTACGGATAAATTTTTTATATTAAGCATTTTGTGGTAAAATAACCAAGGATTTAATATGAATGGAGATCTATTATGGAAAGTTTATATAGAACTAAACTCTATCAAAATTACAGAGGAGTAATCATATCCTTAATTGATGTTTTTATTGTTTTCTGTAGTTATGGATTTGTTTTCTTTCTAGATAATAATTTCTTTTTGGAAAGTAGAGTTTTACATTTTACTAGAGCCATTATATATGGAATGGGATTTGTCTTATTATTGCATCTAATTATGCAATTAATATTCAAAACACATAAAATCTTATGGGCATATACAGGAACCAGTGAAGTATTCAGATGCGGAATAAGCTCCTTAATCTGTATGGTCATCATGTTGTTCTTTACAAACATGTTTGGATTATTTCATCCTTCACTAATTGTATTATCGGAAATCTTAGCATTTATTTTAACTTTAGGGATTCGTCTTCTATACAGATCCATTTTAAAAACATTTGTCCAGACCGATCGTAAACAAAATGCTTTGATCATTGGTGCTGGTAGTGGTGGATATATGATGTTAAATGAAATTTATCACAACAAAAAGTATCCATTTAACGTAGTTGGTTTTCTAGATGATTATAAATCCAAAGGAATGATCTTAAGCGGAAAACCTGTATTAGGAACCATTGAAGAAGTTGGAAAAATCGCAAAAGAACATGATGTTTCGCAGTTATTTATTGCCATCACTTCTGCTTCAGCTGAACAAAAAAGAAAGATATTAGAACTTTGTACCTCAACAAGTATCAATACAAAAGTAATGAATTTCTCACTTCAAAATGATAATATTCAACAAATTAGTGTTGAAGATATTCAAATTGAAGATTTATTAAATCGCCCAAGCATTGATTTAAAAATTGAAGAAATTGCTTCTTATCTAATTGATAAAACAGTTTGTGTTACTGGAGCTGGCGGATCCATTGGATCTGAGTTATGTCGCCAAATCGTTCGTTTTAAACCAAAAGAGTTAGTGATGATTGATATCAATGAGAATAGTTTATATATGTTGGAACAAGAATTCATGCGTGAAAAACGTTTAAATCACATGAGCCAGGATATAAAAATTATTTCTCTGATCGTTTCAATTCGTGAAAAAGATGAATTAATGAAAGTAATGCATCAATATAAACCAGATGTTGTATATCATGCAGCTGCTCACAAACACGTACCTTTAATGGAAACCCGTCCTTCTGAAGCTATCCTAAACAATATTGTTGGAACCAAAAATGTAATTGAAGCCTGCATTGATTGTGATGTATCTCGCTTTATCATGATTTCTACAGATAAAGCTGTAAACCCAACAAATGTAATGGGAGCTACAAAACGAATGACAGAATTAATCATGCAATCTAGAAAAACAAATAAACCAATTAAAATGGCTGCGGTTCGTTTTGGAAACGTGTTAGGTTCAAATGGTTCTGTTATTCCAATTTTTAAAGAACAAATTAAAAAAGGTGGACCAGTAACAGTAACAGACAAAAATGTACAACGTTACTTTATGACCATCCCTGAAGCTACCCAGTTGGTATTACAAGCTGGATACTATGCAAACCATAGAGAAATATTTGTACTTGATATGGGTGAACCTGTAAAAATCATCAATCTTGCCGAAAAGATGATTCGTTTGGCTGGTTATGTACCATATGACGAGATTGAAATTCAAGAAATTGGACTTCGACCAGGAGAAAAAATGTTTGAAGAATTAGCTCTTGAAATTGAAAAGTGTCATAAGACAGATAACAATTTGATTTTCGTACATGAAAGCATTAATTATGATCAAGATGAAATTGATGGAAAAGTAGATATGCTAAGAAAAGCAGCCAAAGAAATTGATGATCCTGCAAAACTAAAATCATTATTAATGGATGCGATAAAAGACTAAAGATGAAGTTGAACATCATAATTGTTCTTCTTCATCTTTTTTTACAAATGTATAACTCTGGTAAATATGACAAAAGATGGTGTTACTAATCTATCTAAATTGATAAGTAAACCATCTTTTTTATTATAAAGTAAACGGAGCTTTTTCAATCTTGAAGTTACGGTTGTAATACGGATCTCCATTCTTTAAAATCTCTGGCCACTTCTTCTGAAAGATTTCAACTTCGTGATTAAAGCGCCACATTTTTTCTTTATTTTTATCATCATATCCTCGTGACTTAGATTCATAATGATGCCATAAAGAAAATGCATTGTACACAACTAAATATCCTTTTTCTCTTACTTTTAGACAATAATCAACATCATTGCAGGCAACTTTAAATTCCTCATCTAATCCACCCACTTCTTCAAATATTGATTTTTTGGTCATTAGACAAGCTCCTGTAACAGAAGAATAATTTCCATTGATAATAGCTCTACGCATGAATCCATATTCATTCTGGTCAATCCCATTAAAAACATGGCCTGCATAGCCCGAGAATCCAATCACTACACCGGCATGCTGAACAGTATTATCCGCATAGAGAAGTTTTGCACCAACGACACCAACTTCAGAGCGTAAACAACACCCAACCATTTCCGATAAAGCATCTTCCTTCATCATTTCAGTATCATTATTTAACAATAATAAATATTCTCCATGAGCAAATTTCGCACCAAAATTATTTATCGCAGAATAATTGAATTCCCCTTCCCACTCTACCACTTTGATATTCTCATATTCCTTTTTTAATTGATCATAATAATCAAAGATTTCTTGTTCCGTGCTATTATTCTCAATAATAATGATTTCAAAATTTTTATAATTATTCACTTGATATAAAGAATCAACACATGTCTTTAATACGTCTTTATGATTCATATTTGGTATCAATATAGAGACTAGTGGATTATCCTGTGTGCTATAAATCGTATGATATAAACCATAATAAGGTTTAGGCATCATTTCTACAGTTGCCTTTACACCAATTCTTTGATAATGTGCTTCAATTGCTTTTTTTCCTGCTTCGTAACAGTACATTTTACTTTCAGGATTTTGAGCAGTTGAGAGATTATGCATACGCCAATGATAAAGAATCTTAGCTATATGATGTACTTTATTTGCTTTTTCGATGCATCGAAAAATAAAATCATAATCTTGGCTGCCATCATACTCACTGCGTAATCCTCCAACTTCATCAATAATTTTTTTATTGACACAGAAAAAATGAGTAATGTAATTGTGGGAACGTAACAAATCTTCACTGTAGTCAGGCTTAAAGTTAGGATCTACAAAAACTTTTGTCTCATCATCGTATTTATCTTCATCGGTATAAATCACATCATAGCGATACTCTTGCAAAGAAGAGACAATCTCAAAGAAACAATCCAACTCCAATATGTCATCATGATCGTATAATCCAACATAATCTCCTGTAGCAAGCTCCAGAGCCTTATTCATGTTTCCAGAAATACCATAATTATCATCCAGCTTTGTAAACTTTATTCGTGATTCATTAGAATAATGTTCTTTAATATAGTTCTGAACCTTATCATCTGTACTTCCATCTGCAATACAAAGCTCCCAATTTGAATAACTCTGGTTTACCACTGAATCAATCATATCTTTTAAGTATTCTTCCTTCGTATTGAATGTAGCAACAATCACACTGATTTTTGGTGTATAGTCAAACTTCGTTTCTTTTTGTTCTTCTAAGGCTTTGGAAGTCACTTTGTTTGCTAACAACCAGTCGGAATAATTTGAACTGCCTTTTGCAACTCCATATTTTAAACGATTCAAAAAGCCTTTTAATCCATTTCGCTTTAAATAAGTCGTAGCTTTTCGAATATTTTCTGCATTTATATTTGTCAAATAAGCTTTTGCTAAATTTACTTTTGATACATTTAATTGGTTCAGGTCAACTTTCAATTTATCTGCATCTGTTGTAAACACAATAAAATACTTTTCTGATTTTTTCGCATCAAAAGTAATCTGATACCCAATACATTTATCTTTATCTGTTAATAAATTAGTTTTTTCTACATCATTTCGATTCACCTCTCGAATCGTTGAATCTACTAGAGTATCTTTGCTATCTACAATCGTAATATCAATATTTTTTCCATCTAGAGAATATACCCATCCTAAAACTAAAGACATTTTATCTGCTTTATTTCCCTGATAAGATTCAATTTCATACTCCAGTGAAGAGATATCCTTTATACCGTTGATTGCATCAGCATCTAGTTGAATCAATGCTTCTTCATTACCTTGTTTATCCCTGGCAACTATTTCTAAAGAATCTAAGACATCCGCTTGGCATGGAATTCGCATATTAAAACCAATCATACTTGAATCAATTTCATTTTTATACTTTTTGAAAATATCAATTCTTTGAAGGGGGATAGAATTAAACTCACTTTCTTTACCGTTGATCTTAACAACAAAATCAACTTCAGTATTCGTCTTTGAAAAACACCATCCGTTTATAAGAAAGCAGCTGGTTGTATTAGTTTTTTTATATTTCATTGTATTTATTTCATAACAAAAACAGTTACTCATAAATCCTCCTTATTTTACTTCTTCAACGCAAACACAAGATCCATAACTCTTGCTTTCTTTGTTTTGATCATCTTATAAAATGGTTGTGTGTTTTGTTTTAACAAGCCAAAAAAGCTTTTATTCTCCAAGTTTTGATTATGTTTAACCAAAAACTTCTTCAATTCTTTAAATTCTTTTTCTCTAGTTTCATAGAAAGCTGGATTCATCTTTTCTACATCTTCTAGAACAATTAACGCATTTAAAGAGTTCTGCATGCGCAATTCTGTAGAACTTGCTTTTTGAACATGTTCGCTGGTAGATTGCGTTAAATATTCAACTCCTATTGAATTGTTATCATGCAAACGATATCGAAACAAAGGTTTGTTATAGAAATACATTCCCTGATAACTCGATGCAATCATGCTTAATAACCAGTCATGTGGCAGCCTTGAATCAAAGTTTTCTAAAACCAAATCTTTGATCCACTTATCCAAAACTAATGAACAGCCCTGAAAATAATTACAGGAAAAATATTCATCAAACTTCACTTGAACAAGGTCATTTTCTAAGACTTTTTTAGGATATAAATTATTATTTGACCAATTCTTTTTTTGTTTCATATATATTGGATCATCTTTAGAATCTATATATACAAACGAACTAGCCAAAACATGAATATTTGGATTCTTTTGCATGATTTCGATCATGATCTTCACTTTGTCTGGTTCCCAAATATCATCTTGATCACATAAAAACGTATATTCATGAGTACATAAGCTCATGGCTTTTTTAAAGTTCAATCGATATCCTAAATTCTTTTCATTTTGATACACTGTAACAGGATATTCTTTTAATATTTCTACGGTCTTATCAGTCGAGCCATCATCACAAACTATGATTTCATCTACTTTCATGCTTTGATTTAATATGGATTCTATCTGCTTTCGTATGTATTTTTCACCATTGTATGTTGTCATAGCCACAGAAATCATACTATCTCAAGCCTTTCTAGAGTTTTATTAAAAGCTTCCTGACTGAAGTTTTCCATAAACACTTTTTTAATAGTTTCTCTTTTTTGTCTATTTTCATCAATTGTCTCTTTTTCAAGTAAAGAAACAATTTCACTTATTGAATCTTTAGTTAAATTATATCCAACTGAATACTCATCGCAAATCTTAGCCGTATCTCCTTTGATCGTATTGATCATAGGTAATCCACCACACATATAATCCATGGATTTCATGGTCAAGCCAACCATAACTGAATCTTTCATCACATTAAATCCATATTGGCATTGATCAAGAATTTCT
>ERZ857984.1813-NODE-1813-length-15329-cov-3.253568_pt1 | contig 15329 bp, 15 predicted proteins | sample MGYA00519914_ERZ857984 | MGnify/ENA primary metagenome ERZ857984 (study PRJEB31778, sample SAMEA3449417) | human gut metagenome | biome: human gut; feature: human-associated habitat; material: faeces | place: United Kingdom | collected 2010/2012 ... | reverse complement strand
CGATATTGATGTACTTTTTCATATATGTGTGTGAATGAAAGAAATTAAAATTTTACGTTTATACCGGCCATGATTGTAGCTTTGGGCATGGGGTATCCAGCATTTATTTCGTATCGTTGTGCCAAGAGGTTTTCTCCACGTGCCCAAATGTCGAACCATTCGGTGACTTTGAACGACCCGTTGATGTTCCATAGTATGAAATCTTCGGTTTGAACATGGTCTACGTTTGTGTAGAGATTGGCTACATATTGGAGGCCGGTGGAGACAGTCCAGCGATTTTTGGAGAACATGGCTCCGGCATAGAACTTATGTTCGGGTGCGCCGAGTACCGGATTGTCCATGTGCAGATAGCTGTAATTGGTTTCGACCGACCAATGGGGGTGAATACGGTAAGCAGCTTCCACTTCGACTCCGGTGTTGTCTATTTTCCCGGTGTTCATGTTCAAGGGTGTCGCTCCCGCACGAGGTACGGCGACGATCAGATTTTTCCCGTCGATATAAAAAACATTGATACCATACGACAATCTTCCGTCGAGTAAACGTTGGGCGAAGGCCAGTTCGTAATTCCACATGGACTCTGGGCGAAGGTCGGGATTTTTGGGCGGGAACATATACATTTCCCGTATGGTAGGATAGCGAAATCCTTTGCCTGCACTTGCTTTCAATTCGATGGAGCCGGGTAAATGGAACGATAATCCCGCTTGTGGAATCCATTCCGTACCGATATGTGAATGGTGGTCGATACGTATACCGGCATCGAGGGTGAGCCAATGGCTGATGTCTTGCCGAAAATCGATATAACCGGCTATTTCGTGCTGTACTTTATCGACGATGTGTTCACGTTCTCCGTTTCGTTCACCTTCGACGTAACGGTTTTGTGCTTTGCCACCGAAGCGGTAGTAGTCAACTCCGGCAGTCAGGCGGTTGCCGGTAAAAAGCTGTGCGCTTTGATACCACGATATGCCCATCATATCGTCGTGCGAGTCGAACCGGTATGGTTTGGGGTTATTCTTGTCGTCGGGGTTGGTGGTATAACCGTCGTTGATCCAATGGTCTCCCCAGTTGTAGAAAAAGCTCACAGCTCCCGATGTGCGTTCATAACGGTTTTCTACGGCAACCGAGGTCATACCGCGGGTGATACTTTGGTCTGCGTCGATCATCGGGTCGGTTACCTCACCCGGTTGCGAAGCGTTGAAGTGGGTGACATTTACGTCGCCGCGGATATTCCAATAGGGAGAAAATTCATAACCCAGTTTGGCATATCCCCCGTATTGCTCGAATCCCATATTTCGGCGATGTCCGTCGGTTCGGTTGTACGAACCGCTTATCAGGCTGGTAAATCCACCTTTTCGAATGCGGTTCGTGACTTCGCTCTGTAAAGTGTTGAACGAACCGTATCCTAAGTTGAGGTTGGTTTTTACTCCCTCCTCATGCAATTGGCGGGTAACGATGTTGATAACGCCACCCATAGCGTTCGAGCCGTACAATACCGAGGCTGGTCCGCGCAAGACTTCCACTCGTTCGGCCATTAGCGATTGGTAAGCATCGGCGATAGGGTGTCCCATTAGTCCCATATATTGGGGGTGTCCGTCGATGAGAACCATCAAGCGTCCCGATCCGCTGCCTATTCCCCGTAACGACATGCCACCGGCCGCACCTCCCGATACACCGTAACCCATGATACCTCTGGCTGTGATCCGGGTACTTGTTGGGTAAGTATAGGTAGAATCGACGGTTGCATGCTCTGCTCGATTTGTTTACGGTCTATGACGGAAATAGTCATAGGCAAATGACGAATATCTGTCTCATTGCGAGTGCCGGTAACGACCACTTCATGGATTTGTATCGGGTCGATCAGTTTTCCATTTGAGGTTTTCGTTATATTTGGCAACGAGTCGGTTTGAGCCGATGCCGTTATTTCTCCTAATGCAAAAAATAAAAGTAAAAGTTTTGTCCTCATGCGTTTATATATTCTTCATCGTGTTCATGAAATCGTCTATCTCTGCGAGACAATCTTCCGGAGTTTCCAAATTTTTACAACGACTCTCCAACGGACACCAGCCGGTTCGAGTACGGTTGATAATGTATTCTGTCTCGATTTTGTATTCGGGTTCTATGCCGTGAGATTGAAACAAGGAGAGTGCCGGCCGACTGATGACACCGGCGAACACTTCTTTTACGCCTCCCAAGATCATCAAGGCCGCTGCGGCCTTTCCTATGACTTTGTCGGCAATGAATGATCCGTTGAGAAAATCCGGTTCTTCTTTCAATAATCGGTAAATATCTTTTACGCCTCGTTCGTGAAACAAGCGTATTTCGTGATTATTGCAAATAATGCAGGAACATTGTTCGGCAAAGAGCCGATTGATGATTTCTTGTTTTTTTTCGGTAGTCATTTTTATTACTGTGTTTAGAACCCGAACCGTTGAGCTGCCTGATGCATGGACTCTATGATTTTAACTCCGAACGGGCAACGGACTTCGCATGCGCCGCATTCGACACATTCCGAGGCATGGTGTGTGAGTGCCTTGTAGTGTTCTCGCACGGTTTCGGGTATTTCTCCTTGTGCAACAGTTAAGTTATAAAATTTGTTCACGGCGGCAATATCTATTTTTGAAGTACAGGGCGCACAATGACCGCAATACATGCAATGACCTTTCCACGAGAATTTCTCCAAGCCGGTCATTACGGCGGTATAGTCGCGTTCTTGTGGAGTGGCATAGCTCCAAGCGACTGCCTCGGCGATTTCTTCCCTATTTTTGCAGCCTACCATGACGGCCGCCACTCCCGGACGCGTCAGTGCATATTCGATGGCTTGCACGGGTGTCATGGTCCGGCCGAAGGGGGAATTTTCTTTATTCAATAAGTCGCCTCCGCCATAAACTTTCATTACGTCGATACCCACGCCTTCCCTTTCGCACAAGGTATAGAATTGTTCCCGAACCGGGTCTATATTCTGCAAAGCGTTGGTATAACTTTCTTCTGCCCACAGTGTGTCGACATCTTCGTTGGGAGGAAGCAGGTCGTAACAGGGATTGATGGAAAATAAAACGACATCTATCAGCCCCGTTTTGACCGCCATGCTCGCCACGGTCGGATTGTGGCTGCTCATGCCGATGGCCCGTATCTTTCCCTCGGCTTTCAACCGTTGCGCGATTTCGATGATTTCATGATCGAATACCGTGTGAAAGTCTTTTTCGGCATCCACGTAATGTATCATACCGATGTCGAGATAATCGGTGCGCAGTTGTTTCAAAAGCGCTTCGAAAGAGGCTATGGTCTTTTGGGGGTTACGGGTACGCAGGTATTGGTCGTTTTCCCATGTGGTACATAGGTGACCTTGTATGACGAAATTTTCTCGTCTTCCCTCTAAGGCAAATCCGATATGGCTTCTAAGGTCGGGATTCGAAGAATAGATGTCCACGAAATTGATTCCGTTTTCTATGGCGAAATCGAAATCGGCCTTGACCTCTTCGGCGGTTTTGTGCATGAACCCTTCGCAACCAAGAGCGATGGTACTTACCCGGATTCCGGTTCTTCCTAATGTTCTATATTCCATAACGAGGCTTTAAAATTCTCTTCCTTGTTTCAGGTCTTCGACAAACTTGTCGATGCGTTGCATTTCTTCCGGGATATGAATGTTTTGCGGACAATGGTGCACGCATTGGTTGCATCCGATACAATGGTTGGCTTGGCGCAGTTTGGGAACACTTCGGTCATACCCGACAAGAAACGCCCGGCGGGCTTTGCTATAATTGGCATCTCGGGACGATGAAGGCATGTTTCCCTCGTTTATACATTTGTTGAAATGCAGCAGAATACCCGGAATATCCAGTCCGTAAGGACAAGGCATGCAATATTTGCAATCGTTGCACGGTATGGTCGGGTAACGCAATAATTGTTGTGCCGTCTCTTCCAGAAATTCTTTGTCGGCGTCGCTCAGTGGGTCGAGCGGACAAAACGTGCGCAGATTATCTTGCAGGTGTTCCATGTAAGTCATGCCGCTCAGTACGGTCAATACACCGGGAAAAGAGCCGGCAAAACGGAATGCCCATGATGCCACGCTCGATTCCGGTTTCCTCTGTTTCAGTTTGGCGGCTATGTGATCGTGTACATTCGACAGGCGGCCGCCTAATAACGGTTCCATGATAATGGCGGGTATTCCCCGTTTCGATAATTCTCCATAGAGATATTCGGCGTTGGTGTTCCGTTCGTTTACTTCTTTGGCATGCTTCCAATCGACATAATTGAGTTGTATCTGTACGAAATCCCATTTGAATTCATCTTGGCGGGAAAGAAGATAGTCGAATACCTTGATGTCTCCGTGGTAAGAAAATCCGAGGTTCCGTATTCGTCCGGCTTGTCGTTCGGCGAGGAGGAAATCGAGGACCCCGTTATCAATGTAACGGGCGTTGAATTCCTGTAATCCGTTCCCCATGCCTACGCCATGCAGCAACAAATAATCTATGTAGTTTACTTGTAGTTCTTTGAACGAATTGTGATACATGGCTATCGAAGCCTCTCGGCTCCAAGTCGAGGGCGCGAAATTCGATAGTTTCGTGGCGATGAAATATTTGTCTCTCGGATAGCGGCTGAGGGCGATTCCGGTAGCCCGCTCCGAGCGGCCTTTGCAATAGGCGGGAGATGTATCGAAATAATTTACTCCGTGGGTAATGGCGACATCGACCAGCTTATTGACAGTTTCTTGGTCTATATCGTCGCTGCTGTCTCTGGCACTGTTGTTCGAGACGGTCGGCCAGCGCATGCATCCGTAACCCAGTAGAGATACTCGGTCTTGGGTCGATGGGTTTATCCGGTAGGTCATCTGGTCGGTGGGAATATCGGTTGTCGCCGTGTATGCCGATTCTTGTTTGTTTTTGCAGCCGGGAAGAAGGGTTGCCGATGTGACGGCAGCCGCACCACCCAATACTTTCAGGAAATCCCTTCTGTCTAAATTCTTTTTATGTTCGTTTTTCATTGCTTTTCGTTTTGGAGATTAGATGATACGATGGTGTTCGTGACCTTCTACATAGATCGCGCTGAACGGACGTGCCGGACACAGGTTTTCGCAAGTACCGCAACCGATACAGCGTTCCGTATTGATGACCGGGATCATTATGGTCTTGTCCTGTTCGCTGTTTTCGCGACCTCCTCTATGTCGGTGACGGCCGTGGAACGGAACCATTTGTATAGCTCCGACAGGACAATGTCGAGCACAATTCCCGCAATCTACTCCGTCGGTAAACGGGATGCAGTTCTTTTTCACCCATACGGCGTGGCCTATCTGTATGCTCGATTTTTCGGCAACGGTGATGGGGCGTATGGCTCCTGTCGGGCATACCTCCGAACACTTGGTACATTCGGGACGGCAATATCCGCGTTCGTACGACATTTCGGGCTGCATGAAAGTCATCAGATTACCCGATGGCCGCAAGACTTGATTAGGACAAGCCGATATGCACAACTGGCATGCCGTACAATGCTGGACTATGTTCGATGCGCTTAGCGAACCCGGTGGGGTAATGGGAGTGATTCGGTTGGGAATTTTTTTATCTTCGATGACCGCTAGACCTCCGTCTACTTTTTTCTCCTGAGCTTTCAATAAGGCAGTACCGGCCAACAATCCGGCGAACGAGAGGAACTCTCGTCTGGGATTTTCCTTTTTGTCTTCATGTGCTGGTTCGACAGATTCCGAAGTAGTCTTTTTTCGGGGAAGGTATCGTATAGCTCCCTGTCTGCACTTTTCGATACAATCCATGCAAGCCACGCAACGGCTGTAATCGATGATGTGGTTTTTGGCATCGATACACGAGGCTTTGCAGTTGCGGGCACACAATTGGCAACCGTTACATTTTGTCGTGTCGATAACGGGGCGGAAAAGAGAGAATCGGGACAATAGCCCCAGAACAGTACCCACCGGGCAAATCGTGTTGCAATAGGTGCGCCCGTTTTTCCATGCTAATATAAGTAACGAGACGAATGTGACGAGGGCAATGATAAAAGTGGGTATGCTTTTCAGCCACACGTCGGTGGAATAGAACGCATAACTGTCGATACGCTCGGCAAAGTAAGCGAGTAAATTGTTTCCCCATTGATAGAGCGGAGCGAACAGATTGGATGCGATTCGTCCGTATGCGCTGTATGGAGCGATAAGGGCCGCAATAGCAGTGAATCCGGCAAGCAGGGCGACGATGAACAATGCCAACATGCTGTAACGCAGCCATGAGATAGCCGGTGAATAACGGAATCGGTTCTTTTTTCGTTTACCCGATATCCACGAAACGATATCTTGGAATACACCGAGCGGACAGATTACCGAGCAGTAGACACGTCCGAACAATAAAGTGAGGATAACGAGGAATGCGACGACTCCTACGTTCAAAGCCAATACGGCCGGGAGGAACTGTATTTTAGCGAGCCACCCGAACCACAGATGCAGAGTCCCCGTGAAATCGAGGAATAATAAGGTGATTAGCGTGAAACAGATAGTCGCTGCGACTATCCTGATTTTTCTTAACATAAAGGTTCGTTTTTAGCTGTTAAATGATATATTGCGATAAATCTGTTGGGCATAGTACAGAAAATCGCTACGAAAATACACAAAGATTTTTTAATTTTTTTTGCTCATAATCAATAAAAAAGAGTTTTTTATATTCTTTTTTCCCTTCTCGATTTTCCATTTGCAATGGAAGAAATAAGACGATATGATTCGAAAAGTAACGGCCTATGGTGTAAATGTCGATTTTATAGGCTTTCTTTTTTCCGAACTTAGATCACCTTCATTTCAGAATACAAAGATAAATGGGAATATTAGTGATATATGTAGATAAATTACGGATAGTTGTACCAATTTTACAGATACATAGCAGCTCCTTTCCCTTTGCGAACATACTCCTTTATTGCTAATGCAGAGTCCCCCGTAATACTACGGGACACGGTAAGGAGAGAAGGGATAATACCTTCGATAACGGGAACAGAGTGATGCATATCCCTCTCCCCCTCTGCTCACGTTTAACGCGATAGGGGTGTGTCACGTGGTGAGGAAATATAGGGGTGATAAGTGTTTGAGTTTGGGTTACAGGCTGCTGGCGAATATCCCGGCAGTAGCTATTGATTCCATTTCCAACAAATACTTTTTGGCTGTGAGCCCGCCTCCGTAACCGGTGAGAGACCGGTCGCTACCGATCACTCTATGGCAGGGTACGAAAATGGAGATGGCGTTTGCCCCGTTGGCATTCGCTACGGCGCGAACGGCGTTCGGTATGTCCAGTCGTTTAGCCATTTCACCATAAGAAAGAGTTTGTCCATAAGGGATTTCCAATAATTTGTGCCATACTTTTTTCTGGAAATCCGTACCAGTAAATAGTATGGGAATATCGAACGTTGTCCGCTCTCTTTTGAAATACTCGTCTAATTGTCGGGCGGCTTCTTGAATGATATCCGATTTCCCTTCTTTATAGTCCGCATTCAACAGGTTTTGTAATCTTTTGTCCACTCTGCCCTGATGTTTTTCTATCACCCAGTTGCAAAGGCAAAGTCGGTCTTCGTATGAACCGAGTATTAAATCCCCGCAAGGAGAGGGATAGTGTTGTGTTAGAATCACATGTTCTGTATTCATGATCGTTTCTTTTTAGTCGTTGCGTAATCTTTCATTCCTTCGATGGCTCCACCGGCTACCGCCCACAGGTATAGACTGGCCACACTGCTGTAAGGCGAATAACGTCGGCGATATTTTTCAAACAGTTTACGGGTTATGTCGCGATGGTGATATACCATTCGTAGCCCTCTTTGAATGGCGAGGTCGCTATAACTTAGAATATCTGGACGTTGCATGGAAAATAACATGAGCATTTCGGCACTCCATATGCCTATCCCGTCGAGTTTTGACAAGCATTCGATGACTTCTTCGTCGGTCTTGTCGTAAAGCCCGTGAATGTCGAACTCTCCGTTCAATATCTTTGTGGCTGCGCGTTTAATGTAGGTCACTTTTTTGAATGAGATGCCAAAGCGTTGCAATTCTTCATCGGTCAGGCTTGTGACTCTTTGGGGTGTAATTTCTCCTAATGAAGATTGTATCCGCTGCCAAATAGTCTCATGAGCCTTTGTTGAAATTTGCTGCCCTACGATGGAATGTACCAATGCTGCAAAAAGGTTCGGAATGACTCTCCTTTTTACCCAGCCTACCTTGTCTATGATTTCAGACAGGCGTTTGTCCCTCTGTTTCAAGTAAGAGAGTTCTTTTTCTCCGTATTGAAAATATTCTGTCATATTTCTTTTGCTTTCATCTTGTTATCGATTTGAGGGTTTTATGTTAGGTAAAAATCCGGCGATGATACCCAATAGAGGCAGCAGTGCACTGACTTTGAAAATAAATTCTATACTCGTTTCATCGGCAAGCCAGCCGAAGAATGCGGAACCGATTCCTCCGAGGCCGAACATAAGTCCGAAGAAAATACCCGAGATCATTCCTACTTTATCCGGCTTTAAATCGGTAGCATAGACCAGTATGACAGAAAAGGCCGATGCGATGATAAAACCGATGATAACGGCTATGACGAGTGTCCAAAACAGATTGAGGTATGGCAGTACGAGTGTGAAGGGGGCTGCACCGAGGATAGAAAAAAGAATGACGTATTTTCGTCCGTACCGGTCGCCGAGGAACCCTCCGAGCAAAGTCCCTATGGCCAGTGCTGCAAGAAAAGCGAATAGGCAAAGTTGCGATTGTTGTACAGTGATGCCGAATTTTTCGATTAAAAAGAAGGTGAAATAACTCGTCATGCATGAGATAAAAAAGTATTTCGAGAATAGCATGATTACCAGAATAATCAGAGCATTGCGGATTGCTTTCTTACTCAAATTACAACTTGTCGTTTGTTGAGCTCGATGCGACATTCCGGTTTGGGAAAGCGTCAGCTTGTACCAATATCCTACCCGCACCAGTATGGCAGAGGCGAGCAATGCTGCGATTGAAAACCACCCGACGGCATGTTGCCCGTAAGGAATAATAATCAATGCGGCGAGTAATGGCCCGATAGCACTTCCTCCGTTTCCGCCGACCTGAAAGATAGATTGGGCCAGACTTTTCCTGCCCCCCGATGCTATTTGTGCCACTCGGGATGCTTCGGGGTGGAATACCGAAGAACCGCAACCGATAATCGCGACAGCGAGGAGAATCAAGAAAAAGTTCGAGGCGAAAGCAAGCAGCAATAACCCCGTTAGGGTAAAACACATGCCAGCGGACAACGAATAGGGCTGAGGTCGGCGGTCGGCATATTGTCCTACAAAAGGTTGGAAAACGGAAGAGGTCAGTTGGAATACCAGTGTGATGATGCCTATTTGTGCGAAGGTAAACCCGAAATTATCTTTCAAGACAGGATACATGGCGGGGATAACCGATTGAATCATATCGTTCAATAGGTGGCAAAAACCCATGGCGAACAATATTGTATAGGCTGTACCTTTTTGGACATGGGGATGCCCTTTGAGTTTAATTAAAATGCTCTTCATCGGATTCCTTTTCTATGTTTACGTCCTTCCATAATAGTTTGGCCGCTCGCATGGCCGACTCTATATTTCCTGTTTCGATGTGGTGCAACAGCCTTTCGTGTAGCGGTTGCGATTTCATAAGATAAGTGGTGTCCTCATAAATGTAGTCGTATCCGGAGGTAAGGTGAACCGTCATGCTGTGGTAAAGCTCGGACAATATCTCGTTATGCGTAGCCCGGGCTATCGAGTTATGAAAATTTATGTCGGCGGCGATACACCGTCCGACATCGCCCGATTTTGCGGCTTCTCCTCTTTCTTGGATATGTTGTTTCATATTTTCCAGATCGGTCTTTGTTCTCCTTTGTGCGGCCAGTCGGGCAATGGGAGCTTCGATGATGTCCCGTACTTCCCGCAGTTCCTGTATGTCTGCTCGTTTCAATCGTTGGTGGAATGGTTCATTGGTTTCCGTAACGCTTTCCACGAAAGTACCCCGTCCCTGTTGCACACTCAGGTATCCCATGTTTACAAGCATTTTGATGGCTTCTCGCCGAACAGCTTCATTAACTCAGGTTCGGTAGGTAGCTTTTCTCCTTTGGTCAATTTCCCGTCGTTTATTTGTTCCCTGATTAGGGAGGAGACTTCCTCCGCGAGCGACTTCTTTTGAAGGGTTGTATTTATATCCATAATAAGTCTTATGATAATATCATCTGATGAATTTTTTGCGTTGGTAAACGTACTTATTTTTTAGAAGACAAGAAAATAAAAAGTAAAATTTAACTCGGTTTTTTGATGTGTTGATTCGCAAAATACTCCTTTTTGCGAGGAAAAAAATAACATTGATAACTCTTTAACTGTCGTTTCCCGTAGCATCATGGGGTTGGGTAGAATAGATATAGAAGGGGTCGTAGGGTGGAGGTATTGATGTCGTTTAAAGTCAAGAGAAATATCATATACGTGTCGTTAGCGGTGGTATGGTTTGGGAAAGAGACTGTTTATCCTATACACTATTCGGCAGGATTTGTCGTTTAATATATGTATAATAGCAAAACGAGTATCATGGAAAAACGTCAGGAGGAGAGTTTGATATGGCTCGATTGGGCCAAGGAATTACAGTTTATTGCACAAGCGGGTTTGACCTATTCAAAAGATCCGTTCGATTTGGAGCGGTTTCAACGAATACGCGAAATTTCGGCGGAGATAGTGAGTCGGCAGACCGGATTGTCTTTTGAACGAGTGACGGATCTTTTTTGTGGCGAGACCGGATTCCAGACTCCCAAACTCGATACGAGGGCTGCTATTTTTCAAGACGGAAAAATCCTGTTGGTCGAGGAGAGGGACGGTACGTGGTCGTTGCCCGGAGGGTGGGTCGATGTGAACCAAACCGTCAAAACCAATACCGAAAAAGAGGTGCTCGAAGAAGCCGGGCTCGAAGTCGAGGCTGTCCGTCTGCTTGCTTTGCAAGATCGCAATCTCCATAACCGGCCGCCCTATGCCTATAACGTATGTAAAGCCTTTGTCTTGTGCGAAATCAAAGGCGGCTCGTTCCGTCCCAATATAGAAACACAGGGTAGTGCCTATTTCGCTTTGGACGAACTGCCGCCACTCTCTGAGGACAAAGTTACTCGCGAGCAAATCGTCCTCTGCTTCGAAGCCGTGCAAACTGACGATTGGGTAGTCCCTTTTGACTGATTTGAATAACGATTGGAATCCGTTTCCCGAAACTTCGTTTTTAGATGTCTTTCCCTTTTCCCGCTTTTTATCGGATAGGCCTCAGAGAGAATTAAGATTGGATCGTTTTCTTCAAATCTTATTTCTTTGTAATGTATTATAAAGCGTCGATAATACGAATCGCATTCAACGCATTTGGAAATCCTATGTAGGGAAGGCATTGTATCATCGCTGCGATTTGGGTGGCTTTGTCGTTTCCAGCCTTGATATTGCCCTTGCTGTGCGAATGTATTTGAGATTCGGCTCCGATAGCTGCTAATGCACAAAGAGAAAGTAGTTCCCTTGTTTTGATGTCGAGTCCAGAACGGGTATAGAAATCGCCGAAACCTACTTCGGTGAGAAACCGAGGGAGACTTTCATTCATTTCGTCGGGTAAGTTACTAAATGTTCGGGCTATTTCGTCGCCGTATAGGGGGTATTGTATCTCTTTCCCTTTTTCGTATCGGTTGTCTTCATTCACCGTTCCTTGTGCTTCCAGAGGTAAAGGGATTCCTTTTTCTTGAAAGACTTCATTAATTGTCGAAATGGCATTCAATGTTTTGGGGAATCCGATAAATGGGGCGCATTGATAGATGGCTTCGCGCAATTCTATCGGAGATACTCCTACGTTGAGTGCCGCTGCTGCATGGGATTTCAACTGGGGGAGTGTTTGCATGGAGGCTAAGGTGACACACGTAATCATCTCGCGGGTTTTGTGGTCGAGAGAACTGGTTTCGAATACTTCGCCGAAAATGAATTTTTGAAGTATATCCATCAACTCGGGGTCGCTTCCTTTCCCTGTGAGAGCTTCACCACCGAACAATCGGGTATAATTTTGTTTACATGTTTCTATTCTGTCCATCGTCGTATCTTTTTTATCGTTTTCAGCTTCGACACCAAATGCTAAGTTTAAAGATATTCCTATTATCAGAATTATTTTTTGTTTCATAACATAATCATTTAAGGAGTTTTAGTGTTTGCAGCCATTTAACTACGTCTTGACAATTGTCGTTTACATAACTGTCTCTGATTGCCAAACCTTCTAAGAAAGATGCATCGGGGCATAATTTCTTCATGTCGGAAATAGAATGCCCGAATCGGCCTCCTCCATGAGTCATGAAAGGAACGATGGTTTTTCCTGAGAAATCGTGTCTTTCCAAGAATGTAGCCACCGGTGGCGCTATGGTGCTCCACCAGTTGGGCGAGCCGACGAATATTATGTCGTATTTATCGAAATCTTGTACATCGTTTTTCAGCGCAGGGCGATGATTGGTGTTTATCTCCTTTTTAGCTTGATCCACGACTGAATGGTAGTCGGTGGGATAGGCTTCTTGGGGTTGTATTTCGAACAAGTCGGCTCCGGTCGATCGGGTAATTTGTTCTGCAACGGTGCGGGTATTACCGCTGTGAGAGAAATAGACGACAAGTATTTTCTCATCGATCCCCTTTTTCTGAGCGGGAATGGATAGGCATGTGAGCAACATCATGATTAATATTATTTTGTTCGTCATAATTATTTGATTGTTTATTAAGAAGCTGTTTTAAATTTATAGAGAAATAATATTATCATTGCAGGCAGGTATGTTCCGGCCATATTGAGCCCCTGTCTCGCATCTTGAATCCCTTGATTTTTGTCAATAGCGGGCTATTGACAAAAATCTCGAACTCCAATCTGCTTCAACATAGGCTCAATCTGTCTCGGAATAAATTTAAAACAGCTTCTAAATTTTTTTCCCGATTTCATAAGCTTCTTTCAAAACGGGTTTTCCTTCTATATCTCCGACTTTCCATACCCCGGTTCCATAGATAATCCCTTTTTCACGAGCTCCTTCGAGACAGTCGAGAAATCCTCGGAATCCGTCAATCGTGCGTTCCATAGCCGGGATATTCGGTTCGGCGGCCGTTACGATGAAATAAAAATTTTTGTTTGTAATTTCTGTGTAGCGGGCGCAACAACGGTCGATGAGGGTTTTCATCTGTGCACTCATTGTATAGAAATAGACGGGCGTTGCCATGACTATGACATCGGCGGCAATCATTTTTTCGATCACTTCGGCGGCATCGTCTTTTTGCGGACAAGGCTTGCCGTACATGCTACATATACCGCAGCCTGTGCAGTAGTTTATGTGTTTGTCTTTTAGAAATATTTTTTCGACCGTGTGCCCGGCATCTTTACAGCCTTGTAGGAAAGCATCGCATAGGCGGTCGGAGTTGCCGCCTCGCCGCGGGCTTGAAGAAAGTATCAATACATTTTTGTTCATGTTTCTTTACCATTAGATTCGTGAGACAAAATTAGAAGGGAAATCGTAAGGGCTTTGTATATAGATTACAGATAGATATACCATTTTTACGGATTCGGAAGTTGAGGTATGAAACCTATTTGGAAAAGTATTAACTTTGTTTTCGTAAAACAGAGAATGACTGCGTTTCGTATGATTAAATATTTTTGAGAGTGTATTCTTTTTTTTGTGGAATTTTGAAAGACAAACGATTATGGACGAGATTTTGAAACTTGACAATATATTCCAATATAACGATATGATGGGACAGGAAACCTTGCACCCGTTAGTCAGCGTTGTCGATTTTTCGAAATGCAAGCCTATGCTGCATTCTCTTCAACGGTTTGGTTTTTATGCCGTTTTTTTGAAAGATGTGAAATGCGGGGATATTCGTTATGGTCGGAATTATTATGATTATCAAGAAGGAACGCTTGTTTTTCTGGCTCCGGGACAAGTCGTAGGGATTGTCAATAATGGAGAATATTTCCAGCCTAAGGGCTGGGCTCTTTTGTTCCACCCTGATTTGATACGGGGTACTTCGCTTGTACGCGAGATGAAGAACTATACTTTCTTTTCTTATGAATCGAATGAGGCGCTTCATTTGTCGGAACAGGAACGAAAAGTAATTCTCGATTGTTTTCATAATATAGAGTCGGAATTGCAACATGCTATCGATAAGCATAGCAAGACATTGATTGTAAATAATATAGAATTGTTCTTGAATTATTGCGTTCGGTTTTATGACCGGCAATTTATTACTCGCAGCCATGTGAATAAAGATATTTTGACTCGCTTCGAGAATTTGTTGAACGATTATTTTCAATCGGAGAAACCTCAAATCATAGGGCTTCCGTCGGTTCAATATTGTGCCGATTCCTTGCATTTGTCGCCTAATTATTTTGGTGACTTGATTAAAAAAGAGACCGGAAATTCTGCACAGGAGTATATACAAGCTAAGTTGATCGGAGTAGCGAAAGACCGTATTTTCGATACCAGTCTTTCGGTCAGTGAAATTGCTTATAGCTTGGGGTTCAAGTATCCACAACATTTTAGTCGTTTATTCAAGCAGAAAGTGGGTGTTACCCCTAATGAGTATCGCATGCGGAATTGATTTCCGGGATACTTTTTTATTGGAATTCGGTTGGCGGTTTTGAAATATTGATTTTGAGAATGGTTCGAAACAATTTGGACCTGTTTCTGAGCGAGGTTTTATTTACGTTTCTTTTTCCTTTTGCCTTTGGGATTGCCGGGCGTTGTTGCCTTTATCATTTTAGGTAATTGATTTTTTACCGGTCGGACGAGGGGGATTTGATGGGGCGATGTTTCTTTGACAATTGTCAGAGGATTGACTATTGTTAGATTACAAGGGTCTTGTTTTTGGTCGTTGTCAGGTATGGAATCTATGTTTTCGTTATCGCTGCGTGCCGATTGCTGTGTTGCCGAAGAGGCTTGTGTCGTATCGTTATGTTTCTTTTTGGAATCATATTTACGGGCGTAACGTTCGAGCGTGTTGATACAGCTCATCAGGGCTTTTACCTCTTGGGGTTGCAAAAGGGGATCGAGTTCGAGGAGTTGTGTGTAATATTGTAACAACACTTGATTACGCAGCAGTTCTATTTGCATTCGACTTGCCGATAGTTCTTGTTCAAATTGTTTTTCGAGATTTTCCATACCTTTGTTTTTGGTACAAAAGTATGTGACGGTATGTACGATTTTATGGCATGATTGAACAAAGTTTGAAAAGATCTCTTGTTTGTCAATTCTTTTCAACAGAGAGAAGAATGTATCAGGGGGTACTTGATATAGGTGGAATTGATGGGACTTAACCCCTCCGTCCTGCGGACACCTCCCCTATAT
>ERZ857984.1812-NODE-1812-length-15329-cov-4.360940_pt1 | contig 15329 bp, 9 predicted proteins | sample MGYA00519914_ERZ857984 | MGnify/ENA primary metagenome ERZ857984 (study PRJEB31778, sample SAMEA3449417) | human gut metagenome | biome: human gut; feature: human-associated habitat; material: faeces | place: United Kingdom | collected 2010/2012 ... | reverse complement strand
CTTGCATGTGTTAGGCGCGCCGCCAGCGTTCGTCCTGAGCCAGGATCAAACTCTTAGAAAATGGTATCTCAACATCCCTTTCGGAACGTTAAAACCGTTTCCAAGTCAATCCGACTTGTTCTCAAAAAAATTCCCGAATTCGTTCCGATTCCTCGAAACAAACCCGGTGTCAAGGGTCTTGTTTCTCAATGTTGTTTAATTTTCAAGGTCCGTTTCCGCTCTTGAGAGCGGAACTTTATCTTAGCACATTCCCCGAAGTTTGTCAACAACAAGTTTCGGTTTTTGTGACTGTCAAGGGCCGGGCGCTGCGCCCTTTCCGAGACAGCTTTGCTATCATACCACGCCCCCTCCCTTTTGTCAACTCCCTTTTTGCAAATTTTCTTTCTTTTCGGCAAAATTTCTTTGGATTCAGCCGAAAGCGCCTTTTCAGCCATAACCAGCGGCTGAGCCGGTGGTTTGGATTAAGCCCTATATAGTGCCTTGCGCCGTCAGACATCTCAAGACGCGCTGAAATTTCTTTTACACGCATCACATGCGGGTGGCCCGCAGGCCGCGGTCCCCTCTTCCGGCCCGCCCGCTCTGCCTGCCCGGTGCCTGGCGCGCCCGAGCGGAGGGCAGCACCGCCTTTACATGCGCTGAAGCTGCTAAAGCAGGAATGCTCTCTGATTGACCCTTCTATTTCTCAACGATTTGTCATTTTGCTACGCTCATTGCTTGCGGCGAAAGCTTTTTGCCGGGTACCTCCACCGGCAGAGCCGGCGGTCTCCGTTAACAACGAAGACGGCGCGGGCCAAAAGGTCCGCGCCGTAAATCGATTTTCCGAAGGATTATTCCTCGGCGGGCTTTTCCTCTTCCGGCTGCTCGGAAGCAGGAGCAGCCTCTTCCTCGGGCGATTCGAGGTCAAAGTCCTCCGCGTAATACTCCTGGCCGCCGTGGTAGAGCTCCTGCTCGTAATCGTCGTCCTCAAGCATTGCTTTCTTCCGCTCAAAAAAGCCCATCAGCGCCACAGCCAGACCGGCCAGCGCCGCCAAAAAGGCGAAGATCGCGAGCAAATAGGTCAGCTTTTTCATGGGATCTCCCTCCTTGTGATAAAAATCAATTGCAATATGGTCGCTATTCAGCATTATGATACTACAATTTTGTCCCAAGGGCAACAAAAATATTGCAAATTTCAGCAGAAGAGAGATTTCCCGCTCATTTCGGCAGGCGGATCAATTCCGAGCAGTTCCAAAACAGTGGGGGCAAGGTCGCAGAGAGCGCCGCCCTCGCGAAGCTTCCGCCGCTCCCCGATTGAAAGCACCGGCACCCGGTTGGTGGTATGCGCGGTCATCGGACTTCCGTCGGGATTCTGCATCATGTCGGCGTTGCCGTGGTCGGCGGTCAGCAAAACGGCGCCGCCCAGTGCCAGCACCCGGCCGACAACCCGGCCCAGGCATTCATCGACCGCCTCAACTGCCCTGACAGCCGCCTCAAATACGCCGGTGTGTCCAACCATGTCGCAGTTGGCATAATTCAGGACAATCATGCCGTAGTCCTTTTTCTCGAGCGCCTCAAGCAGCGCATCGGTCACCTCATAGGCGCTCATCTCCGGCTTGAGGTCATAGGTCGCCACCTTGGGAGAGGCGATCAGAATACGGTCCTCGTGGGGCGAGGGAGCCTCGACGCCGCCGTTGAAGAAGAATGTCACATGGGCATATTTTTCCGTCTCAGCAATGCGCAGCTGCGTTTTGCCGTTTTTGGCCAGATATTCGCCCATAACGTTGTTCAGGCTCTGCGGATGGAACGCGACTTCCACATTGGGCATCGTGGCGTCATACTGGGTGAAGCACACATAGTACAGAGGGAAACGGCCGTTCCGGCGCTCGAAGCCTGCAAATGCATCATCTACAAAGGTGCGGGTGATCTCCCGCGCGCGGTCCGGGCGGAAATTGAAGAACACCACGCTGTCCCCGGCGGATACGCGGCCGCCTTCACAGGTCACGGCGGGCACGACGAATTCGTCCGTCACGCCGTCCGCATAGCTTTTTTTCATCACTTCTTCCGGTGTGCCATGCACGCCTTCGCCGTATACCATGGCGGCGTAGGCCTTTTCCACACGGTCCCAGCGGTTGTCGCGGTCCATGGCGTAATAGCGGCCCGTGACGGTGGCGATCTTGCCCACGCCGATCTCGGCCATTTTGGCTTCCAGCTCTTCAATGAACCCCTTGCCGGAATCGGGCGGCACATCGCGGCCGTCCATAATGGCATGGACGTAAACATCCTTTACGCCGCCGCGCCTTGCCAGCTCCAACAGCGCATACAGATGCTCGTTGTGGCTGTGGACGCCGCCGTTGGAGAGCAGGCCGATGAGATGCAGTGCCTTACCGTCCGCCGCAGCGTTCTTTACTGCGCCCAGCAGGGCCGGATTTTCAAAAAAGCCGCCGTCCTGGATGTCTTTGGTGATGCGGGTGAGCTCCTGATACACGATACGGCCTGCGCCGATGTTCGTGTGGCCCACCTCGCTGTTGCCCATCTGGCCGTCGGGTAAACCGACGTTCATACCGGAAGCGCCGATGGTGGTGTAAGGATACTGCGCGAACAGCTTATCCAGGTTGGGCGTCCTGGCGGCAAGGATGGCGTTGCCGTAGGTTTGGTCGGGCACCCAGCCGAAGCCGTCCAGAATGCAGAGAAGCAGAGGTTTTTTCATAGATGGTTCCTTTCTGAAAAAAGAAATTGAATGGGGATGCGCCGCGCGGGCAGCGCTGTTTTGCAAAAAGAGCAGCGGAAAATTATTTGCCTGCCGCGGCAACAATGGCGGCAAAGTCCGCAGGCTTCAGGGAGGCGCCTCCGATGAGGCCGCCGTCCACATCAGGCTTGCTCAGCAGCTCGTCGGCGTTGGCGGCGTTCATGCTGCCGCCGTACTGGATGGTCGTGGCCTCGGCCACTGCCTCGCCGTACAGTTCACCCACCACCTTGCGGATGGCCGCGCAGACTTCCTGCGCCTGGTCCGCCGTGGCGGTGCGCCCCGTGCCGATGGCCCACACCGGCTCGTAAGCGATGATGACGCGGGCCATTTCTTCAGCGGAAACGCCGCCCAGCGCGATCTTCGTCTGCATGCGCACAAGCTCCTCGGTCACGCCCTGCTCACGCTGGGCCAGGCTCTCGCCCACACACACGATCACCGTCAGGCCCGCGGCCAAAGCGGCTTTGGTACGCTTGTTGACGGTCTCGTCCGTTTCGGCAAAGTACTGGCGGCGCTCAGAGTGACCGGTGATGACATATTTCACGCCCAGATCCACCAGCATATCCGCAGATATCTCGCCCGTGAACGCGCCGGATTTTTCAAAATGCACGTTTTCTGCGCCCACACCGATGTTGGTGCCGGCGCATTTTTCCACGGCCGTGCAGAGGCTGGTGAACGGCGTGCAGATGACAACGTCGCAGCCCGCTCCCTGTACGGCGGGAACGAGCGCGTCGATGAGAGACGCGGCCTCGGTGGCGGTCTTATTCATTTTCCAGTTGCCGGCAATGACGGCTTTGCGTTTTGCTTTGTTCATCGTATATTCTCCGTTCTGAAAGATATTGCCCGGCGTCCCGCCGGAGAAAAACCGCAGGGGCAGGCGGGATTCCCGCCGCCCCTGCAAAAGAGTCTTATGCGCCCGCGATGCAGGCGATGCCGGGCAGCTCTTTGCCCTCCAGGTATTCCAGGCTGGCGCCGCCGCCCGTGGAGATGTGCGTCATCTTGTCGGCATAGCCCAGCTGCATCACGGCAGCCGCGCTGTCACCGCCGCCGATGACCGTGGTGGCGTCTGTTTCAGCCAGGGCTTTCGCTACCGCCTTGGTGCCGGCGGCCAGAACCGGGTTCTCGAATACGCCCATGGGGCCGTTCCACACAACGGTCTTGGCGCTCTTCACCGCGCCGGCAAACAGCTCCATCGTTTTGGGGCCGATGTCAAGGCCCATCATGTCGGCCGGGATCTTGTCCGAATCCACCACTTCGACGGCAATCTCCGCGTCGATGGGGTCGGGGAAGGCGGAAGCCACGGTGGTGTCTACCGGCAGCAGCAGGGAAACGCCCTTTTCCTCGGCCTTCTTCAGCATATCCTTGCAGTAATCCACCTTCTCCAGGTCCACAAGAGATTTGCCGACTTCGCAGCCCTTGGCGGCCAGGAACGTATAAGCCATGCCGCCGCCGATGATCAGCGTGTCCACCTTGTTCAGCAGGTTTTCAATGACGTTCAGCTTATCGGCGACTTTCGCGCCGCCTAGGATGGCCACGAACGGGCGCACAGGGTCGTTGACGGCGTTGCCGAGGTAACGGATCTCTTTCTCCATCAGGTAGCCCACAGCGGTGTCCTTGATGTAGTCGGTAACGCCGGCGGTGGAGCAGTGGGCGCGGTGTGCGGAGCCAAAAGCGTCGTTTACATAGGCGCCGTCCGTACCCACCAGATCGGCCAGGTCTTTGGAGAACTCGGGCAGATTTTTGGTTTCTTCCTTGCGGAAACGGGTGTTCTGCAGCAGCACAACATCGCCGTCCTGCATTGCGGCAACGGCGGCTTTGGCATTTTCGCCCGCCACATTGTCGTCATTGGCAAACACGACGGGCTTGCCAAGCAGTTCGGAGAGGCGCACGGCGACGGGCGCGAGACTGAATTTTTCCTCGGGACCGTTCTTGGGCTTACCCAGATGGCTGCACAGAATGACCCGGCCACCGTTCTCGATCAGCTTTTTAATGGTGGGCAGAGCGGCCACGATGCGGTTGTCATTGGTGATGACGCCGTCCTTCATGGGGACGTTGAAATCGCAGCGGACCAGAACGTTTCTGCCCTTTACCTCAATATCTTCAACTGTCTTTTTGCCAAGAGTGCTCATATGCGTAACTCTCCCTTTCCTGCGGCTTTTTGATTGTCTTTCGGTCTTGCGCGGGCAATATGCCGCGTCTTTTCTTATTATAGTATTTTCCCGGCTTTTTCGCAAGCATTCGGCTGATATTTAATTAACAAATCGGCGCGTGCAAACTGCATGCAAACGGGCTGTAATGCACAAAAAACGCCCCGGCGCAAAGCCGGGGCGAAAAGTGCCTGAATTTTAGAAGCAGAGCGTGACGATGCGCAGCACGAACAGCGCAAACACGACCCACATCACGGGGTGGATGTCCTTGACCTTGCCGCGGAAGATCTTCAGGAACATCCATGTCAGGATGCCGAACATGATGCCGTTGGCGATGGAATAGGTGAACGGCATCATGATGATGGCCACAAAAGCGCCCAGCACGTCGGCCATATCGCCCTCGAACTTCACCTTCAGCACGCTGGACATCATGAACAGGCCCACGATGATGAGCGCCGGAGCAGTGGCGAAGCTGGGGATGGCGCCGAACACGGGCCACAGGAACAGCGAGAGGATGAACATCGCGGCCGTGGTGAGAGAGGTGAGGCCCGTGCGGCCGCCCTCGGCCACGCCGGCGGAGCTTTCCACATAGCTGGTGACGGTGGAGGTGCCCAGGCAGGCGCCCGCCACGGTGCCGATGGCGTCGGCCATCAAAGCGCGGCCCACGCGGGGTAGCTTGCCGTCCTTATCCAGCATGTTGCCCTTTGCGGCAACGCCGATGAGCGTGCCCACGGTGTCGAACAGGTCAACGAACAGGAACGCGAACACGATAACTGCAAATTCAACGGTGTTGTTCAGCATGAAGCTGAAGTCGAATTTGAACGCGGTGTCGCCCAGCGCCGCAAAGTTGGGCAGGAACGAGCCGGAGGGCAGCAGCGAATACACGCCGGCCTCGGGGTTCACCGCATACCAGCCCGTGAACTGCGCAATGATGCCCAGCCCCCAGGTGATGAGGATGCCCCAGAGAATGGCGCCCTTGACATTGAAGTACAGCATCAGGCCGATGATGATCACGCCGATGAGCGCGAGCGCGACCTGCGGCTGGGCGATGTCGCCCAGAGCCACCTTCGTGGAGGCGTCCGCCGCGGCGATGCCGGCGTTCTGCAGGCCGATGAACGTGATGAACAGGCCGATGCCCGTGGTGATGCCGTATTTCAGGTTCTCGGGGATGCAGTTGACCAGCGTCTCACGGAACTTGAACGCGGAAAGAATGATGAAGATAATGCCTTCCACTAGGATGGCGGTGAGGGCGATCTGCCAGGGATTGGCCTGGTCCGCCAGCTCGCCCAGGCAGATGGTGTAGGCAAAATAGGCGTTCAGGCCCATGCCGGAAGCCAGCGCGATGGGATAGTTGGCCAGAAGGGCCATCACGATGGTGGCCACCGCCGCCGCAAGGGCAGTCGCCATAAAGACGCCCTGGCTGTTCATGCCCGCGTCGCCCAGCATGCTGGGGTTCACGGCCAGGATGTACGCCATCGCAAGGAACGTGGTGATACCAGCCATGACTTCGGTCTTCACGTTGGTACCGTTTTCTTTCAGATGAAAGAGCTTTTCCATGATATTCCTCCTCGGTAATTTTAAGCTGAAACAGGGACGTCCCCGTTCGCAACAAAAGAAAAAGGCGGGCAAACGAGCCCGCCATAAAACAGCAAAGGCCGCAGAGCTGCGGCGTGCTGTTTCAATAGTCGGGACGGTTTACGGCTTGCCCGGTAGAGACTGCCGGCCCATATCGCCGGCGTTATATTGAAACATGTTAACAAACTGTGAAGAATACGTTTTTATTCTACCGAAATACCGTGACAATTACAATGTGCATTTTTGCCGATTTTTCGATGTTTTTATCCGTGTGTTTGGGCGAAAGGGCACAAGCGGAGCCGAAAAACAGAAGTCCCCGCGCCGGATAGGCGCGGGGAAAGAGCGGAGCGCGTTATTCGGCCGGTGTGCCGGCGTTCTGCTTCGGGGCGCGGGGATGCTTGGACGGTGCGGCGGGCGCGGGCTGGGCGGCATCCGCGAGCTTGCCGCCCAAAAAGCCGGAAAGCACGCTCTGCAGGTCCACGCCGGTGCTCTCTTTCAGGCCGTCCGTCACCTGGGTAACGGTCTGCATGATGTCCCGTGTCAGCTTGGCGCTGTTGCCGTCGCCGTACATGGTGATTTTATCCACTTTCGTCAGCGGCTCGGCGGCGTTTTTCACCACGTCGGGCAGGGCGTTGAAATACATCTCCAGCACGGCGGCCTTGCCCATCTTTGTCATGGCTTCGGCTTTTTTCTCAATGCCCTCGGCCTCCGCCACAGCTTTGGCACGGATGGCCTCCGCCTCAGCCAGCCCCTTGGCGCGGATGCCCTCAGCTTCCTGGGCACGGGCGAATTTTTCAGCCTCGGCCTGTACCTTCATAGCCTCGGCCTGCTGTTCCTGCTCGTATTTTTTTGCCTCCGCCTCGCGCTGGCGCTCGTACAGCTCGGCGTCTGCCTTCTGCTGGCGGGCAAAGCGCTCGGCTTCGGCCTTTTTCCGTACCTGGGCATCCAGGGACTGCTCCATGACCTCGGCTTCCTTCTGCTTGAGCAGGATCTCCTTCTCCTGCTTGGCGATGTTGGCTTCAGCCGTGGTGATCTCAATGGATTTGCGCTGCTGCTCCTCCTGGATGCGGTACGCCGCGTCGGCCTCGGCCTTTTTGGTGTCGGTGGCCTTCTGCAGCTCGGCCTGCCGGATGGCAAGCTCCGTCTTTTTCTCCGCGATCTCCTGTGCGGCGGCGACCTCGGCGTCGTTGGCTTCCTTCTGGGCGATGGCGCGTGCCTTGGCGATCTCTTTCTCACTCACGGCGCGGGAAATGGCCGCGTTTTTCTGGATCTTGACGATATTGTCCACACCCAGGTTCTCGATGACGGCGCTGTCGTCCACGAAGTTCTGTACGTTGAAGCTGACGATGTCAAGGCCCATGGCGGCCAGGTCCGGCTCGGCGTTTTCTTTCACCAGGTTGGCGAATTTCTGGCGGTCGGAAACCATCTCCTGCAGCTCCATTTTGCCCACGATCTCGCGCATGTTGCCCTCCAGAACCTCACGGGCCACGCTGGCAATGTAGTCTACCTTGCGGTTCAGAAAGTTCTGTGCCGCGAGGTTCAGCAGGTCGGGCGTATCGCTGATCTTCACATTGACGGCGGCGTCCACCTTGATGTTGATGTAATCCGCCGTAGGCACGGCGCTGGATGTTTTGACGTCGATGGGGATGAGCTGCAGGCTCAGCTCGTCCTTTTTTTCAAAAAACGGTATTTTGACGCCCGCCTTGCCGATGAGGACCTTCGGCGTTTTGCGCAGGCCCGAGATGATGTAAGCGGTGTCCGGGGACGCTTTTACGTAGCCCGTGACGAAGACCAGCACGATGAACAGTACGGCAACGGCCGCAATGATCCATACGATCACAGCAAAAAACCTCCTCTTTTGGTGCATTGGATGAAAGTGAAAACCGGTTCCGGGTACAAAAAGGGCGCGGTGCGTGCACTTTTCCGCGCGCACACCGCGCCGCCCCGTGATCCGGGCTTACGATGCTTTGGACCCCGGCGCGTTATTTCGCGTCGGTCACGGTCTCCTTGGCCGCAGCCAGCAGGCCGGTCAGGTTCTGGATCTCGCTGGGAATGATGAGCTTCGTGGCCTTGCCGTCGGCAACCTTCTGCAGGGCTTCCAGGCTCTTGATGGCCAGCACCTTGTCGGTGGGGGCCGCGTCGTTCAGCAGGCGGATGGAATCGGCCAGGGCCTTCTGAACGGTCATCAGCGCCTGTGCTTCACCTTCGGCCTCGCGGATGCGCTGCTCACGCACGGCGTCGGCACGCAGGATAGCGCTTTCTTTTTCGCCTTCGGCCACAAGGATGGCGCTCTTCTTTTCGCCCTCGGCGCGCAGGATGCTCTCACGGCGCTGGCGTTCCGCCTTCATCTGCTTTTCCATGGCGTCCTGAATCTCTGCCGGCGGGATGATGTTTTTCACTTCGACGCGGTTCACCTTGATGCCCCATTTGTCGGTGGCTTCGTCCAGAATGGCCGTGATCTTGGTGTTGATGGTGTCACGGCTGGTGAGGGTGTGGTCCAGCTCCATGTCGCCGATGATGTTGCGCAGCGTGGTGGCGGACAGGTTCTCAATGGCGGAGAGCGGGCGCTCCACGCCGTAGGTAAACAGCTTCGGGTCGGTGATCTGGAAGAACACCACGGTGTCGATCTGCATGGTCACGTTATCGCGGGTGATCACAGGCTGGGGCTTAAAGTCCACGACCTGCTCCTTGAGGGAGACTTTTTTGGCGATGCGCGTGACAAACGGCGTTTTGAAATGGAAGCCTGCCTCCCATGTGGTATAGTACACGCCCAGGCGCTCTACAACATAGGAATAAGCCTGGGGAACGATGGCGATGTTCGCGATGAGGATCACGAGCGCCAGCACAATTAGAATCAGAAACAGAATCAGCATGATAGTCCTCCTTTAAATTGGGTGTTTTATACGTTCCGTCAAGACGGAAACAGAATACAGGGGGTCATACCGCCGCAGTGGCGGTGTCGGGGCGCACGGTCAGCGTTGCGCCGTCCACGCTCAGCACCACGCACAGGGAGCCCGCGGGAATGGTTTGTTCGCTGCGGGCGTTCCAGTCCACGCCGTCCAGCCGTACACGGCCCGTAACGTCGGGCGTGACCTCAACGAGAACCTGTGCCTTGCGGCCGACGTTGATGTCCGCGTTGGTAGGCACACGGCGCGCGGTCATGCGCTTTTTCACCAGCGGGCGCGTCGCGGCCAGGGCCACGGCGCTTACCACCGCAAACACCGCGAACTGCACCAGCCACGAGGAAGTGAACCCCGAGACGATGAGCGCAGCCACCGCCCCGGCGGCAAACCAGATGCTGACAAGGCTCACCGTCAGCGCCTCCACGACGACGAACGCGATGAGCAGTATCAGCCAGACCAGGGAAGAAATTGTAAATGCCATAATGTGTTTACCTGCCTTTCTGCCGCGTCCGTGTAACGCAGCCGTGGTTGCCGCCGCGCCGCGCACCGTGTACGGGCGTACGCTGCGGCCGGGTGTCCGGTCGACCTTCGCCGCAGAAGCCAAGCCGGGCTTTTGGCTGTGCCGTTTGGGTTTCTGCTTGCTCTTATTGTACCATATTCGTCAAAGGATTGACAAAGCCCAAAAAAAGCCGGTTTCGCCCGGTTTTGGCCTTGGGGGGCGTTTTTTTCAAAGCTACTGCCCCAATCAAACCCGGGGAACGCCGGGCGAGGCCGGGCCGCGCCGCCCGAAAACCGGCCTGCCAGGCGCTTTTATACCTATTTATATAGGCCGCCGGGGGCCCGGCAGGCATGCGGAATGCTTTCAACGGTTCTCGCGCAGGCGTTCCCGCGCGCCGCAGCAACCGGCGGCTTGCGGCGGTGCACGGCGTAGTATATAATATCTTGTAGAATTATACGGCGTTTGGGCGAGAAAACTTTCAAAAACAGGAAATCTGTGAACAAAGGGCACCGCGGCCCGGCGCACGGGAGGCATAAAAATGGAATGCAGATATTGCGGACAAAGGCTGAAGGACGGGTACGAATACTGCCCAAACTGCGGTGGGCGCGTGGAGCCGCCGGAGCAGCAGGCGCGGCCGGTGCAGCCCGCATATGCGCCGCAGGGCGCATACAGCGCGCCTGTACAGGGGTATTCCCAGCAGGAAGCGGAGGGCTGTGTCTACGGCATGCTCCAACCCGGCGCCGGGCTGGGCCGGGTCGTTTCGCCCTATTACGCACGGGAATTTGCAGACATCGCTGCGGGCGGAAGAGGCCGTTTCAATGCGGCGGCATTCTTTCTGGGGCCGTTCCATCAGCTTTACCGCGGCTGTTACAAACGGTTTGCACGCACATATCTGCCCTATTGGCTGGCGCTGCTGGCCGTGCTGGGCGTGAGCCTTTCCTTTTTTGGAAAGCTGTGTGTGGAGCTGGCCGGCTACGGCGGCCGGGCCGCAGAGCCGACACAGGCGTTTTTCGTGTGGATCGCCGCGATCCTGCTGCTGTCCCTGGGCGTGAGCGTCTGGGGCATTGCACTGAGCATTTACAACGGCGTGACCTTTAACCGCCGGTATTTTGAGCAGCAGCACGGTGATCCGGCCGTTCCGGCGCATACGGGCGCAGTCGTCGGCGGAGCGGCAGCCTGGGTGGGCGTTTATATCATCGCCGTTGTGGCGCTGGTCGCAGCGCTGCTTCCCGCCGCCATGCAGGATGCGCAGCAGCATCAGGCACCGGGCACGCTGCCTTATGCACAGAGCGTGCCGCAGGCGCTGCCGGATGACAACGCCACCTACGGCACGGAGCATTACGGAGCGGCGGTATCGGATGCGCTGGAAGCGCACTGGGGCGAGGGCAGCGACCAGGCTTTGCTCAACGGCTATATCCCCGCACAGGCCGCGGGCGGCACGCTGGAAGAACGGCTGCGCGGTTCACACCTGTTTTACAGCGACGCCCGCACACTGGACGAGCTGTTTGCGGCGGCCGAGGATGTACAATGGTACACGGATTACGAGCCGGACGCCGACGGCACCGAATACGCCGACGCCTCATGGATCATGGGTGATACAGTGCTGGTGTGCGTGTTTGCAGTGTCGGACACATACACGTGGGTCGTGGATTTTTATTCGTACCGGAACGGCGAGGACCCGACAGCGGATGGCTGTTATACCTTCTGGGACGAGGAGCGCAGTGCGCTGCTGCTGGAGCTGTATGGTGAAAACGCTCCGGAAGAGCCGTCGCTGGCGCGGCAGATGCGCGGCGCGTGGGTAGATGGCGCAGGCGGGGCCGTTCTGCTGGATGAATCTTTTTTTGACGGAACCGATTATACGCTGGGCACGATGATGGACGGAGGCGTACAATGCTGGGTGCAGGACGACGGCTCCTACATCGTGTTCGTGCTGGACGAGACAGGCAACGCGCTCACCGCGCGCTGGTACGACGGCTCCGGCACGCTGCGCGCCGAGCAGTCCTTTACCCGGGGCACGCCGGGCTGAGGATGAACGGAGCAGGGCAAATGCAAAAACCGCGTCAGGTTTTTCCTAACGCGGTTTTTGCATATTATGAGGCCGGATGTATTGTGAAAAGCTCATTCCGGGTCGGTCACAACGGCAAAGCTGCAGGGCTGCACTTCGACGGTACGTCCCAGAAGCACGGTGCGCACCTGCTGTTCGGTCCGGTTGATGCACACGGCAGCCACGGCGGCTTCGGCGCGGCGCTCGTAGCACAGCACGCCGCCCTGTGCCTGGGTGACGGCCAGCGTTCCGTCGGCAAAAGCGGGGCAGCTTTTGCGCAGGGCGGCAAGGTTTTGCAGCACGGGGCGGATGCGCGTTTCCCGGCTTTCCCAATCGAAAAAGGCACGGTTGAACGGGTCCTTGTAGCCCTGCATGCCGATCTCGTCGCCATAGTAGATGCTGGGGATGCCCGGCAGCGTAAAGATCATCGCATAGGCCAGCGTCATCAGGCGGCGGCCGTTTTCATACTGCTCGGGCGTCAGGCGGCGCGCGCTCTGCCAGTATCGGTCACGGCCCTCGCAGCTCTCGCCCGCGATGGCGGTAATGGCGCGCACGGTATCGTGGGTGGACATGAAGTTCATCAGCACATGCAGTGCCGGGGCGGGGTAGTGCTCGCAGATACGCATGATGTCGTGGGCGGCTGTGCGGGCGTCGCCGCCTTTCACAAAAGCCAGCGTAGCGTCCTTGAACGGATAATTCATTACCGCATCCAGGCCTTTGCCCAGCAGGTAGGTGCGGCGGCGGCCGTAGCTCCACTTGTTGGTGGCGTCCTCCCACACTTCGCCCAGCAGATATTTTTCGCTGCCGTGACGCTTGACGGCGCGGCGGATCTCCTCAATAAAATCATCGGGCAGCTCGTCGGCCACATCCAGGCGAAAGCCGGAAGCCCCCAGGCCGAGCCAATAGTCGATGACGCCGCCCTCCCCGCAGATGAACTCACGGTAGGAGCGGTCCTCTTCATTCACCTCGGGCAGCGTTTCAAAGCCCCACCAGCAGCGGTAGCCGTGGGGATAGTTCGGTGAAAAATCGTACCAGCGGCGGTACGGGCTGTCCGGTCCCTGCCATGCGCCGAAGGAGGCGTAGCGGCCCTCGCGGTTGAAGTAGACGGAATCCGAACCGGTGTGGCTGAACACGCCGTCCAGCACGACATCGATGCCGCGGGCTTTGGCGGCGCGGCACAGCTCTGCAAAATCCTCGTTGGTCCCCAGAACCGGGTCCACCTTGCGGTAGTCCGCGGTGTTGTAACGGTGGTTGGCGTGGGCTTCGAAGATGGGGTTGAGGTAGATGCATGTCACACCAAGGCTGGCGAGGTACGTCAGCTTTTTGCGGATGCCAGGCAGGTCTCCGCCGTAATAGTCCATGTTCAAATAGCCCTCATGCTGTTCGTTTGGCCAGAAATAGGGTTCACTGCGCTTGTCCGGGCGGTAGATGCGGTCGGCATAGGGCATGGTAGCATGAGGGCTGCTTTCAAAGAAGCGGTCCGGAAAGATCTGGTAAATGACGCCGCCGCGCAGATGGCTTGGAGTCTGAAAATCCTTTTCGTATACCGTCAGCTGCCAGGCCTCGCCGTCGCCTGTTGTAACATATGCCTCGCCAAGCTGCCCGGCGTATAGTTTGCGGTAGCCGGTGTAAAGGTCAAAATAATAGAAATAGAGCCCTGGCTCCTGCGGCTGTATCGTAGTGGAGAACACGTCCATACCGTTGCGGAAGTATTGTTTTTGGAGCGGGAACAGGGACGGCTGTTCGCCGTCCCTGTTGAAAAGCAGATAGGGTGTGGTGCAGCCGAACTCCACGGGAACCGTCAGCGTAAAGGCAACGGTCTCTCCGGCGCGGACCGCACCGAAAGGGGTCTTGTAAAAAGTGTCCTGGCTGTTGAAAATGGTCACGGGCATTCCGATTGCTCCCATGCAGTTTTATTTGGCGGGCGCTGGTCGCGTCCGCAGACATCCGGGCGGAAACGCACGGACGGATGCGGCGGGCGGATCTATTTGATGGGCTTTACGTGCCAGATATCGCGGGCGTAATCGTTCACCGCCCGGTCGGCTGAAAAAATGCCTGCGTTGGCAATGTTCATCAGGCTCATGCGGTTCCACACGCCGCGGTCTCGGTACAGCCCGCTCAGGTCGTTCTGGGCGCGGCGGTAATCGGCAAAATCGGCCATCACCATATATGGGTCGCTGGTGCGCAGGTTGTTCACGATCTCATGGAAGCTCTCGCCGCCCCAGCCGCGCTCCAGAAATGCCAGTACTTCGGCGGCCTCGGGACAATTGTTGATGAAGCCGGAGGGGTGGTAGCCGAAGCGCTTCAGGTCGTTCACCTCGGGCGTCAGCATGCCGAAGATGATCTCGTTTTCCCTGCCGGCGGCCTCTGCGATCTCTACATTCGCGCCGTCCAGCGTGCCCAGCGTTACCGCGCCGTTCAGCATGAACTTCATGTTGCCCGTGCCGGAGGCCTCGGTGCCCGCAAGGCTGATCTGTTCACTCACTTCGCTGGCGGGCATCAGACGCTCGCTGGTGGTGACGTTGTAGTCCTCCAGATACACCACGCGCAGCTTTTCACGCACCATGGGGTCCGCGTCGATGAGCGCGCCCAGCTTGCAGATCAGGCGGATCATCTGCTTGGCCATATAGTAGCCCGGCGCGGCCTTTGCTCCGAAGATATACGTTTTGGGAACCACGTCCGCGTTGGGGTTGTTCTTGATATACAGGTACTGCGCCGCGATGTTCAGCGCGTTCAGATGCTGGCGCTTATACTCGTGCATGCGTTTGACTTGCACGTCGAACAGTGTGTGCGGGTCGATCTCCTGCCCGGTGACCTTCTTCAGATGCTGGGCGAAGATCACCTTGTTGGCGTCCTTCACATCCTCCAGAGCGCTGAGCACTTTTTTGTCCGCTTTGAATTTCTCCAGCTTTTTCAGCTCGGACGCATCCTTTTTGAAGCCGGGGCCGATGGTGTCCTCCAGAAGGCCCGTCAGGCCCGGATTGGCGGCCAGAAGCCAGCGGCGGTAAGCGATGCCGTTGGTCACGTTGGTGAATTTTTCGGGGCTGTACAGGAAATAGTCGTGGAACACGCTCTGCTTGATGATCTCGCTGTGCAGCTGAGACACGCCGTTGATGGAATGGCACACATAGCAGCAGATGTTGGCCATGCGCACCTGGCCGTCGCCCAAAACGGCCATGTAGTTGATCTTGCCCTCGTCGCCGGGGAAGGTGCGCTCCAGGTCGGCGCGGCAGCGGTGGTCCAGCTCCACGCAGATTTGGTAAATGCGCGGCAGCGTCTTTTTAAAAATATCCTCGTTCCACTTTTCCAGCGCTTCGCTCATGACGGTGTGGTTGGTGTAGGCGAAGGTGCGGCGGGTGATGTCCTCAGCCTCGGACCAGCCCAGACCCATTTCGTCGATCAGTATGCGCATCAATTCCGGAATCGCCATGCCGGGATG
>ERZ857984.1795-NODE-1795-length-15478-cov-11.826817_pt1 | contig 15478 bp, 13 predicted proteins | sample MGYA00519914_ERZ857984 | MGnify/ENA primary metagenome ERZ857984 (study PRJEB31778, sample SAMEA3449417) | human gut metagenome | biome: human gut; feature: human-associated habitat; material: faeces | place: United Kingdom | collected 2010/2012 ... | reverse complement strand
GGGACATTTCACGGAGGAATCTTCGGGGAATACGATTTTGGGAGATTAGCAAGCACAGCCGGTGTATATACACACGGCGATTTTGGATTAAGGAAACCCTCCCCTTAATCCCGAAAATGCTTGTTGGGATGTCTCCCAAACCCTCTATCTTTACGAAAGGACAAACCGCTTATGGCAAACAGAACACGACCAAATCAGATACTCTTCTTTGTTTCAGATGACGAGAAGCGGATTATCAAAGGAAAGATGAAACAGCTTGGTACAAAGAACATGGGAGCGTATCTTCGCAAGATGGCGATTGACGGTTACATCATCAAAGTGGACTACACGCAGCAGAAGAAACTTGCCGCCGCAGTATCTCGTGCAGCGGCAAATATCAATCACATTTGCCGCCGAATTAACTCCACAGGACACTTCTATGAGGACGATGTTGCAGAGCTGAAAGAAAGGCAGGCTGAGATATGGCGATTACTAAAATCAAGCCAATCCGAGGAACTGTGAACAAGGCTCTCGCATACATTCTTGATCCGCAGAAAACAGATGACCAGCTCTATGTCTCTTCCTACGGATGTGCTGCCAGTGATGCCGCAGCGAAGGAATTTGAGTGGACAAGATCTCTTGCCGTTCAACAAGGAATGCAGATGCCAAAGGTGATTGCCAGACATCTGATTCAATCCTTTGCGGTTGATGAAGTCAGCCCGGAACAAGCGCATGAAATCGGTAAGCAGTTTGCCGACGAATGGCTCAAGGGAAAGTACGAGTATGTGATTGCAACGCACATCGACAAGGGGCATTGCCACAATCACATTATCTTCAACGCAGTCAACTATGTAGACTTCCATGCGTACCGAAGCAATAAGAAAACCTATCGTGAGATGCGGCATCTCAGTGATGAGATATGTGCTGAACACGGGCTGTCAGTTATTCCTCCCTCTCAGGGAAAAGGCATGGACTACAAGGAATACACCGAAGCCAAACGCGGTACAAGTTGGAAGCAAAAACTCAAGCAGACCATTGATCGCTGTGTGATCACATCAAAGGACTACGATGAGTTTTTGAAGCTGATGCAGGACGCCGGATATGAAATCAAAACCGGCAAATACATCTCCTTCCGTGCCGAAGGGCAAGAGCGTTTCACCCGTGCAAAAACCATCGGAGATAACTACACCGAGGACCGGATCAAGGAACGCATTCAAGGACGCAATGCCCGCAGACGGCAGATGCAGAACGGTAGGAAGAACATCTCTCTCATCAGCGATATTCAAAACAGAATTAAGCAGATCGACAGCAAGGGCTTTGAGCATTCTATGAAGATTAAGATCCTCAAAGAAGCCGCCAGAACGCTAAACTACCTCACTGAGAACGAGCTGCTTCAATATGCCGATCTTGAAAAGAAAGTCGAAGACATTCATAGTTCTTATGAGCGTACCGGCGCTGACTTGAAAGTCGTTGAAGCGCAGCTCCGAAAGGTGCAGCCGCTTATCAAGAATATCTCAACCTATCAAAAGCTCAAGCCGGTCTATGATGCCTACTCAAAGACGAAGAACAAGCCGAGTTTTCGAGCTGCGCACGAGGCAGAGCTTGTCGTTTTTGAAGCAGCAAAGAGTACATTGCTTGCTATGCAAGATGGTGAAAAACTTCCAAGTATGAAGTCTCTGCAAGCCGAGCAGCAACGCCTTTTGGAAGAGCAGCAGCGTCTCTACGACGAACGAGCAAGGCTCAAAAAAGAGGCTAAAGTGATTGATACCATGAAGGCAAATGTCGATGATTTCCTCAGTCCAACGCTTTCACAGGAGCATGAAAAAGCCAAAAGTAGCGAGTTGGAATAACCACCAAAGCCTGAGCCGTATGAATAAATCGGCTCAGGCTTTCTTCTTCGTAATGCGCTCCATGAACTTGAAATATATTTTGAATTTTTGGAGTATCGTATTGAAAATTTGAAGCGTTTGGTGTATAATATAATGAGTCTCACTATAAGCGTTTGAGAGAGGTGCTTTTATGAAGATAAGCTATAAGAAATTATGGGTCATGCTCATCGAAAGAGAGATCCCAAAATCAACTTTACGCAAGGATATAGAGCTGTCTCCTGGCACGATGAGTAAGCTCAATAAGAACGAGGATGTAGCTCTCTCTGTTCTGCTGCGCATTTGCGACTATTTGAATTGTGACATTGGAGATATATGTGAAGCTGTGCGAACGGGCAAGAAGTAGGTCCGAGTTTTCGTGCGGCTATTTTGTTATAGGTAGAGAAAAATACCTCAGCGAAAGGAGCATATATGGATGTCCTTGAGAATGCTGTGACTGAGAAAAATGCCCTCGTTGAAGCGGAGGCGTTTCCCACAGATGATCGAGTCACCTACAGAGACAGCACCTATGAAATTGTTTCTAAGGTTGCATATTTGATTGGTGTTCCGAAACGAATTTTTGATAATGAGCATGAAGCACCCAAAATAGAGATATACGAAAAACTTGATGCAGACAAAACGGCACGGATAATCCGTCATTTGTGTATCATAAGGACAGCGATTGAAAGAAACTTCAAGCATATCAACGAGCGTATGAAGTTTAGTTATCTCTCAATCAGCAGTATGCCGGAATATGTGCCGCAGGATAGCCTTCAACAACTAAATGCGGATGGCATTAGTTTTATAAAGAAGTCCAGCACGAAGCTAAGTCAGCATATCGTTGAGATAAACAAGCTGCTTTCTGATCGGATCAATAATTGCAAGAAGCTATTTCCTCTTTGGCTGAATTGGCTGTATGTAAAAAACCTCTTTCTCATGCCAGATGGCTTGAAAGAGGAAGGGACAAAAGCAGCAGCAGATATTTATTACGCTCACTTGCTCTTTTATCCTTACCAGATGTATATAAACTGGGAACCGGAGGATGTCGGTAATCTGCTCTATAACGATAAAAAATTCGTGACGCTGCTTTATCAAATGAACGGTGACTACTTTACAGAGTACAGTAAAGTTTCTGATGCTGGAAGTTACATTAAAGGAAGCATCTACGAGTTTATTGGTAGCAGCGAAAAGGTTGTCGTAGTGGTAGATTGTGAAAACTCTGATCCGTACAAGCTCTGCGCTACGCTCAAGAATCTTGACTATCAGTACACACAGAAGATAGCATCCATCATCCTGTTTGATGATGTGCATAGTGCATCTGCTTGGCGTATTCTGGATAGTTTTACCCACATCCCGGTCGAACACATGATGACCGAACGGGTAAAGCAGAACAAGTCTCTGGTCGATGTGATGCTGATTGCCCGAACTTGTCAGGAGCATTACAAAAACAATGTGGATTCCTTTATTTTGGTGTCCAGCGACTCCGACTATTGGGGACTGATTTCTTCTTTACCGGAGGCTCGGTTCCTTGTCATGATAGAGCGCGAAAACTGCGGACCGGATTTGAAGAACGCACTTGTCAATGCCGGTATATTCTATTGCTACATTGATGACTTCTACTCCGGCAATGCAGAGGATATTAAGATCGGCGCACTGTTCAAAGAGATGTATCATTACATAGATCAGGCGGTGCGGCTGAATATCTACGAGATGTTCACAGAGGCGTTAAGAGCGACTCGAATTGAAATGAGTTCTTCGGAACAGAAGCAGTTTGTGGACAAGTATTTGAAAACGATGCAAATGTCCATTGCGGATAATGGCGATGAGACATTGGAAATAAAACGAAAATGAGTCCGTTATATCGGACAGTAGCCGTGATAGAATAAAATGAGGATCGGTTGGCAACCAAAAATGATCCTCAAGTATTGGAGATGAAGATATGGCATACCAGAGCGAAGCGGCTCTTGAGCAACAATTCATAGAGCAGCTAAACAAGCAGGAATACAGCACAGTCGATATTCCTGATTATGACGCATTGGTGGAGAACTTCAAAGTTCAGTTTGAAGCCTTCAATGCGCCCAAACTTGATACGCCTATCACCGATAAAGAGTGGGAGCGTATCTTTAACCTCATGCTTGGAAAGTCCGTGTTCCAGAGCGCAAAAATTCTGAGAGACAAGTTTGTCCTTGAGCGTGAGGACGGGACGAAGGTTTACCTTTCCTTCTTCGATCAGGATCACACCAAGAATATCTTCCAAGTTACACATCAGACAACGGTTGTAGGCAAGTATGTCAACCGCTATGATGTAACGATTCTTGTGAATGGCTTGCCGTTGATTCAGGTCGAGTTAAAGCGCAGGGGGATTGACATTCGAGAAGCAGTCAATCAGGTCATGCGCTATAAGAAGCACTCCTATAACGGACTATATCACTTCATTCAGCTTTTCATTGTCTCCAACGGCGTTGATACCAAATACTTTGCCAACTCCGACAGGGACTTGATGTATAGCCTCGCCTTCTTCTGGACGGATTTCAACAACATCCGTATTACCAACCTGAAGGACTTCTCAATCTCTTTTCTGGCAAGGGATCACATCATCAAGATGCTGACACGCTATACCATCCTGAACGATACGGATAAGATTCTGATGGTTATGCGCCCCTATCAGGTGTATGCCGTAGAAGCCCTTATAAGGCAGGCTACGCTCACAAATCGCAACGCCTATATCTGGCATACCACCGGTGCAGGAAAGACGCTGACATCCTTTAAGACAGCTCAAATCCTCGCAGCCAATCCGAACATCAAGAAGGTTATCTTCCTTGTTGACCGTAAGGACTTGGACTCTCAGACCACCGAAGAGTTTAACAAGTTTGAGGCTGGCTCTGTTGATGTCACAGATCGCACAGACATTCTTGTGCGGCAAATGAAGGATAAGAACCGGCAGCTCATTGTCACGACGATGCAGAAGATGGCAAATGCCGTTAAGCGTCCTCAATACGAAAAGGTAATGGACGCATACCGTGACGAAAAGGTTGTCTTCATCATTGATGAATGCCACCGCAGCCAGTTCGGAGATATGCACAAGGATATTGTTCGGCATTTCAAGAAAGCGCAGTTCTTTGGCTTTACCGGTACGCCCCGTTTTGAAGTGAACGGAAAGACGGAGGGCAAGATCACACAGACCACCGAAATGCTGTTTGGGGAATGTTTGCATAACTATCTGATCAAGGATGCTATCTTCGATAACAATGTCCTCGGTTTCCATATTGAGTACATAAAGACGATGGAAGGCGATTTTGACTGGGACGATCCGACATTGGCTGACGCGATTGATGTTGGCGAACTCTATATGTCGGATGAGAGAATGTCCCTCATTGCAAACCACATCGTCCAGAACCACAAAGCCAAAACGAGAAATGGTCAGTACACGGCTATCTTTGCTGTTTCCTCCATTGAAGCTCTTGTCAAATATTACGACATCTTCAAGAAGATCAAACACGATCTGAACATCAGCGGTATCTTCTCCTATGGGCAGAACGAAGATGCTGAGGGTAAGGACGAGCATAGCCGAGATGCTTTGGAGCGTATCATCAAGGACTATAACGAGATGTACGGCACGAATTTCTCTACCGACACCTTCTCCGCGTATCACAAGGATATTTCAGATCGAGTCAAAGGGAAGAAAACAAAGTCGCTGGACATTCTCATCGTCGTGAATATGTTCTTGACCGGCTTTGACAGCAAGCAGCTCTCTGTGTTGTATGTGGACAAGGATTTGAAGTACCATGATCTGCTGCAAGCCTATTCTCGCACGAACCGTGTCGAGAAAGAAACAAAACCGTTTGGTATCATCATTTGCTACCGCAACCTCAAAAAACGGACAGATGATGCGCTGACGCTCTTCTCCAAGAGTCAGGACACCTCTGGCATTGTTGTTCCGGGCTATCAGTATTTTGTTGAGAAGTTCAATGAAATGGTTATGAGGCTCAAGGAAGTGGCACTCTACCCTGAGTCCGTCGATACCATGCAGAGCGAGGATGACCAGAAGAAGTTTGTCATCACTTTCCGTGAGCTGACAAAATACCTCCAATCCTTGCAGACATTCATTGAGTTCAGTTTTGATCAGGATGCGCTCATCATGTCCGAGCAGGAGTATCAGGACTACAAGAGCAAGTATCTGATGCTTTACTCCCGGCAAAAAACTGATCGAGAAGTCGTATCTGTCCTGAATGATGTGGACTTCTGCATTGAGATCATGGAGAGTGACCGCATCAATGTTGCCTATATCATGAACTTGATCCGCAACATCCACTTTGATGACAAGAAGCAGAAGGACTACGACATCAAGCACATCAAGGAAGAATTGAGCAGAACGGATAATCCGCAGTTGCTTCGCAAGGTTGAAATTCTTCAAGCGTTCTTGGATCGTGTCGTTGTCGGACTTGAAAGTGCGGATGAGATTGACGCTGCATACAACGACTTTGAAAATGAAGCAAAACGAGAAGAGATCGTTGCTTTCGCAAAGACTGAGGATATTGATTCCTCCATGCTGACGGACATCATTTCTGAGTATGAGTTCTCCGGCACAATGGATGCAGGAAACATCCGTGACCGTATTGAGAAGCCCATGCCGTTGCTCAAGAAGAGGTCTTTGGTCAACCGGATCGTCGAATTTATCCGGCAGCATACTGAGAAATACCAATAAGGAGAGAGAACAATGGATAATTCTATTCAGGCTCATCAGAAAGAGCTTTGCAACAAACTATGGGCGATGGCAAATGCCCTGAGAGGTAATATGGAGGCATACGAGTTCAAGAACTATATCTTGGGCATGATCTTCTATTACTACCTCTCCGACAAGACCGAGAAGTACATGGTTAATCTTCTCAAAGACGATAATATCAGCTACGAGGATGCTTGGAATGACGAAGAATACAAGGCTGCCATCGTAGAAGAAGCTCTGCGTGACCTCGGCTACATCATCGAACCGGAGTATTTGTTCCGCAAGATGGTCAAGATGGTTGAAAACCGTTCCTTCGACATTGAGTTCTTGCAGAAAGCAATCAACGCTCTGATGGAATCCACTATCGGCAACGATTCACAGGAAGACTTTGACGGATTGTTCTCCGATATGCAGCTCGATTCTACGAAGCTGGGGCATACCGTTAAAGATAGAAGTGCTGTCATGGCGAAAATCATTGCTTCTCTGGACGAGATCAATTTCAGCGTGGATGACACGAAGATTGATGTGTTGGGTAATGCCTACGAGTATCTGATCGGTCAGTTCGCTGCCACAGCCGGTAAGAAAGCCGGTGAGTTCTATACGCCTTCGGGTCCTGCCGAGCTGCTGTGCCGCCTTGCTTGTCTTGGCTTGACCGATGTTAAGGACGCAGCCGATCCGACTTGCGGCTCCGGCTCTTTGCTGCTTCGTCTCAAGAACTATGCAAATGTGCGTAACTACTACGGTCAGGAATTGACCTCGACCACCTATAACCTTGCCCGAATGAACATGATCCTTCGTGGCATCCCGTACCGTAACTTCAATATCTACAATGGCGATACGCTTGAACATGACTACTTCGGAGACATGAAGTTCCGTGTTCAGGTTGCAAATCCTCCGTATTCTGCAAATTGGTCTGCTGATATGCACTTCATGGAGGACGAGCGTTTCAATGAATACGGCAAACTTGCGCCTAAGAGCAAGGCTGACTTTGCTTTTGTGCAGCACATGGTTTACCACATGGACGAAGACGGACGAGCTGTTGTCCTGCTGCCTCACGGCGTTCTGTTCCGGGGCGCAGCCGAAGAAGTGATCCGTAAGCACCTGATCCAAAAGCTGAATGTGCTGGACGCTGTTATCGGTCTTCCTGCAAACCTCTTCTTTGGCACGGGCATTCCGGTATGCGTTCTTGTCCTCAAGAGGGAGCGCAACGGCAACTCGGATAACATTCTCTTCATTGATGCGTCCAACGACTTTGAAGCCGGAAAGAATCAGAATATCCTCCGTGAGTGCGACATTGATAAGATCGTCGAAACCTACGAGCATCGTGTGGATGTCGATAAATACGCCCATGTTGCTACAATGCAGGAGATTGAAGAGAACGGATTCAATCTGAACATTCCTCGTTATGTTGATACCTTTGAGCCGGAAGAGGAAATTAACCTCAATGCTGTTGCAGCAGAAATCCGCAATATTCAGACTGAGATCAAGGGCATCGACGCACAACTGAAACCGTTTTTCGATGAGCTGGGACTTGATTTCCCCTTTGATGTGGAGGGCAAATAATTATGGCAAATGTATCCTCAAGTAACGGTCTTGAGAAGCGTCCGAAACTCCGGTTTCCGGGCTTCGATGATCCGTGGAAAGAAACTACTTTATCTGCACTTTTCTCTAAAAGCACACAGAAAAACGCTGATGGTCATATCACAAATGTAATTTGCAATTCAGCAAAGCTCGGTCTTATTCCGCAACGCGAGTATTTTGATAAGGACATCGCAAACAGCGATAACACAAGCGGCTATTATATCATCCGGCAAAATGACTTCGTATATAATCCGCGTAAATCATCCGACGCTCCATACGGTCCGATCAGCAGCTACAAGTATGCAGAGGATGGCATTGTTTCACCGCTGTATCTTTGTTTTCATGCAAAAGGCGAAATTAACCCACTGTACTACGAGTGGTATTTCCGGTCATCGGCTTGGCATAGATACATTTATATGTCTGGCGATAGTGGTGCGAGACATGACAGAGTAAGCATCAAAGACGATACTTTCTTTGCTATGCCCATCAATCTTCCGTCAGAGCAGGAACAGAGCAAAATTGCATCCTTCCTCCAAAGTCTGGATGAGAGAATTGCTGCACAAGAGAAACTTGTGGCATCCCTCAAGAAGTATAAAAGAGGATTGCTCCATGATGTTTTATCAGAGAAAATCAAAATTACGACAGAAACATGGACGGAACATAGAATCGGAGAATTTCTCCATTCAAAAAGCATCAAACAACTTCCAACAACAGATGCCCCGTTGATGGCATTTACCGCAACAGGCGGCGTGTGCGACAAAGGCGAACGGTATGATCGTGGTTTTTTGGTGAAAGATGCAAGCTCAAAATTGTATAAGAGAACTGATTTGAACGATTTCATTTATAGTTCCAATAACCTTGATGTCGGCTCAATAGGACTTAACCTTTATGGCTCTGCCGTGATCTCTGATGTTTATGAGATATTCTCCATAAAAGATGCCGATCCGTGGTTTATCAGCGAGGCTATTAAACAAAAGCCGATTATGAGCCGTATTCTAAAATATCGACAAGGCTGCCTTTATGGACAATACAGGATATATGCCGAAGATTTTTTAGGTGTTTTTGTTAAAATCCCTTCGTATGAAGCTCAGAAGAAAATTGGAGCTGTTTTTTCAAAAATTGACGGCAAAATCACGCAAGAACAAATCCTACTGGATTGTTTAGAAAAGGCAAGAACATTTTTCTTACAGCAACTTTTCATATAAAGAGCTGCTGCATCAAGCCATGGCGTATCTTAGATAGAGACATTGATATGCTTTCTGCTGCGTCTATTATCATGTCAATGGAACTCAACAGCTTAACTATCTGTTCCTGCCTTGCTCTGTCTGGGATAGGGATGATGCAATCTGACAGAGCAGACTTGCTTATTTCTCGGAATGTGTTGCCGGAAGCATACTTTTCGCACCATGGCTTAATGATGATTTGCATATAATACAGATACTCAGATGAAACTCTATCAGTGTGAGGAATCAACGACTGAAAGCCCTGATTGGTGCTGCACTCTCGTTTTGCAATGGACATCTCGCCCAAGGTAGCACGGGTTGTCAACAAAACCGTTCCAATGGGAAGCAGTTTTGCAGATGAATTATCCAAGCCAATATCACTTAATTTGCGAACACTGTTGTTGACATATTTTGTTTTACCAATCTCAGAGGGGGTGAACCATTCCACTGTATTTCCCCAATATTCTGCATGAAGAGTGTCAGGTGTTCCTCCACCGACAATTTCACATACCGAGCCAAGCCTGCAATTATAGCTATTGTCAATCTGAGAGAGTATCTGGTTATTGACACCTCTTTTATACTTCTTGAGGTTGTCCACGAGGGACTGCTGCGCCACTATTCGACGCTCTAACGCAATCATGAAGTTTGCGATTTTTCGCTGCTCCGCTAAATCCTGCGGAATGTAATGCTTTGTGTCAAAGAACTCATCAGTTGGCACATTCAAAAGCCCGTGATTTCTCGCTCCTTCGGCAGAGATCATGTAAATCTCACGATACCATTTGAGTGAATCAAAGTAGGCTTTTATAAAATCAGAATCGTGTTTCTTGAGTGCAAAGCAAATGTAGAGTGTAGAAAGCGCACCCATATCATAGCGGTCAAGACGCTTGACGGAGCCAAAATCGTACCCGACTGAATAACTCTTGTTGTAGGCATATTCACCATTCTTCAAGAGATAATAGCCACTCATGTCTTTGCTGGCTACGGTCTTATTGAAGTAGCTGATCTGATCCACAAGCCCATCTTTGGACGAAATTGTGAGAGGCAGACTCGTTTCGTTATTGGTGTTCTTCCGTGTGACACGCTCTGCAAAATCTGAAAGTTTCTCAGCTTTCCACGGATCATCGAAGCCCGGAAACCGGAGTTTCGGACGCTTCTCAAGACCGTTACTTGAGGGCTATTTCAGCAATCAAATAGAGGCTTGTAGCAAAGGTAAATCCCTTGCAGTAGCAGAGATATTCCGCTACTGCAAGGGATTTTGTCGGTCATATAGCTTCATTCTGTTTGCTTGATCAGAAGTATAAAAGAGGATTATCTAAGGCAGTTTTTTCAACGAATAGCGAACTGTTCCCTAAGAGTACGGTTGCGTCACTTGGCGAACTATTTCCTTTCATTCGGAATGGATTCGTAGGTACGGTAACACCGTTCTTTACCAGCCAAGAAAACGGTGTGCGGTATCTGCAAGGGACTAACATCCATGACGGTAAAATCTCTGATGAAACTGCTTTCTATGTCACTCAAGCTTTCAATCAGAAACATAGCAAGAATATCCTAAAAAGCAATGATATTCTTGTCGTTCAATCCGGTCATGTCGGAGAGTGCGCAGTCGTAGGTGATAACTATGCAGGTTCAAACTGCCATGCACTTATCATTATGAGCAATGGAGGCGAGTGCGCATCTGACTATATTTGCCAGTATATAAATTCGGATGACGGGAAAAAGAAAATCGCCGCAATTACAACAGGTAACACGATTAAGCATATATTGGCGACATCTATTGCAAATATCGAAGTCCCTTTACCATCAAAAAAGGATCAGCAACGAATCGCAGAACTATTGAATAGTTGGGATAATCGTATCGAGCAGGAAATACGCAACCTCTGTAAACTTGTCAGAATAAAAGAAGGCTTGCTACAACAGCTCTTCATATAAAAAGTTGCTGCATTAAGGCGTTTTTAGTTTGAAGTATGCCCTCAAGTTCTTCGTTTTCTTGTGCGCATTTATGCTCAAGGGCAGCAAGAAAATCAGCGATGTGGCATTGCTCTTCATATATAGGCAGACTGAGAGGTATTGTCCGGCATTTCTCCTGATTTAACTTAGGCTGTGCTGTTCCGGTATTGTAGCGTGTATAGTCAAGGCTTTCAAGCAGTTCACGCAGGAATCTAATATTTTGCCCTTTGTGCGGACGCATTACATGAGCGTGGTTATTAACCCAGTATTTGCCCGTCGCAATAAAACATAACGGAGAGCTACGGTTAATGATATTTGCCCCATCTTCTCCAAGAAGAATAAGTGGCTCATCGAAAATATAGTCATCAATACTGTCAATAATTCCAGATGCACCGTAGTACGGATATTTTCCCTGCCGTTTGGCACGATCAGCACTTTCGAGCGGCTTGCGTTGACCGTCAAGAAAGTCAACCGCATCTTGGAGAGTGCAAGCTGACCATTCAGGATATGGTTTTCCGTTCTTGTCCACAAAGCGTATTTGTTTAGTCATAATCGCCTTAACGACACCTCTTTTATACTTCTTGAGGGATTCAACCAAATCACGCTGCTTTGCGATTCTTTCATTGAAAGCAGAAAATAGGGTGGAAATCTTCTCTTGCTCAGTTGGCTCACAATATGGTATTCCGAGCCACTTAAATGCTTCGTAGCTTATCTGCCGTCCGTCTCTGATGCCTTCAACAGACTTTGAAAGATTGTGGTTGATAAACTCATCTGTATGAAAATATGCGTCATAGAATAGGCTTGAATGAGGACGCTTGCAGCGTAAGATGGTGTATGCTGGACTGACTATTCCAGCTTCATTTGCCATTTCCAGACCACCTTCAAAAGAGCGCAGATGAATAATAAAGTCTCCTTGTTCAACCTTCTTATAGTTAGATAAAGACGCATCATCATAGTGGATGTTACGACCAGCTTGCTCTCTCGGAAGAGTACCTTTTCCTTGAATGATTGTCAGCACAGTTTCGTCCGGGTGATTCCTGTCGGTGATATTCTGAAAAAGTTCTTCTGCCTTGAACACTTTCCACGGATCATCGAAGCCCGGAAACCGGAGTTTCGGACGCTTCTCAAGACCGTTACTTGAGGAATATACTGCCCTGATTATCCCTCCAACGGATAATGTTCGTGGAGGTGGTCAATATGACTAACAATACACAATTCAAGACGCTTGTGAACACTTGGCTAAATCAAAAGCAGCCAATGATCACGCCGTCAACCCATGCCAGCTTTACTCTGATTGCCGAAAATCATCTAATTCCATACTTCGGCAAGCGTAAGATCGGCAGCATCACCGAAACGGACATCCAGAGCTACATTTCGTACCTCCATGATGCCGGTAGGTTGGACAAGACCGGAGGGCTAACGGTAAAGACCATCCGGGATGTGATCCTCGTTCTCAGACTTTCAATGGAGTTTGCGTACAAAGAAAGGGCAATTCCACTGCTGAACTGGGATCTCGTCGAGTACCCGAAGGAACTTGGCATTAAGAAGGTAGTTTCTCTTTCAAAGGATCAGGAGCAAGCTCTGATTCAGTGTATCTACATGAACTTGAACAGGAAGACTGCTGGCATTCTCATTGCACTCTTTACCGGAGTACGCATTGGAGAACTCTGCGGATTGCAGATGAAGGACATCTCGTTGACAGATAAGACCATCAGCATCAATAAGACTGTCCAGCGCATCTATGACAAAAAGAAGGGCGAGTCCTATCTTCACATCGGACCGCCCAAAACGAAAACTTCTGCAAGGACGATCCCTGTTCCGTCTCTTCTGATGAACATTATCAAGAAGTTCTACACGGATAACCCTAACCAATACTTCTTGACCGGCAAAACAAAGCCGACAGAGCCTCGTACTTATCGACAGTTCTTCACCCGTTTCCTGAAACGGAATGGATTGGAGAAGGTGAAGTTCCATGAGATCCGACATACATTCGCGGTCAGGGCGATTGAGATACCGGAGTTTGATATAAAGTCGCTCTCTGAAATTCTCGGTCATAAGAATGTGTCCTTTACACTGAATGTCTACGGAAGTGCAAACCTCCAACAGAAGGTCAAGTGTATGAATCTACTGAACGATCTACTGTAATCTTATTCAGTTCTAACTCGGCGTTTGCAGTGCAGCAGAAACGAATAACCGTTTCCAGCGATTCAAATTCATTGACTCAATGCGCTGTTCATAGGAGGCACTATTCGACTTTCCGAAACAGAGTGACTTCTTCTTGAGCCGTGAAAGGCTGCACAAAAAAATGAACGCAGTACACGGATTCCACAATCGCGGAATAGTGTACTGCGTTTGTATTTTAGAAATGATTTTTGCGATTTAAGCAAGGATTGATTTGCGGAGGCGTTTTTGGGCATTTATAACCGTTCAACCGTGAGTGTTGCCGGATTGACTCTGATGATTACCTTCCCCTTGCTTTGGGCGTACATCACTGTCTTGCCTGTACCGCTGGGCTTGCCGTCCCATACTGCAATGATGTAATCAGCGTGATCTACCATGTACCGATTGCGCTTGTCCATGCAGTCAGGAGTATAGTGCGTTTGAAGAAGCGTTTCTTTATCACATTGAGCGGCAATGCCATAGTACCTTTCGCGCATTGCTGCATTCCACTTGGCTGCCTGTGTTTCGCACGGTATAGCACTCTCAAGCGTAATGCCTGGATAAGTCTTCTTCAGTTCCAAAACGATTTCGGCGGCGTACATATCAACGCCGAGAGCCATGCCAGAGATAAAGTGGGTGACATTTTCATCTGTAATCAAAGAGATAATTTGTTTTTTTAGGGTTTCTTTGAGCGCAGTGCAGCGTTCATCATCCTCACGAAAGCCAAAGGGTAAATTTTGAGGTCGGTGTCCGGTGAAGGCACAACTTTTCATATTCTTGATCTCCTTATATGTATTAGCGTGTGTTTCTAAATCGCTTATACATAGATTATAGCATAGAAAATCAAGAAATTTGTAGAAATAAGTCGGCAAAAGAAAAAACTGCGTGAAAAATCACGCAGCCTTCAATGAGCTTACTTCATGTTATCCTTCTCTTGCTGGATCATCAACTCAACCATTTGCAAAATACGCTTTTGCGCTTCGGGAGGAAGATCAGCAATTTTCTTTGAGAGTTCTGAGGCTTTTGCCTCTCCGCTATGCTCTAAGACATCGCAGAAAATTGAATCAGCGGATGTCTCCAAGCCATTGAGCAAAATAATCAGCTTCTCGCAACGCGGAAATGACATCCCTCTCTCGACGGTGGAAATATAATTTGTGGTTAAGCCGGTCTTTTCTGCAAGATCCTCTTGTGTAATACCAAGACGCTCACGGGCTTGCTTAACGCGCTTTCCTATTCGTTTATCAATCATGGGCGTTTACCTGTTCCTTTTCTAAATCGCTCATGAATATTATATGGATTAGAACCATAGTTATACAGAAATGCTAATAGCGATACTATGTATTAGCGTGTGATTTTCGACGGTATTTACAGAAAAGATACAAAAAAAGAGCCTCTGCCGATACCCAAACCGGGCATTGACAGAGGCTCTTCGTTCATTTTATGGGCATTTGAATAAGTGCCGATTCCGGCACTTATTCGCGCTCTACTGCTGGAACTGTGCGGGGAATATAATCACACAGGGCGGTCAGTTTTCGTCGCTCTGAGGCTTGCAATCATGTTTTTTTTCGACCTCTAATTGTCCACTTTGCGACGCCTTCCGGGAAAAGCCCGGACAGGAGATGAGATTCACCCGAAAGCTCTGCTTGCAGTCATGGACGCAGCGGACGCAGAAGCGGTTATACTTCCGGCGTCCGCTGTCCCCGATGAAGAACGACCACTCCTGCCGCCATTTCTGACTTCTGCTCACAGCTCAATCTCTCCTTTGTGCTTTTTGGGAGGGCAGCATTCCTTCTGCTTTTCAGCCTTTGCAGACTTGAGCCTGTCCATGATGGAGGACTTTTCGCCCCTTTCGGGGGCTTTGACCTCTGCGGTCTTGTCCTCCTTCGGACCGTTGTTGATGATTCCGTCAATCATGCCGTAGTCATCCTCCATCGACATCTCCGCCGCCTTGAGGTAGTTTTCCTTCTCAAGAGCTGCCATCCAGCTTTCCTTGCTGATAC
>ERZ857984.1790-NODE-1790-length-15524-cov-5.436809_pt1 | contig 15524 bp, 17 predicted proteins | sample MGYA00519914_ERZ857984 | MGnify/ENA primary metagenome ERZ857984 (study PRJEB31778, sample SAMEA3449417) | human gut metagenome | biome: human gut; feature: human-associated habitat; material: faeces | place: United Kingdom | collected 2010/2012 ... | reverse complement strand
TATTTATTAGGTTATAAATTGTATAAATTATTAAAAAATTTGATTATAGATTTAACGATTTGCGAACGAATTGAAGAAATACAAAAATAATAAAATATATATTCGCTGTATTACTTTCAAATCTTCTTTTCCAAATGGATGGCTTCGGTAAATGACAATATTCATTATTTATAGTAATAAATAATTTTAAAAAGTCAAGTAGAAAATTTATAATTTTTGACTTTCTTTATAGTAAAATATCGGTTTTTGTATTTATAAATTTTAGTTTTTATAAAAATTTATATAAAATATAAAATAATAAAATTCATTTATTAATGAAAATAGATTTCTAAAATTAATTTTCTTAAATAATGATAATAAAATAAATTATAATTGCTATAAATAGAAAAGCAATCTGCTAAAAAGGTATTGTATTTAATTACGATGTCTTTTTTATTTTATTTTCTAACTCTTAAACAAACTAATAAAAACTTTACTTTTTAATCAATTTAGATTATTATAATAAATATAATTTAACTTAATTATTTATAAAAGGCTTTCATAGATGAAAAAATTTATTTTAACTTTATTGATTATATCAAATATTTTATTAATCGCTCAAGAAAATTATTCAAATGCAATAATGCCAAAATTACCGAGCGCGTTTGATATGTTTATCGGAAGAGAAGGAAATAATAAACTTCCGCAATATATAAAAAACGATTTAATAAGAGACGATTATAAAAGAAAATTGCCCGATTTAAATAATACGAATTTATCTTTCTTTCAAAAATATCCTTTAGAATTTCATTTAACTTCAACTTTTTCTTACGCCGCTCATACGAATACTTTTAATATGCGAGACACTTTTGTATCTTTAGGGCAGACTTTTCATAACGATTATATAGCTTTCACGGGATTTATAACTGCATTCGGTTATTTTGATACGCATGAACCCGACAGCAATTATACTTACATAAAAGGAAATGCAGGACTTTATGACGGCGGAGCGCAAGTTATATTTATCGATAGAATTTTAGTTTCGGCAAGAGGAAGAGCGACTTTCGATATTAATACGACTACATTTATGTTAATGCCTCATTATTATGATACGACTTTAAATCCTGCAAATATCGATACTCCAAATTATTATTTGCCTCAAGTATTAAACGGACCTGGAATAAGAGTCGGTTTTATAGGCAATCATTACGAAATAGCTTATTCGCAAGGAGATTTTAGGCACAGCATACCGAAAGCGTTTTTATTTAGATTCAATATTCCTAATATAGAATTAAGATTATTATACGAGCATGAAAATAGAAAAGCTCCTCAAGATTATCATATAACTTTATTCGAGTCTTTAATTCAGGCTTCGGCTACTTTAAGATTTCCTTTTTTAAGCGAAACAATTTGGCTAAACGCTATAGCGGAATATACTTGGAGAGAAAATGACGCTCATTATATTCGTTTAGAACAAGGTTTTGAATGGTATATGCTAAATATAGCTTTAAGAGAAATTGTTCATATAGAAAAAGATAAAAACGCTAAAGCCTATTTGGAATATGCTATATTTGGAAAATTTGCGGCGGGTCCTGCGGAGTTTGCAATAGGTTTTCAAGGTTCTACCGATGGAAGATATTATATTGCAGGATATGTTAAATTATAAAATAAAATATTTAATTAATTTTAGTTTTTAAGGAGAAAAAATAAATGAAAAAAATAATTATCGTTTTAAGTTTTATTACGGCTTTTAATTTGTTTGCATCGTCTGTCGCTATGAGCGAAATTCCTAAAAGCGCGATTAATTTTGCGGACGCTTATTTTCCCGATTATTATTTATATAGAGCGGTTGAAAATTCTGGCTCGTTTACTCTTATATTCAAAGGCGGACTTAAAATATATATCAATTCAAAAGGCGAATGGACGACTGTAAGCGGAGGCGGAGATGAAATAAATATAGAATATTTAGAGAAAGAAGTTATTAATTCTATAAAAAAAGAATTTCCAAACGAAAAAGTTATTTATGTAAAAAAACAAAAAAACTCGTATAAAATAAAGTTTAAAAATCGAACTAATATTACTGTTGATTTTGAAGGAAATATAAAGAAAGGTAGAAGAGATTATTGATTATAAATCGTATGAATTCTAAAAATTTACCGATATTATAATAGAGTTATAATTTTTATATTTTAGGAGAGAATATGCCAATCATAACAATAGAACATGAAGAATATCCTTCGGTTATAGTTATAGAATATAATAGTTTATATAAAAACGAACTTGTTAATTTTATTCATAATATTAAAATAAAAGACAATAAAGAAGAAGTTTATACCGAACCATATTTTTTCAAAATAATGCAAACTAATAATAAAAATATAGGTTTACTTACGATAGACGGAAGAATTGAAGGATATTATTATATAAATAAAGAAAATATGCTTAAATATATTTATATAAGTTATCCTTATAGAAGAAGCGGTTTTGGAAAATTATTAATCGCTCATGCAATAAAAATAAATCCCGAAATTAGTTTTGAACAGGTTGCTACAAATCAAGGATATAATAGATTAATAAACTCTCCTATATTTGAGGACGCTCTTAAAGGAAATAATTCGGAAGATGCGAGTATAGAATTTGACGATTCAGGCGGAAGTAAAGAAGGCGAGTTAACTCTTTTTTAATTTATACTTTATTATAAAATATTTAAAGCTCTATTTTTTATTATATAACAAAATAATAATACAAATTAATATGCTTTTTCCAAAAAGTATGCGGAGAGAGAAAATCAATTTTTTAGAGTTTTTTATTAAATAATAAAACATTGTAATTTTATATTTTTAATTATACAATATAAACTATGAATATTAAAAAAATTATAATTATTTCTATATTACTTTCTTTATTTGTAAATATTTTAAATGCCGAGATAATATTATCATTTGTGGGCGATGTGATGACGGGAAGCGATTATCCCAATAAAAGTTATTTACCGTCAAACGAAGGAAAAGATATATTTAAAAGCGTGGAAAATTATTTTAAAAACTCAGATATTAATTTTGCAAATTTGGAAGGAGCGATAGCAAATACAAATACGCAGTCGTCAAAGAGAAGCAAAAATTCTTATTCTTTTCGTATGCCTCCTTATATGGCAAACAGAATAGCGGAAGCTGGTTTCAATATCGTTGCGGTTGCCAACAATCATTCGAGAGATTTCGGAGATAAAGGTTATAAACAGACTCAAGAATATCTAAAAAATGCGGAAATAAAAATAGTCGGAAATATTTTAAATACAGCTACTATTATAGAAATTAAAAATAAAAAAATAGGTTTTTTAGCTTTTTATTATTTTTCTTACGCTAATAATTCTATTCAAGATATAACTTCTGCAAAAGCGTTGGTTGAAAAAACAAAAAAAGAATGCGATTTTCTTGTCGTGAGTTTTCATGGCGGAGCAGAAGGTAGAAATATGTTTAGAGTTCCTAAAGAAACCGAAATATTTTACGGAGAGAATAGAGGCGATGTTTATAAATTCGCAAGAGCGGTAAGCGATGCTGGAGCGGATTTGATAATCGGGCATGGTCCTCATGTTTTAAGAGCTATGGAAATTTATAATAATTCTTTTATAGCGTATTCTCTTGGAAATTTTGTCGGTTATAAACAATTTTCTTTGGCGGGAAATAACGGAATAAGCGCGATATTGCAAATTACATTAAACGACAATTTAAAAATAAATTCGGCTAAAGTGATTCCGATTAAACTTATAAACGGAGGAATTCCGAGCGTTGATTCTTCAAACGAAGCGATAAAAAAATTAAATAATTATGCAGATTTAGATTTTCCAAATAGCGGAATAAAATTTAACTCCGAAGGCGAAGCGATTTTAAATAAATAATAATTAGGAGATTTTAATGAATATTTCGCATATAGCTATTTGGGTTAAAGATATAGAAAATATAAAAAACTTTTATGTAAAATATTTTAATTGCAAATGCAACGATAAATATATTAATAATAAAAAAGGTTTTGAATCTTATTTTCTTTCATTTGAAAATGGTTCTAAAATAGAAATAATGAATATAAAAGATATAAACGAATTGAACAAAGAAAATAATTTTTACGGTTTTGCTCATATTGCAATTTCGGTTGGAAGCAAATATAAAGTCGATAGTTTAACGGAAGAATTAAAAAATGACGGCTATATAATCTCTTCAAATCCAAGAACTACAGGAGACGGATATTATGAAAGCGTTATATTAGACCCAGAAAATAATAAAATAGAATTAACGATTTAATAATAGGAGCGAATAATAATTATGGGAACTTTAGAAAATATGGATATTAATAATATTAAAAATTCCTGCGGAAGAATAAGCAAAGAAGAAGTTAGAGAAAAAATTTATAAAGATAAAAATATTGAAAAAGCTATTAAAGAAGGAGTTGAAAATTTTCTTGATAATACCGAATTAAAAAAATATTCTTTAGATTCTGGAGCTTATGCTGAATACGGATATTTAAATAATTTTGTTTTGATAACTACTGAAATTTTAGAAGACGGTTATATATTGTCTGATATCCATATAGATGTTAATATGATAGTGAACGATTATTCTTTGAACGCCGATAACAAAAAAGAAAGATTTATAGCTTTGAATAATAATTATTTAATCGGACTTAACTTAAAATTCTTTTTAAAAAATATAGAAGACGATATTGAGGATATTCAAGTTAGATATTTTAGCGTTTACGGTTTTAGTAATAATAAAAAATAATGCAATATAAATATAAACTTAAACGGCATAAAAACCGCTTAAGTTATAATATTTAAATTTTTAAGATAAAACATCTTTCATGCCGTAAAGATTTGGTTTCTTTCCAATCAAAAATTTAGCCGCTTTTATCGCTCCATGAACGAATATTTTTTTTGACATAGCCGAATGTTTTATTTCAATCGCTTCATCGTCTCCGTAAAATATAACTCTATGCTCGCCTACAACCGAACCGCCTCTAATAGAATGAATACCGATTTCATTTTTATCTCTTTTATGATTTCCTTCCCGTCCGTTAATCAAATTCATTTTATTTTCCAAAGTTTGATTTATCGCATTAAATAAAGTTTTAGCCGTTCCGCTCGGAGAATCGACTTTTTTATTATGATGTGTTTCTATAATCTCAATATCGAATCCATTAAGATTTTCCGCCATTTTTGAAACTAAATCATTCATTAAATTTATGCCTATAGAAGTATTTGACGAAAGCAAAATTGGAATTTTTGAAGACGCTTCTTTAATTTGATTCAATATTTTATCGTCATAACCCGTAGTGCATATTACTATCGGAATATTATTATTGACTGCAAAATTAAGCATATTTGGAATTCTCGAAAAATGCGAAAAATCTATTATTATATCGCCTTTTTCATTAGTCAAATCGTCAGCGAAACCCGACACTTCTAAATCTTCTTCGGCTTCAATTACATTCTTTAAAATAGAACTCATTGTTCCCGTTCCATGAATAATTATTTTAATCGTATTCATTTTTTAACTCCGTATTTTTTTATTATCTCTTTTACATGTTCTTTATTTTTTTCGCTTAAAGGTCCTAAAGGCGAACGACAATCTCCAACTTCAAAACCGATTATATTCATTGCATATTTTATAGGCACGGGATTAACTTCTATAAACATAGCTCTTATTAAATCTATAAAATGTATTTGAGTTTTAATCGCTTCTTTAATGTTTCCGTTTAGATAATTCATAACCATATCATGATTTTCTCTAGGAACGATATTGCTCGTTACGGATATTACTCCTTTTCCTCCCAAAGCTAATATTGGAGTCACCATATCGTCATTTCCAGAATATAAATCTAAATTAGGAACTTCGCTCGCTATATCAGCCGTATAACTTATATCGCCGCTCGCTTCTTTTATCGCCTCTATATTTGAAACTTCCGATAATTTTTTAATCACAGAAATTGGCAATTTAACTCCCGTTCTTGAAGGTACATTATACATTATAATCGGACATTTTGCGGCGTTTGCTATTTGAGTAAAATAATCTATAAGTCCGCTATCGTTTCCTTTATTATAATATGGAGTAACTGCCATAATCGCATCCGCCCCGTATTCGTAAGATTTTTTTGTAAGTTCTACCGCAGTCGCCGTGACATTCGTTCCCGTTCCAGCTATAAGCATAGTTCTTTTATTCGTCACTTCTATGCAGAATTTTATAACTTCGATTCTCTCTTCTCTCGTCAAAGTAGCGCTCTCTCCTGTAGTTCCAGCTGCAATTATAGCGTCAACTTTATTTGCTATTTGAAACTCGATAAGCTCGGCTAATTTTTTATAATTAACCTGTCCGTCTTTTGTAAATGGCGTTATAAGGGCTACGCCCGCTCCCGTAAATAGTGATGACATATTAATCTCCTTGTTTTAAAATATTTTATTTTAATTTTTTATTTCTTAATAAACAAATATTTTTTATTATAAGTTTCATATACATTGGCTATTTGCATATTAACTCCTATATTAATAGCTCTTTCGTCAATATCGAATAAACCGTTATGAATAGGAATATTTATATTTTTATTTGAAACTCCCAAACTAAAAAAAGCTCCCGAAACTTTTTGAAGATAATAACTAAAATCTTCCGTTGTCATATTTGAATTTTCTTCTATAAAAACATTTTCTTTTCCTAATATATTAAAACCGTTTTCTTTAACAATATCTACGGCTTCGGTATGATTAATTAAAGCGGGATAAGAAGGCATATTTATAAACTCCGCTTTTGCATTAAAAGAGTCTGCAGTATTTAAAATAATTTTTTCTATCATTGACAATCTTTTATTTCTTATTTCGTCATTGCATAACATTCTTATTATTCCTTCCATTTGAACAAAATCGGCTACTATATTTCTTGCGCTTCCTCCTTTTATAGTTCCGACATGCAATCTCATACTTCCATCGGTAAAAGCGGACACAAAATTATGCAATTGATTTAAAATATTTGAGGCTACGATTATAGAATCTATTCCTTCGTAAGATTTTGCTCCGTGAGACGCTTTGCCATAAATTTTAATATCAAACATATTTGAGCTTGCATACATAACGCCATATTTTACGCTTATTTTTCCTGCCATTATTTCGGGACGAACATGCAAACCGTAAATAATATTAACATTATCTAAAGCGCCTTCGTCTATCATAAGTTTTGCTCCGCCTGTAGTTTCTTCGGCGGGCTGATAAATTAATCTGATATTGCATGGCGGTTTTACTTTAGAAAAATATTTTGCAATTCCCGTTAAAATTGCAATATGAACATCATGTCCGCATGCATGACATTTTCCTTTTTCTTTAGAAGAATATTCGCAAGTTTTTAAATCGTCCATTGGAAGAGCGTCCATATCAGCTCTAAAAGCTATAGTAAAATTTTTATCTTCTCCTTCAATGTCTGCTATTATTCCCGTTTTTGCGATTTTAGTTTTATGTTTTATATTTAAAGAATTAAGAATAGAAGAAATTTTTTCCATAGTTCTTATTTCTTCAAAACCTAATTCGGGATGTTTATGTATATCTCTTCTTAAATCAATTAAAAAATCTTTCATAGAATTTAATTCAGATTCTATCAAATCATTATTATATATATTATTCATTGTAATGCCTTAAATTATTTTATTAAAAATATATTATTAAACTATAAAAAAATTACTTTTTAGACTTTTGAGATTTATGTTTGAGAGATTTGAATAATTTTGAAAATTGAAAATAAATATTAGAATTATTACGATTATTTTGGCTGCTTATTGCAAAAGTATTTGTCTGCCTCATTTATTATACTCCTTTTTTTTAATTTATAGAGATTATTATATACGATAATACTATAATGTCAATATATTTATTCTTTAATTTAATGATAATTTTTTAAAATAAATGCTTGACAAATTTTTTTAAAATGTTATAATTTAAATACAATTAATAAATATCAAAAAAAGGAGTTCTAAAATGAAAGAACAAACAAAAAAATTTTATCTATCAATTATTTTATCTTTAATCGCTTTATTTTTAATAAGTTGCGATAATAAGAATAAAACAGGAGAGGAAGAAGTTAAAAAAAAAGAAGAAAGGACATTATCTTATTATGCGGGTAATTGGTGGGGAAAAGCTCCAGGGGCAACCGCTGAAACAAATATATTTACAATAAATACTGACGGTTCTTTAACTATAAAAGGAGAAGGTAGTAATCCTGACATGCCAATTCCTTCGTCTTCGGTAACAAGAGTTAGCGACACGCATTATACAGCTTCGCATAGTGACGGTAGCGATAGCGTAAATTTTACTTTTATTTTTAATAGCGATACTCAAGGGAAATATACAATGGAACTTGGAGGACAATCAGCAACTGTAGATATTACTAAAAAATAATTTAAATTAATAATAGATAAAATAATTAAAAGGCATCGTGTTAGCGCGGTGTCTTTTTTATTTTTGATTGCTTTGCCTTCTTACGAAAGCTTGCAATGACAGTGCTAAAAAATTGTCATTACTAATATAAACTAATTCTTAATATAATTTTCCATAAATCTTATAAGTTCTTTTTGATAGTTTACATAATTCTTAATATCTTCGTCAGATAAGCATTTTAACATATTTATATCCAAATTTTCTAATCCTTCTATAATCGGTTTTGCAAATTCAATTCCTTTTTTAGTTAAACTTATAAGTCTGTTTCTTTTATCTTTCGGATTAATTTCTCTTTTTACATAACCTTTTTTTTCAAAATTATCAAGTATCGAGCATACGGTTTGTTTTGGCAAAGCAAGTTTTTCAGCCAAATTATTTTGTATGCATTCTTTACTATTATAAATTATATTCAAAGTAAATAAAGCAATATCGCTTATGCCGTATTGTTTTGCGAATTTATAATAAAACAAGCTAATTGACGGCAAAAGTTTTTATACTTTCGCCATCATTTTAAAACTTGTATATTAAATATTTTTATAAATCGCTTTATTTAAAATTTTATCGTTATTCGTTTTAAAGAATAATAATAAAAATAAAATCAATAATATAATTTGGGCGGTTGGAATTGCAAACCATACTCCGTTTAATCCAAAAAATATCGGCAAAATCAAAATGCATAAAGGACTTATGCATAAAGGTTCGATATAAGTTAAAAGCGTAGAATAAACTCCGTTTCCCGAAGAATAAAAATAAGAAGTTCCTAATCTAACTATCGACTGCATCAAAAACGCAAACGCTATTATTGGCAATGCGAACGATATTATATTATTCGCTTCCTCTGACGCTCCAAAAATAAAACCGACATTATTTTTAAAAATTAAAACCGCCGAAATAAATAAAGCGCTTAAAATCAAAGCGGCAATAATTCCCTTCTTAAAAACTCTTTTCATTAATTTGTATTCTCCCGCTCCTTTAAAAAAACTAATCATTGGCTGACAACCTTCCGCTATTCCTTCAAAAAAGAGCAAAGTCGAACCGTAAATATAATTTGCAACCGAATATGCGGATACTGCAATCTCTCCTCCATATTTTAAACATTGCAAATTATTTAGTATAACTATAAGAGAAGGCGACATTATCATACCGAAAGGCGATAATCCTATAAATAAAGCTTTCAAACTCATTTTTAGATTAAACTGTTTCAAGCTAATTTTCGTTCTGCTTTTCTTTCTTATAAAGAGATAATATATTCCGCAAATTGCAACTATTCCTTCTGCTATTATCGTAGCTAGAGCCGCTCCGAACATTCCCCAATGAAAAACCATCATAAATAAATAATCTAATGTTATATTTGTTATAAGTCCAGAGCTTACAAAAGCCATAGCATGAATTGTTTTACCTTGATTTCTTATTATTGGCATGCATCCCATTGATATTATTTGAAAGCATCCGCCTAAAATAATTACGGTTGCATAAGAGTTTGCTTCTTTAAATATTTCTCCTCTCGCTCCAAGCAAATGTATTATTGGATTTTTTAATATAAATAATATTGTAGTTAATAAAACGCTTGCTATAATCAAATTTAAAAAAGTATTTACTTTAGCTTGATTTGATTTTTCTATCTCTCCCGCTCCAAGATGAATAGACATTATAACCGAGCCTCCCATACCAATCATAGAACCTATAGCGAATAATATACTTCCTATTGGGTAGATTATATTAATCGCCGCAAGTCCTTTATCTCCTAAAGTATTGCCAACAAAATAGCCGTCAACAACCGTGTAAAGTCCGCCTAAAAGAGTTCCTATCATAGCGGGAATGATATACTTGAAGAATGATTTTTGCATCTCTTCAACCGTTCTTGTTTGTTTTACTTGTCTAATAAAATCTCCTTTTATCTAAATTAATTTTTTATATTTATCCGAATTCGGTTAGTATAATTTCGGACTATTTTAACAAATATTTAATTTTTTATCAATAATTATAATTATAAAAAATATATAATCGTTTAATTTGAAAAACTGTATCTTTAATTAATAATTATTTAAAAAATTTTTAATATAAATAGTTGACATAGAATTACTTTGTTATATTATATTTAAATATTTAATTAATTAAGGATTTTTTTATGAAAACTATAGACGCTAAAGGAATTCCATGTCCTAAACCTTTAATTTTAACTAAAACCGCATTAACGAATGCAAATATCGGAGACGAGATAGAAGTTCTTATAGACGATGAAGTCGCGTTTCATAATATAACGGATTTTCTTAAAAATAACGGAATAACTTATACAAACGAAGGAATGAATTTCAAAATTAAAAAGAATAAAGATTTATCTTCAAATGAAAACTCTGAAAAATCTTCAGGTCCAGTAATTGCCGTAGCCGATAAAAAATTTATGGGACATGGAAACGAAGAATTGGGCGGATTATTATTAAAAGCATGTTTAGGAGCTTTGAAAGACGCTAACCCGAAACCCGAAGCTTTATATTGTTATAATAGCGGAGTTTTTTTGGGAGTCGAAGAGCCTTATAAAACTTTACTTCAAGAATTGAGAGACGCGGGAATAAAAATATTTTTCTGCGGAACTTGCGTAAAATTCTACGAACTTAACAATATAAAAGTTGAAGAGCAAACTAATATGCTTGGAATAATAGAGGCTATGGCTAACGCTTCCGCCGTTATAAGAATATAATATTTTAATTTTAAGTTAATGAAAAAGAAAAATTATTATTTCGATAATTCAACTACAAGTTTTCCTAAACCTAAAGAAGTAGCCGAAGAGATGTCAAATTTTATTATGAATATCGGAGGAACTTACGGAAGAGTTAATACCGAAAGAGGAAAAGAAACTACAAAAAAAATTGAAGAATGTAGAGAATCGCTTGCTAATATTTTAGGAGTAAAAAATAGCTCAAATATTATATTTACTTCGGGAGCGACAAGGTCTATAAACGATATATTAATAGGACTTGATTTACATGACACAAAAGTTTTAATTTCTTCTTTGGAGCATAATGCAGTTTTAAGACCGATTTATAAATTAAGAAAAAATAAAAATGTCGAATATCAATTAATTCCTTCAATTAAAAATAATAGCGAAAACGGATTAATAGATATCGATAAACTTTCTAATATAATAAAAAAAGATAAAAATAAAATATCGTTGATTATAGTAAATATGGAAAGTAATATAAGCGGAGTAATTCAGCCGATAAAAAAAATTAAAGAAACTATAGGCAATATTTCTTTGCTTGTTGATGCGACTCAATCAATCGGAATAAAAAAAATTGAAGCGGAAAAATGGAATATAGATTTTTTAGCTTTTACGGGACATAAAGGATTACTTGGTCCTACAGGAACGGGCGGTTTTTATGTAAAAAATAGCAAAAAATTAAAACCAGCTTATTTTGGCGGAGGATTTGGCGACTATTATGAAACTCCTTATAGCGTCCCCGAAATATACGAATCAGGCACGACGAATACTGTCGGAATAATTGGACTTTTAGCGGCTTTGAAAAATAAGCCCGATTGGAAAATAAATATAGACGATTTAATCGAAACTATAAAAGAAATAGAAAGTATGAATAAATATAAAGTTATATGGTCAAAAAATAAAAAATATCAAGGATTTTTATTTTCTATAACATTAAAAAATAACGATATGAATATGGCTAATTTAACTTATAAGCTATATAATGATTATAATATAGAATGCAGATACGGATTTCATTGCTCTTTTTTATCTCATAATTTTTACGGAAATAAAGAAGGCGCTATAAGATTTTCGTTTTCTCCATATACTAAAAAAGAAGATTTAAAATATTTAATAAATATATTAGGGAAGAAATTATGGTAAAAAGTTTTTGTTATTTACAAACGCCGAGAGATTTAATTAAAGCGGAAAAAATTTTAATGGATGCGGGAATAGAAGTAGTTGTTCGTCCAGCGCCAGAACCCGTTTTTGGAGTATGCAATATGGCTATCGATATTGAAGATAACGATAAAGTATATATTGTGTCTTTATTAGAAGCGGCGGGTTTAATGGTTAAAGTTAAAGATATTCAATAAATAATGAAAGATAATTTAAAAAATGAAATATTGGAACTTGTAAAAAGCGCCGATATTGTAAAGCCAGCGCGATATTTAGGCGGAGAGATAAACGCTATAATAAAGACGAATGCGGATTTTAAATTTATAATGTCTTTTGCAGATTTGTATGAAGTGGCGATAAGCAATTTAGGACTTTCTATACTTTACGAAGTAATTAATTCAATAGAATACGCTTCATGCGAGAGAGTTTACGCTGTCGCTTACGATTTTGAAAAATTATTAAGAGAAAAAAATATTCCTCTATATACTTTAGAAACTTTTAGCAAAGTGAAAGACGCCGATGTTTTGGGTTTTACTCTTCAATACGAATTAATTTATACGAATATTTTGCAGATTTTAGAATTAAGTCAAATTCCAATTTTTAGAGAAGAGAGAGGAGAAGATTTTCCAATTATAGTGGCTGGAGGTCCGAGCGTTTATAATCCTTTTCCGCTTTCAAATTTTATAGATATTTTTTTAATGGGCGAGTTCGATTTTGAAATAAAAAACTTTGCAGATATAATTTATAATCTTAAAAAAAATAAAGCAAAAAAAGACGATATATTAAAAGAATTATCAAAATTAGAATACGCTTATATTCCGAAATATCCTAAAAATTCCGTGAAAAGAATTTTTGTTGAAAATATTAACGATATGCCTTATGTCAAAAAACCTTTAGTGCCGATTTTGGAAGGAATACAAAATAGAATTTCAGTCGAGATAGCGAGAGGTTGCGCTCATAGTTGCAGATTCTGTTTAGCGGGAATTACTTATCGTCCCGTTAGAAATAGAAAAGTTGAAAAAATAATTGAAATAGCTATGGAATCTTTGGAAGCTACAGGTTTTGGAACTTTAAATTTATTTTCGCTTTCGGCGGACGATTATCCGAATATTGCCGATTTAATAGATTACCTTCAAACTTTAGGAGAGCATAAAGGATTTTCTTTATCTCTTCCTTCTTTGAGAATCGATTCTTTCGATAAAGAAACCGCTAATAGAATCGCTCAATTTAAAAAAACGGGTTTAACTTTCGCGCTTGAAGTTGGAAGTCATGAATTGAGAGAGAGAATTAATAAATCGATGGACGAAGATGCAATATTTAATATTCTTTCAGACATTCAAATTATTGGATGGAAAACGGTAAAAATTTATTTTATGATTGGCTTTACCGAAAATCCCGACAAAGAAGCGGATGAAATTATAGAAACTTTGGAGAAAATGATAAAGGCATCAAAAAATAAAGTAAAAATAAACGCCGCAATAAATGTTTTTGTTCCAAAGCCTCATACTCCGCTTGAAAATTTAAATCAACTTACGGACGAAGAAGCGATTATTTGCATAGATAAAGTAAAAAATAGATTTAGAGGAACAAAAGTTTCTGTCAAATATCATCCTCCAAGAATGGCGGAAATTGAAGGAATAATATCGAGAGGAGACGAAAAAGTCGGCGATATAATTTACGAAGCTTATAAAAGAGGAGCGAGATTTGACGCTTGGGTTGAATATTTTAAATATGATATTTGGAAAAGCGTAATTGAAGAAAAAGGATTGACTATAAAAGAGCTTATTTCAAAAAGAAAAAATATGGCTTGGAAATGCATCGATACTTTAATAAGTCAAAAATTTTTTAATAGAGAATATGAGAGATTTCAAAATGGGAAATTTACAGAATATTGTTTTACGGGAAATTGTCAAAATTGCGGAATAGATTATAAAACTTATTGCCATAAATATAAGAAAGAAATTTTAAATAAAAATTTTGAAGAGATGAGAGAAGAATTAAAAACTTTGAAAAAGAGAGATATTTTTTCGGTTAATTATAAAATATTTATGCGATTCAAAAAAGAAGGAATTTCATCTTTACTTGGAATGCATGATTTATCGCGTATTATGATTTCAGCGCTTAAAATAGCGGGAGCAAAAATATCTTTAAGCAAAGGTTTTCATCCGCTTGAAAAAGTTTCGTTTACGCCGCCGACTCCTTTTGCCTGCGAAAGCGAAGCGGAATTTATGGAAGTTAGTTTAATCGACAATATTGATATAGATTTGATTAAAAATAAAATAAATAATTTGCTCGCTCATATTGGAATAAATATTTTAAAAATAGAATCTATTCCGATTAATCTAAAAAAAATTAATACTTTGCCAAAAAATATTTTATACGAAATTGAAACTAATGACGATAGAGAGGCTTTTGATTTGCTTAAAAATAAAGAAGAATTAAAAGAAAGCGAAGAGAGAAAAGGAGATTATTTAATTATAATGTCCTCAAATAAAATATTGATTACTTTGCTTGATGGAAATGAAAAATTGATTCGAGTTAGAGATATAAAAAATTATCTTCTTAAAAATAATATTGTTATAAAAAAAATAAAAAAATTGGATTTAGTCGAAATTAATGAATTTGTTCAGATATAAATATGTTCTGTGAAGAATGTTATTACCGTTACCAAGACTAAAGTCCACAGAGTGAGGCAGATAAGTTTCACGGTGACGCTAGAAATTAGGATAATAGATTTTATTTCAATGTCGATTATTTAAGGCTTCGCAATGACTATTCTTTATTGATGTTTTTTTAATTATTTAAAATAAAAGCTTGACATATTTTTTAATCAATGTTAAAAATTTCTATAAATAAAAAAATATTTAAATTAATTATATTGACTTTATTTTAGAATATTGTATAATAATAGTTAATAAATATTTAAATTATTTTGTTGACAAAAATTTTAAATGTTGTAAAATATTATTAAATTAATTAAGTTTAAAAATGTTGACAGAATTTTTAAATATTATATAATATTGTTAAATTAAATTAATCAATATTGAAAAAAATTTAAATAAACTATTGACTAATTTTTTTTAATGTTGTATAATTTAATTGTAAAAATATTTGCTGATAAATCGGTGAGGAAAGTTTGATATGAAAATCATAACAAATAAAAATACTGTAAATTTGTTAAGCAAAGCAAAGCAAAGCAAAGCAAAG
>ERZ857984.1782-NODE-1782-length-15586-cov-63.783658_pt1 | contig 15586 bp, 10 predicted proteins | sample MGYA00519914_ERZ857984 | MGnify/ENA primary metagenome ERZ857984 (study PRJEB31778, sample SAMEA3449417) | human gut metagenome | biome: human gut; feature: human-associated habitat; material: faeces | place: United Kingdom | collected 2010/2012 ... | reverse complement strand
AAAGCCTTCCCGCTGCAGGCTTTCCAGTACGGTGATGGTGGGGATGTACGTATAGCGTTCACTGCAGGAGGTATGCCGGTCTTCACCGAAAATACCCGGTACATGGTGCATCAGTTCTTCGTGTGTCAGCGGACGGTCACGGCGTATCTGGTTTACATAACCAAAACGACTGGTTAATCGCATGATTTGCTCCTTATCGGTGGTTAAGATTTACTGGTGTAATAAATGAAAAAAGCCACGTCTCCCGGAGAAGACGCGGCCTGACGGGTGAAATGAATGAGGTTTATTGTCTGAGAAGCCTTTCACTGGCGAGCCACGCATTAAGCGGCTTTCCGGCAACAATGGCTGGGGCTGTATTTACCTTTGATATTAATAATGTGCAGAGAAACGCATGGTTTACTCCTCAGGTTTTAAGTTTGTCCAGAGCCACAACGACAGGTTTTCCGGATGTGTCGATGACTCCTACCGTCGGTACGCCATTTTTGATTTCGAAGAACGGTTTGTTGCTACCTGAGCACAGCTGGTTGTCTTTGTATTCGAGCATCTGTTCTTTCCCGGTTTTCAGGTTAAGTACCGAGACAGTGTAGTCGTAACACCAGGCACCACCACGTTCAAGCACGAAAACATAGCTGTTATCTTTATAGTTGAACGGATTCTTCGTCTGGCAATTCATACCGTCAATCTCAGTACAGGAAAACGCCTCTGTAGTATTAACGTATTTGATGTTGTTTGGCAGTTTTACTTGTTTCGCCGCAGCGAAGACAGAGAACAGAATAGTTACAGCAACGAGTAAAGTTTTGATAAAAGTTTTCATGACAGACTCCTTAAATTAGTTAACCGCAGCTACGTAGTTTTTCACCAGATACGCGAATTCATGCACGCCAATTTCGCCGAACCAAACCAGGTAGGCCGGGTCATCTAAACCAAAGTAGCGGTAGCCAACGACTTCATGGGTTTTTGGGTTATAGAGTGTTACGATAAAGTCCCAGCCGCAGGTATTGGCTTTGCAACCGTCGCCCTGGAGCCAGACTGTACCGTTAATGGTTACTGGCGTTACGTTTCCGCCAGGGCCATCCATATACCCGCCTTTACCGAACATGCCGCTCAGTCCGACCGGTTTTAATGCTTTGTCAAGCGCAGCTTTGTAGGCAGCGTCACCTTCGTACAACTCGTACGTTGTTGGACACGCTCCAGGTTGTTCAGCCCGGGCGTTTGGGTCGCAGCTGAGCGCTTGTTTCACGCTCGCTGCTTCCACGTTAAAGCCAGTAAACAGAACCGCCAGAAATAACATCAGGGTATGTAAACGTTTCATTGTAAATATTCTTCCGTTGTAAATGGCGCTGGAAAATTTCTCATCAGTGAAACCTTCCGGAAATTCCCCCCCCTTGTATGATGTATATCGCCAGTATTTTATTTCATCCCGGATGTAATTTTTATATTTCCCGGCACGTGCAATAACGCTGACCAGAGATATAAGGCTCATTAATAACTTTACAGGTAATTGCATAATTAAATTTCCAGTGAGTGAATTGACAGGTGAGGGGTAAAACTTTCTCTCAGGTAATATATATCTGAAAATATTTTCAATAACACCAGCCAGGAAAAACACCACCACAGGCGGTGGCGTTTCTTTGGGGCGTCTTTATTTAATCCGGGCCATCGCGTTTCTCAGTGCCAAATCTGCCTCTTCCGTTATCTCCAGACTTTTCTGCAACACCGTTTCTGACCGGGACAGTACCTGACGTGCTGCCAGCGGTTTCCGGATATGCTCCATCGTCAGCATCGTGTCTTCATAGCCCTGCTGACGCCAGGCGTCGGTATGTGCCAACGTGAAACTGAGCAGACCGCCGCTGTTGTCACCATCACCTGCATATTTCAGCCTTTTCCGGGGACGGATCTCAAGGATTGTGGTGTCCGGAAAAGCCTGGCGATCCCATAAAGAACCGTCACTCAGATGCGTCACAATCACCATATTGCATCCGGCATCGACCAGAGGCGTCACAGGGGTATTTCCCTGCATATTTCGCCATCCTCCCATACCACCATCACCGAACATTGTCCCCTGAACCTCACGGGGACGGAACAGCAGGGGCAGCGCGGCTGACGCAAGCAGAGCCTCTTTCTGCTGTCCGCGGGGCAGGCTCTGGATATGCTGAAAAACGGCGTTTTTCGTGGTTCCGGCACCCAGTTCAGCACGAATGCAGTCAATAATATCCTGCATGCCCCCTTCTGTGGGGTACAGCGACACATACAGCGGTAGCCCGTCTGCCAGAGCATCAGTATCAAGATAATGATCCAACAGCGCTGTCAGGGGCTCATCTGACAACAACGGCTGAGCCATCAGATTGTCAAACCCGTTGAGTATCGATATATGGCGAAGAAGCGTCGTAAGCAGTGCTCCTGCACGTCCGGGGATCTGGCAGAGGTTCATTGCCTGGAACAATTTTTTCAGCAATGAAAAGTAAACCAATCGGTTTACCGACAGCACCTGATTATTCCCCAGATGATCCCAGAGCGCCTCCAGGCGTACGGCAGCTTCTGACAGATCGGGAGAGGCCGCGATAATGGCACCATTGAATGCGCCAATGCTGGCCCCTGAAACCATGCTGATCTGTGTACCACACTCTGCCAGTGCCTTAACCACTCCCGCCTGATAAGCGCCCACCGCCCCGCCACCGGACAGCACCAGCCCCGTTTTCATTTCTGTACTCATCCAGCCCCCTTCTGAAATATTTCATCGACCATACTTTCAGAGAGGCGTTCTGCAGAGCAGAGGCGAGGCATGCGAACCGGTAAGTGTTCTGCAGCCTGCGTGGTTGACCAGATCACCGGATGCTGCTCTTCACTGCACCAGTCTCCCAGCCAGTTAATCGCGTCATGCCACTCGTTATCTGCCTGCTCCCGGCCCTGACCACCAAGCCAGTCCAGAGTGTTCAGACGCACGGTTGCACTACCGCCACTCTCCTGTGCCATCTGCGTTAATGCTTTATGTCTGAGAATATCCAGTAGCTGGTTAACCTGGCCTGTTTCGCCCTGACGTATCACATCACCAAACGCGCCCCAGCGAAGCTCTTCAAGCGCCACATAACAACGTCCGGCAGGGGAAAATGACGCATATCGCCCGGCGCTCCACCATGAGAATATCTGCTCAAGATGTAACTGCGCCCGCTGAACCTGGTCAACACGGTGGAGTTTTTCTTCAAGATGATTCAGTTTATGGTGAACCTGATCGGCCAGGATGAGTAACTGCTCCCGTGTATCTGCGGAATAATGCGCCAGCCTGGCAGTATCACTGACCAGTGAACTGACCCTGTCGTTTACCCGGGTAATCGCGTAGTTTGTGGTGGCAAGTGACGTTGTCAGCTCCGTCAGCCAGCGCAGGGACGCCTCAAGGCCCTGTGCAACCGAAGCATTGATGGCATTCTGCCGTGCAGCGCCTTCGCCGGTCAGTCCCTCTTTTAAACGCCGGAAGAACGTGCGCTCTCCGGCCGTGCGGATATGCTCCTGTGCAACATCGATTCCGTTTGCGAAATCAACCACAAATTTTTCAGGAAGACAGGTGAGTACCTGACATACCCGGTTATCAGCAATTTGTTGAATAAATGGTGAAGTCACAGCATTGTCTCCAGCTCTTCCCTCAGCGCCTTACTGTCAGTAATGAGCTCAGGAACCCTTTCATTTAATGCCTGAAGTCTCCTGGTAAGCCGTTCCTGTGCCTGCTGATCGCGTTTATGATCTTCAGAGCTCTGAATCAGCGTGTTACGCAGTTGTTCAACTTTCTCCCTGAATGCGCAGAAAAAGGCATCGATTTCCTGGCGGACGGGCTGGTTAATATCCTGCTCAATGGATGCCTGCAGCTCCCCGAAATATGCCCGGGTCAGTGACATAACTTCCTTCCTGACGGTGTTGATATTGATAACACTGCGGCTCACATCCTCTTTATAGGTTTCCCAGCCCCAGTCACTGGTGCCAAACGCTCCACAAATCTTTCCCCATAAACCACTCTGCCGACGGCGACGGGTGACGGTCTCCGTTCTTTCCTCCATAAGCGCACTCAGATTTGTTTTTACCGCGAGCCGGGTTTGTAACTGACTGACTGCCGGAAAACTGATTTTTACGGTAAAGCCCTCATCCTCCAGGCGGGTATTGATGCGACCGGCAATGTTTTCTGTGGCGTACAGGGCCGTGCCACGAAAACCTGTTTCAATCCCGCTGACGATTTTCTCCAGCTCAGGCCGGAACTGTGCTTCAGCCTCACGGTGCAGGCTGGTCACGGTCGATTCGATTTGCGTCATCAGTTCAAGGGCTTCCCTGCGATCACTGAATTTTATTTCGGGGCTGTCGGGATCAAAGTCCCGCATCCTGTCATGCTGATTTCCGGTTCCGAAAATATCGAGAAAGAAAGCGAATGCGTTTCTCTCCCGGGGCTGCGCTGAATTTTCTTCCTCCAGCATTTGCTGTTCTTTGCGTTTACCGCTTCTGAAATAGTCATTCAGCTCCTCTTCCAGTGAGGTGCAGACCCCCGTCAGTAATTCCCGGGTTCTGGCATCGATCTCCTCCATGGCCATTCTGACATCAGCGGTCACCTGCTCCTGACAGTCTGCTATTTCCCGGATATCCTCAAGCAGGCTGGTGATATGCGCCTGCAGTGACTGAATACTTTGCATCAGCCCCTGATGGCGTAACGACAGGTATTCACTGATATTTTCTGCATTCTGCATCAGTTTTGCGGCGGCAGAATCAACCGCCAGTGCCGCAGCTCTGGAGTGTGAACTCAGTATGACTTCCGTTATCAGTTGATCGATAAGTGAGCCTTCCCACAGGTCTGTCGCCCCTTCAGTTGCCAGTTCGCTGTCTTTACAGACGTAATCTTTTTTCATGCGACCGAAGGCTTCCCTGACAAAATCATCGACCCAGGCTTCATCAACAGGAAGGGTTCCGTTTTTCCGTAACTCATGAAGCGCACGGTTAGCCAGGTATGCCTGGCGTGAGGATCCGGGATAAACGCGGGAGGCGGGCAGCACATCGCTGTTCAGCATTGCCGGTACCTTCTGACAGACTGCATCAGCCCCATCGCCATTACGGTCTTTTTCATCAAATTTATTGACCAGCACAAACAGGCGGCCGACAGACACATCAGCAATGGCATTAAGCTCTTTACGAACCTCCTCATCGGCTTTCGAGTTCATCTGGGTGTAGTCCATCACCGCCAGCACCGCAGAGGCTTTCTGCAGTTGATCCCGCATCATCACTTCCATCTGCGGTTGTCCGGCTTCATTAGGGCCGGGGGTATCCAGCAGTGTGAGTGTTCCCTGGCATTCATCCATCCCCACCAGATGGCTGAATTCCACGTCGATCACCGGCAGTTTCTGCACTTCTGCGTATTCATCAAAAGGAAATTCACTCCCCATTGCCGCAGCAAGACGAACCAGATCGTTTAACGATGCCAGTCCGGTAAAGATTTCCTCCTCCCCGTGGTATTCATTTTTGAGCCAGCCATCATCCGTCAGAATATCCAGCAGTTCGCGGGTATCCCCGGTTTGCTGCAGGGTCTGTGCGACCTGCTGTCCTGCCGGGGTGGCGAGTTTTTCCTGCAGTGTGATTAATAAATTGCGGACAGGCTGAATATGTTCCAGATGGAGAACCGGCTCAGTTTTTCCGGGAACGTGGCGGATGAGCGTCGGTACAGAGGTCATGGGGCGGTTACGGTTAGGCAGAATTTCCTGCCCCACAATGGCGTTGATGGTGGTTGATTTACCTGCTTTCATCGTGCCGACAACAGCCAGCACCATCTCCCTGCGGGCGGTTTTGATTTGTTCGCCCTCCAGCTCCTCAATTCTTTTCAGTGCTTTCTGTTTATCAAAAAGCAGTCTTTTTTCGTTCTTACTGTCAGATAACACATCTGGCTCCTCAACCATTTGCCGGAGCAGATTAATGTTCAGTTGCAAAAGTCGGTCGGCTTCATCACAAAGCAGGGCGATGTTCTTTTCGTGCATTATTTAACCTTCCTGAGACGCATTTTCATGACAACCACGGAGGAGGTCATTTACCACAAACGATCGTTTATAACGATCGATATGATAGTAACGATCGATGTATTCTATTAACTTGAAAAACACAACGCAAGGGGACACCCCGGGTATGGCTGCGTTTGCATAGTGTTTTCATGGAGTTAAAAATCTGTAACAACAGCCTGGTACATCACCACCGGGTTCAGAAGAAAATCCAGTTCCATACCGCGCGGGCAACAGAGACCACCGAGTCACGGACGGCGCGCAGAACCGTGCGTGCAACAGAGGCAATGCAGACACTCTCCGCCGTGTCAAATATCCGGTCCACCGCACCGGTAAACTGTTCACGGGTCTGAGTGCGGACAGACTCCGTGCGCAGTTCGTCCTGCAGGCGTGTCATCAGAGGGATGGCGGCATGTCCGGGAAGCACTGTCATGAGTGCACTGACCGGGGTGACCTCCCCCTGAAACAGTGCATTACAGAGTGAGGATTTACCGGCCCCGCTTTTACCCATAATGCCAGGCACGGGTTCGTGACGGGTGAGTTTGCGCAGATGTTCCAGGATGTGACGGGAAAGCGAGTAAGGCAGGGAGGAGAGCGGTTTTTCAATTGCCTCAATGGCATCAGACGGATTCATACATGTATTCCCAGTGAAAAAAGACAAAACCCCGTGCACCGGAAAGGTGGCGGGGGATTCACGGAGATAATATCTTTCTGAAATTATTTTGAATGCAGGTATATGTGGCTGATTTGTATCAGCTAATGAGTACAGGTCTGAATCTAATCTGACAGTCCGCTTTGTGCCAAAGGCGGACGCTCAAGTAGATACTGTCCTGACAGTATGCGGTAATCAGAGTTGTTATATATTACTTGCGTCCAAACCAGCTTTCTGACAACCCGGCCGCTCCTGCTTTCAACAACGCGCCGCCATACTTTTATGCTGCAAAGAGCGGAGACAGAAGGTTAGCGTAATTTGTAAATAACTTACATTCACGTGTGATCTGGATCATAATTTTGCCTATGCACCGATCGTAATATAAATATTTACATAACGATCAGTGATTCATGAAAACTCAAATAACTTTCGCTGCGCTTTTGCCAGCATTAGCGTCTTTCATACCGCTTCATGCTCATGCCTCGTCTACTTCTGAAGATGAAATGATTGTCACGGGCAACACCGCCGCCGACACCACCGATTCTGCCGCCGGTGCCGGTTTCAAAACGAACGATATAGATGTCGGCCCGCTGGGAACGAAATCCTGGATCGAAACACCATATTCCAGCACCACTGTTACTAAAGAGATGATTGAAAATCAGCAGGCGCAAAGCGTCAGCGAGATGCTGAAATACTCTCCCAGTACGCAAATGCAGGCGCGCGGTGGAATGGATGTCGGGCGTCCGCAAAGTCGGGGGATGCAGGGCAGCGTGGTGGCCAACAGCCGTCTGGACGGGCTGAATATCGTTTCAACAACCGCGTTTCCGGTGGAAATGCTTGAGCGCATGGATGTGCTTAACAGTTTGACCGGCGCGCTGTACGGCCCGGCGAGCCCAGCAGGGCAGTTTAATTTCGTGGCGAAGCGCCCAACCGAAGAGACGCTGCGTAAAGTGACGCTGGGCTATCAAAGCCGCAGTGCGTTTACCGGCCATGCCGATCTGGGTGGCCATTTTGATGAAAACAAACGGTTTGGCTATCGCGTGAACCTGCTTGATCAGGAAGGGGAAGGCAATGTGGATGACAGCACGCTGCGTCGCAAACTCGTTTCCGTTGCGCTCGACTGGAATATTCAGCCGGGCACTCAGCTACAGCTCGACGCCAGCCATTACGAATTTATCCAGAAAGGCTATGTCGGTAGCTTTAACTATGGGCCGAACGTCAAACTGCCGTCTGCGCCGAATCCGAAGGACAAAAATCTGGCGCTCAGCACTGCGGGCAACGACCTCACTACCGATACCATCAGCACTCGCCTGATCCACTACTTTAACGACGACTGGTCCATGAACGCTGGCGTGGGCTGGCAGCAGGCTGACCGCGCGATGCGTAGTGTTTCCAGTAAAATACTCAACAATCAGGGCGATATCTCTCGTTCGATGAAGGATTCCACCGCTGCCGGACGTTTTCGCGTCCTGAGCAACACCGCCGGGCTGAATGGTCATATTGATACCGGCTCTATCTGCCACGATCTGTCACTTTCTACCACGGGATATGTCTGGTCGCTTTATAGTGCCAAAGGAACAGGTTCCAGCTATAGCTGGGGTACAACAAATATGTATCACCCGGATGCGATAGATGAGCAGGGCGATGGCAAAATCCGCACCGGCGGGCCGCGATACCGCTCCAGCGTAAATACTCAGCAGAGCGTTACGCTCGGCGATACGGTGACATTTACGCCGCAGTGGTCGGCAATGTTCTATCTCAGCCAGAGCTGGCTGCAGACTAAAAACTACGATAAGCACGGTAATCAAACGAACCAGGTTGATGAAAATGGTTTAAGTCCGAACGCCGCGCTGATGTATAAAATTACCCCTAACACAATGGCCTACGTTAGCTATGCCGATTCGCTGGAGCAGGGCGGTACCGCACCGACGGATGAGAGCGTAAAAAATGCCGGTCAAACGCTAAACCCGTATCGCAGCAAGCAGTATGAAGTGGGGCTAAAATCGGACATCGGCGAGATGAATCTAGGCGCCGCGCTGTTCCGACTGGAACGTCCGTTTGCCTATCTTGATACGGATAACGTGTATAAAGAGCAGGGTAACCAGGTTAACAACGGCCTTGAGTTAACCGCTGCCGGGAATGTGTGGCAGGGGCTGAATATTTACAGCGGCGTGACCTTCCTCGACCCGAAACTGAAAGATACGGCGAATGCCTCAACCAGCAATAAACAGGTTGTCGGCGTGCCGAAAGTGCAGGCCAATCTGTTGGCGGAATACAGTTTGCCGTCCATACCGGAATGGGTTTACAGCGCTAACGTCCATTATACGGGCAAACGCGCGGCGAACGATACCAACACCTCTTACGCCAGCAGCTATACCACATGGGATTTGGGAACGCGTTACACCACGAAAGTGAGCAACGTCCCAACCACTTTCCGCGTGGTGGTAAACAACGTGTTTGATAAACATTACTGGGCTTCTATCTTCCCATCGGGTACCGATGGCGATAACGGTTCCCCAAGTGCGTTTATCGGCGGCGGCCGCGAAGTGCGTGCATCCGTCACCTTCGATTTCTGATGGATAAATGATGAAACTCTCCCGTTTATTTCCGCTGCTGGCGCTGCTGCTGGCGGCCAGCCTGCACGCAGAAAATACGCACAAGGAGGTGCGTATCGCGTCACCGTGGCCGGCGCAAAATACCATTATTGCCATGCTGGGGTACGGCGATAACATTGTCGGAACCTCGATGATTGCAAAAAGGATCCCCCTGTTTCGCCAGAGCCTGCCGCGCATAGAGAAAGTCGCAGCAGTTAGCGTAAACAGCGGGCATGAAATCAATCCCGAACAGATTATCGCGCTGGGGGTCGATATGCTTTTTGTACCGCAGAATATGGTAGTGCCTCAACAGGCGTTGCTGAAACAGGCTGGGGTGCAGGTGCTGGCGTTTGAGGCGAATTCACTGCGGGCGTTAACGCAGCGCGTACAGCAAACGGCAGCGGTGCTGGGGCCCGATGCGCAGCAAAAAGCGCTCGCCTATCAACGCTACTTCGATCGCAACGTGGCCCTGGTCACCGGGCGCCTGAAAGATCTTCCTGCGTCACAGCGCGTGTCGCTCTATCACAGTATGGGCAATCCGCTGACCACCACCGGTAGACCCTCGCTAAACCAGGACTGGATTGACCTGGCCGGCGGCAAAAATATCGCTGAAAATTGGTTTGGCGAGCATCAACAAAACCGTTCGGGTGAAGTCGCGCTGGAGAAAATTGTCACTGCCAATCCGGCGGTTATCATCGCGATGAACAAGCGCGACGCGGATGCCATTCTGAGTTCTCCGCAGTGGGCAAGCGTGGACGCGGTCATTCATCATCGCGTTTACGTTAATCCGAAAGGAATGTTCTGGTGGTGCCGTGAAACCAGCGAAGAGGCGCTGCAATTTTTGTGGCTGGCGAAAACGCTTTATCCTGCGCGATTTGCTGATGTGGATATACGCAAAGAGACGCGTGAGTTTTATCGGCAGTTCTTTGGCCTGACGTTAAGCGATGCGCAGATGAGCGATGTGCTCAATCCGCCGCGCTAACGGAGGCTGTGAAAAACCATGACTGTATTGGAAAGTACGCTGTCGGTCGAGAACCGCTATCGCCAGCTTTTTCGCCAGCGTCTGGTAATACTGGCGGTTATTTTTATCGCTATCATTGCTTCGCTGCTGCTCGATTTCACCCTCGGCCCCTCAGGGCTCCCTTTACATTCGCTGATAAAGACTTTGATGCATCCGTCCGGGGCGACTAACGGCATGCGGGTTATCGTTTGGGACATCCGTTTGCCCTATGCGCTGATGGCGCTCCTGGTAGGAATGGCGCTGGGTTTGGCCGGGGCAGAGATGCAAACTATTCTGAATAACTCCCTCGCCAGCCCGTTTACGCTTGGCGTTTCGTCGGCGGCGGCCTTTGGCGCAGCGCTGGCGATTGTTCTGGGCATCGGTATTCCCGGCGTTCCCGAAAGCGGGTTTATACCGGCAAACGCTTTTCTTTTTGCGCTCCTGTCCGCCCTGCTGCTCGATAGTCTGACCCGCTGGACGCGCGTGCCGACGTCGGGCGTTGTGCTGTTTGGGATTGCGCTGGTGTTTACCTTCAATGCGCTGGTGTCCATTATGCAGTTTGTCGCCGATGAAGATACTTTGCAGGGCCTGGTGTTCTGGACGATGGGCAGCCTGGCTCGCGCATCATGGGAGAAACTGGCGGTGCTGGCGGCGGCGATGGCGATTGTTTTACCCTGGTCGCTGCGTCGTGCCTGGCAGCTTACCGCGCTACGCCTCGGCGAAGAGCGGGCGATGAGTTTTGGCATTGATGTTCGCCGTTTGCGCCTGGGTTCCCTGCTGCGCATCAGCCTGCTGGCGGCCCTTTCGGTTGCGTTTGTGGGGCCAATTGGCTTTATTGGCCTGGTTGCACCGCATATTTCCCGCCTGTTGCTGGGAGAAGATCATCGCTTTTATTTGCCCGGAAGCATCCTTATCGGTGGGCTGGTGCTATCGCTGGCCTCGGTAGCGTCGAAGAACATCATTCCCGGTGTCATTTTACCGGTAGGAATTGTTACCTCGCTGGTAGGCGTTCCGTTCTTTCTGAGCATTGTAATGCGTCATCGAGGGAGTATGTCATGAGCGGGCTTACGATTAATGCGCTGTGCGCCGGTTACGGCAAACGGCGGATTATTGAGCATCTGTCGATTTCTACGCTGCCGCGCGGCGAAGTCACTGTACTGCTGGGGCCTAATGGCTGCGGTAAATCAACGCTACTGCGCGCCCTGGCCGGGCTAAATCGCGCCAGTGGCGAAGCCTGGCTGAATGAAGAGAATCTCTTATCGCTGCCGTTTGCTCGTCGGGCTGAAAAAGTTGTGTTCCTGCCGCAGTCCCTGCCGCAGGGCGTGCATTTACAGGTGCTGGAGTCGGTGGTTGTCGCCCAGCGCGCCTCCGGCGCCGGGCAAAATCAGGCGCAGGCTATAGCGCTGCTCGAAGAGCTAGGCATCGCACATCTGGCAATGAACTACCTCGATAGCCTGTCCGGCGGTCAGAAGCAGCTGGTGGGGCTTGCACAGTCGCTTATTCGCCGCCCCGAATTATTATTGCTGGATGAACCACTGAGCGCGCTGGATCTCAATTATCAGTTCCATGTGATGGATGTTGTATCGCGCGAAACGCGAAGACGCAATATGGTTACGCTGGTCGTCTTACACGATATCAATATCGCACTGCGGCATGCCGCCCAGGTCATCATGCTGAAAGAGGGGAAACTTATCGACAGCGGCGACCCGCAAACGGTGATCCATGCAGAGAGCCTTGCGCAGGTATACGGCGTACGCGGGAGAGTTGAACGTTGTGCTCAGGGAAGATCGATGGTGATAGTGGATGGTGCAATCGAAAAATAGTCGGATTAACGTGGTTGCTTCAGCCTCAGGTAAAGATCAATAGGAAGTCTGTAATGCAACATATAGACCGCCTTAATGTCATTAAAGCACTTGTGCTTCTAGAAGATGAGCAGATTGTTCGTTTTAACATCGCTGCGAACGATAACGCCTCGCAGATCCACATGCTCGTTGACGGTCTGGGCGTCGGGCTGACACATGAGCCTGTCGCTGCCGGAATGATTTCGCACCGGACAGCTTGTCACCGTTCTAGGCAACATGACAGACCTGCGCATTCCTATTTCTATTATCTATCCGCCTACCAAGTTGCTTAATGTCAGGCTAAGGCCCTTTAATGACTGGATTTCAGACCGATTTTCTGGACAGCCGAGCGGGTAAATCGCAGTACACTGACAGCTAGACAATAAAGCTCCGGTTCATGTTTGAACCATGTGTAGTGAATGTCCGCTGTTCGCTCACAACGGACCTTCAGTTCAGCCGCTCCGGCCGCTTCATGCCATGAATGTACGCAGCCAGTCAGAATATTAAGGTGCGGATTTCAGTTCACTTGTCAGCGCCAGTGACACAAGACAGTAATGACCAACAATTTGGTATTGACACAACAAGTTGCGGCCCCGGTTCGTGGAGGAGATTAAACGACTGTAGCCGGGGCCACTGAAATGAAGAATTCAGAGAGACTGAATGATATGTCGCACCTTCAGTGAATAGTGTAAAAACTGGGATATTCTCATCCGGGATTACCCACTCATACTCAATGCGTAACTTTAGTGCGGCCCCCACAGGTAAGAGCCGGACACATTCGTTGTGTATGCTGCAGAATCGGTAACCGGAGGCCCTGCGGTCCTTAACTCAGTGTCTTGTGTTGCTCATTTGCCACAAAGTCCTGGTACGCCTGCTCAATCATTTCATTCAGCAGTTTTTTTGGGAGGACACCACGACTTCGGGCAATACTTTCAAGCTGTTTGTGGATTTTTCCGGACAGTTTCAGCGGGACGGAACCATCAGCACGTTCATCACGCCTTTTTTGTTGCTCCCGGGCACTTTTCAGCTCATCAAGAAGAATCGCTTTATGCTGAATCCTGGGGGCCTGGAAGGAGGCCTGCGTAAACTTCGCTCTGTTCCGTCTGGGATTACTTTCCAGTAAAAACTGTACCTGTTGCTCATTCCAGCCTTCCCAGTTATCAAACGTGGCGCAGGCGAACCAGTATTTCTGCTCCGGGGTAAGGGGATTCAGCGGGGTTCCCACACACCGGACCTGCATGGCGTTCCATAACCAGTCACACTGTTCACTGTCCCTGCTGTCCACCCACGAAAAGGGGGAGGGGTAATCATTGTTTATGCTGGCCCATTCAGAGAATACTGAGTTGATAATCGTCCTCGTAGCCTCTGGTCCGGATTTCAGCAGGTAACTGGAGCAGAACCATATAATTTCACGGTAGATATTATCCGGATGCACGGTGCGCATCGGCTTTTCTCTGGGACCGGCAATCTTCGGTTGCGATGGAAAACCCATGGCAAACCGCAGATGTTCCGGGGGCATTCCTGAACGTTTTTCAGGAATGGGTGTGAGTCCTGCGTTTCTGGTCTTTTCCGCTTGTCCGGTATTGCCTCCGGCCGGAGTGTTGTCGGGAGTATCTTCCGGAGGCGAGGTGTTTTCATTAGTGGGGGGAACAACAATAGAACTGTCCATCTCCGGAATGGGGTGAGGGGCATAATCACTGTGGTAGCCCGGGGAAAGCGTTAAGTCCCGAAGGGTGACATCAGGTTCCGGGCAGTGAGTGCCACCGGGAGTGAACGGGAGTTGTTGCTTTTGGGGGAAAAATGTATTGTGAATGCGGGTATACAGCCGGAACAGAAAAAAATAAGATGCCCGTGGTTCTTTTTTTAACCACTTTGTATATTCCTCTATGGCACCGAGCTGTTGTTTGTGCCGTTTTACAGCATCGATATACGGACAGCTGGTGCAGATATCATCCAGTTCCTTTCCCACAATACACCTCACCTGCTCTTCCCACATTTGCAGATTTTAAGAAAGCAAACAAAAACCTCCGTACATGATGTACAGAATGTACAGAACAATCTATCAGGTACTGGCGTCAGAAGAGCTCCGGGCCGCCTGCATTTTCCGGAATGCGCCGGTTATGAAAAACCGGAAATTCAGTCTCTGTTGTAAGATGTACCCTCTGATACTACGTTTTCGTTTTCTCTGTGTATTTAACTCACTGTATTTATTGTCTTTTTAAGCCTGACTGGTATTCTCCGGTCATAGTGTGCCGGATATATATCCCGTAATCTTCTCATTTTTATATAAAAATACCTGCACTCTCTTCAGCGCATCTGTCTCCTTTAAGTAAAAAATGTTTTCACGTATTGCTGTAAATTCATTTTAAATCAGTGTATTACCTTGATATTGCTGTCTCCTGGTTTGATGCGTAATCGTTCTGCCTTTCTGGATGATTCTGGTGCTTCCGGGTGCATTCTCCTCTGCACATGCAACAGTTCGTCATCGCCACGTTCCCAAAAAGCATATAAAAACGAATCGAATTTGATATTTTTTTCAATCGTTTTTCATAGGAATTTCGTAGGGTGTTCTCCGCTATAACCTCCATATTTGCTGTCTTTTTCTTCATAAATCGTATGCAATGTAGCCTGTCTGTCAAGACCTCTTCTCTGCTGTTGAGGAGACGATCTCATTTTTGGTCTTTTCCGGGAGAGAGGCTGTCAGATGAGCGAGCCGGATTTACTGTCAGAGGTACACCCCGTAGCAGACCTGTGCTCCCATTTCCGCGATCCGGAACCAACAACGCCCTACGGTTAATACTATTTGAAGCGTCAGGTACTGCAGGAAGTTCCCCCCTGCGCGGACATCGGTTCCTGCCGACATCTCACAATACGGTCAGACTGTCATGCAGTAACACCCGCAATGCGGTCTGCGGTTTTAAGTGCACCGATAATGCGTCATAGTAAGTCTGGGGGAGTTACGGAATGCCTGTTAAGTCGTGCCGTGGGTGGAGACAGCTTACTTTTCCACAGCAACTGCAGTCATTCAGGATGATCAGGAGATATTCTGTCAATGTCACGATCCTGCCATTTTCGTACCCGCTAAGATACTTCCGTTACTGATGCTGTCCGCTTTTCACCATTTCATCCTCACTGACAGGCGTTGCGTTTTGGGTCATCACCACAGCTTTACGTTTCTCTTTTAACCGGTAACGCTCTCCTTTGATATTCAGCGTGGTTGAGTGATGCAGCAGTCAATCCAAGAGCTCTGTTGTCCGGCAACCACCATATCAACTTCTTCCCGGGTGTGGCGGAGAGGTGGTATCCTGGCTGAGTTTCGAAGCGAACCGTTCTTTTTGACGGGCGCATTTTACGTCCGGGCTGAATGTAGTAACGCGGCATGGAACGTCGGCCCGTATGGCCCATTGTGTCACGAACGGTGCAATAGTGATCCACACCCAACGCCTGAAATCAGATCCAGGGGGTAATCTGCTCTCCTGATTCAG
>ERZ857984.1772-NODE-1772-length-15661-cov-4.705498_pt1 | contig 15661 bp, 13 predicted proteins | sample MGYA00519914_ERZ857984 | MGnify/ENA primary metagenome ERZ857984 (study PRJEB31778, sample SAMEA3449417) | human gut metagenome | biome: human gut; feature: human-associated habitat; material: faeces | place: United Kingdom | collected 2010/2012 ... | reverse complement strand
ACCCCTTTCCATTATACAGATTGTTTTTCTGTCCGGCAAATCGGGTATGGGGGCATTGGATCTCGTCAACAAGTACATGGACGCATATATGGCGCACCCGGACGATCTGGCAAGCAGGGCGCGGGCGGAGAAGTATGCGAAGATCATTGCGAAAACGGTCGTCACATCCAGCAGCGGGACAGAGCATGGACAGAACTCCTATTTCTATGACGCGGCCGAAGGCCTCATCACCTCCGTGATCCTGCTGGTCGCGGAATTCTGTCCGCCGGAGACAAGGCACATCGTTTCAGTGTTCAAGCTGATACAGGATCTCCTGTCTCCGTCCGGCCAGAAAGGAAAGAATCAGCTGCAGATGCTTTTGAGCCTCCTGCCGCCCGAACACAAGGCGAGGTGGTTTGCGGGGGCGGCGCTCACCGCAGGAGAGCAGGCGATGGCGTCCGTTCTTTCCACGGCAATGGCGAGTTTGAACGCGTTTCTGGATTCAGAGCTTGAGCAGATGCTGTGCTTTTCAACCAAGATTGACGCGGAGAAATTCTGCCGTGAAAAGTCCGCTGTGTTCGTGGTGCTGCCGGAGGAAGACAGCAGCAAATATTTCATGGTGAGCCTGCTGGTGCAGCAGATGTACCGGGAGATCCTTGTGGTGGCGGACGGACAGGGCGGCGCGTTGAAAAACAGGGTGATGTTTTTTCTGGATGAGCTGGGATCGCTTCCGAAGATAGAGTCGCTGGAACTGATGTTCAGCGCGGCGCGTTCGCGGCGGCTGAGCATCGTGGGGATCATCCAGTCCTACGGACAGCTGGAACGGAACTACGGGAAAGAGGGCTGTTCCATTATCCTGGACAATGCGCAGGATACCATCGCGGGAGGGTTCAGCCCCGCGGGCGATACAGCGGAACAGGTGTCGCGCCAGCTGGGAGAGCAGACGGTGATGACGGGGAGTGTGAGCAGGGGGAAAAGCGACCCGTCCCGCAGCCTGCAGATGATGGGGCGGCGGCTGATGACGCCGGATGAACTGAAATCAATGCCGAAAGGGCAGTTTATCGTGATGAAGACAGGGCGGCGTCCAATGCTGTCCAAACTGCGGCTGTTCCTGGATTGGGGCATCACATTTACAGAGCCGTATGCATTGGAGCAGCATGCGCAGCGGGAAGTGAAGTATGCGGGGAGCAAAGAGTTGAGAAGGAAGATACTGAAAGAGTACGGTATCCCGCCGGGGCAGCAGATTGTACCGGGGCAGGAGCGGTTCCCGGAGCGGCAGAAGCCGGGGATGATACAGGAGAACGTGTGAGCGGCTGGTTCGATACTATTTGGGCGGATGACCTGCCCAGCCGGGCTGTGACGGTATACATGTATCTGCGCAGCCGTGCGGACAGGGAGGGGAAATGCTTCCCCTCCGTCCGCACGATCAGCAGGGACACAAAGCTGTCCATGAGCACTGTACGCCGGGCGCTGGATGATCTGGTCAATACCGGTTACATACAAAAGCAGCCCCGTTGGAGAGCCAACGGGGCCAAGAGCAGCAACCAATATGTTTTTAGAATTTAATCTGGGTTCAAGATCAGTAGCTTTATTGGTTTATCCCCATGCGCCTAAAACCCACAATTGATTATTTTGATTGTTTGAACCTTTCCATAAGACAGGTGCACCATTATAGGAACCGGTAGTTGTCAGAGCTAAAATATATGTGGTATTTGCCAAACCGTAAATATTAAAAGAAGAACCGCCTTCATTAATGAATTTAACGGGCTGTGTCGTCATGTTGCGTGTGAATGACTGTAGGGTAACTTGTTGTCCATCGGTACCGTAACATGTAACAGCGTAAGATCTATTGGCGGAATTTTTTAACCAATAATGTTGAGGTTTTCCAGGAACACTTTCAGAGTAGTCCCACCGTTGTGTTGCGTGCCCTGTATTATCCCAAGTGGTGATACGGGTGCCATTCACCGGAGAACTTTCAGTCGCGGCATTTAGAAGGTCGTTGTTGGCTTCATTGGAGATAGATATTTTGGTTATATCTACAGCTAAAGATTGATTTTCCGCTGCGAATGCTGGAACTGTCAATAAAGCGACGGCCAAAAGACTGGCAACTAAAGTAATAAGTTTTTTCATCGTAATCTCTCCTTTGGTTTGTACGAATTTTTGCTATTATGGGCTAGAATTGAAACGCTACCCTCCTTTCGTCAAATCAATTGGAGCGATCCATTTTTCTGAACCGTTCCAATAATCTTCCTTTGTGATAAATGCGTATACTGGAAAGTATATGGACGATTCATAAGCGGTACCGTTATCATCAAATAAGGTTACTGTTTGAAGGTCATAGCCTGATAAAACACAGTATTCATTTTTATATGCACCGCATATATTGATGAATTCAGCCTGTCCTCCATTTTCAATAAGTAATAGATTTTCTTTTACCTCTCTGGTTTTTAAATCGATGCCATACTGGTAGTGCTTAGCCAATTTGGAATCTTGTTGTCGGGTATCAGACACTTGAAGGATCATCTTATTGTCTACAAAGTCAAGGATAGTCGTTGTCTCAGATGAAAAAAACGGAATTTCAGAGCATAGTACCAGTTTTTGATTGTTCTTAAGATTGATACAACTTACTTCTGCTTTAGTATTTCCGATTGGTTGAACAAGGTATAGTATATTTCCGTTGAGCGCAGTAACAGGCGCTTTTTCATCGTCAGTAGCAGAATATCTGAAAAATTCTTCTGTCTCTCCGTTTGTAACACAATAGCGGTAATATGCAAATTCTTTTTCTGCCGAATCATAGGACAGGATAATTAAATTATCCTCATATGCGCCAAACAACCAATCGTTTGCTTTGAACGAAAATAGCTCTGCTGCTTCGCCTGTTTGAATATCGATTTGGTACATAAGTTTTTTAGGCTGATATGTAATAGAATCAACTTCCTGCACTGTAATGTAGAGATATTCTTCGTCAGCGGCAATTCCATTAACGATATTTTGGTTGGGTTGAAACTGGAATAACAGATTTCTGTTATTGCCGTTCGGTTCGGCTTTCCATATGCCCGTATAGGGAGAATTGTAGGTTTCTAACTGCAAAATGAAGATGTTGTGTCCAGTGCCACCTGTGAATATCAGACAGGAGTCAGAGGCAATCCACGAGGGGCAGTTTTCATCTTTGTGCAGACATTCAGGTCGGTTGCATAGATATGTTCTTGTTTTAGAATCAAAATCTGTGTATATAATATTTGACCCCTTTGTCCCTGATGGTACAATTTCATAAAGTCCCGTTTCTGTTGAAGCTTGGCTGGAAATGCCATAGACACTAGTGATCAACTCTATGTTTCTGTTTGTCAAATGTTCGCTACCCGATACCGCATGTAACGTAAAGTCCTTTGAAGTGGAAGAGGGGGAGTTTCCTTGCCTAAAATCACTACATGCAGACAACAAAGTAATGACAATAGCTCCAATTGCCCAATATTTGCAAAAGCGCATATTCAGTACCTCTTCATTTGAAATGAGTGAACAAGTATTCTGTGCAAAGATAGCAAACGGCTAGAACAATCAGCAAAAGCATAATTCCGACCGCCTGCGTACTTGCGCCAAAGAGTGCACAGATGTGGAACAACGGGTATGTACTAAGCCACTTCGCATTCGTTAAGCCGGAGACACTGAGCAGCGGCGGCAGAGAAAAAATGAGCAGCGACGCAAACATTGCGCCAAAGGTGTTGCCAATCCGCTGCGAAAGAGCCAGCGTCACACAGGCCATACAGCTCACCGCGGCCAATCGAAAAAAAGTCTGGATTGCTGCCATTAAAAACAAAGGTATTTCCGGCGCGTTGTAATATTCGCTGATGCTGTAAACCGGAGCCATCCATGTGCCAAGTCCGTAGTCACGGATAGAGACCCAAAAGCGCGGCAAAAGGCTGAGCACCGTTATTAAGCCACATACAGTAAAAGAAAGCAACAGCTTGTACCGCACGGTGGCACGCCGTCCAAGCGGCGTTGTGCCGATGACTTTGATCATCCCCGTCTGCCGCTCCATTGCGAACAACCCGGAAAAACATACTGCACATAGGATAGATGCCCAAAGCATATCAGGCAGATCCTGCGTGTCATATTGATCGAACAGCTTCAGCCAGCCGGATTCATAGACCATTTCCATACGAGGTTTTTCTTTCAGCATCTGAGCCTTGTAAATAACACGCTGGAATACATTCATTTTCTGCTGCAAACTGGAGTAACCCTGCATCATTGCCTGGTATTCCTGTGAAGTGACCTTTTTCGACATTAACGCAGCATTGAGCTGGTAGATGGGGCGAAATTCTTCTTGCTGCTGCGAGAGCCAATCAACACTTTCCTGCGTCAACGGACCTTCCACATGCTTCATGTAATATTGGTAATAGATCTCGTCCGCGTCGATGTAGCTTTCCGTTGTCACTGCGGTATAGACTTGAAACCCCGCAAATAACAAAAGCAATAATGCTGTGCCCTGCATCACCAACAGCTTGTAGGTTTCCTGACGCATTGGCGTCGTGAATGCGGGGATTTTACGCCTGAAAAGTCTTCTGCCTGTCCGACGTCCCGCTGCAGTAAAATAGTGACGGCTGAAAACAAAGCAGAATGCCAGCGCAAACAATATACCGAACAAAACAGCGGAAACGCACTCCACCAAAAGCAGAGGAATCGGGTGATCAAACCAATACAGATTGCGGTATCCGCCCAGCAGCTCATTGGTGCGCAGTAAACTTATGAGATTGGCGTATTTGATCACATTCAATCTGCTGGTGGCAGGGATAACAGATCGGATGAACAGGTTGAATACAATAAGAGCCAAAGCCCCCAACGCTCCCGTGAAGAGCCTTCTGGCAAACAGCATCGCCAGCATTACCCATATACCGCAGATGAATGCCGCCAGCCATTTCGTGAGAAAAAAACAGAACAGATATTGGCCGACCGTCAGTTTCCATGTGCTGCGCATCAGCTGCGGCACACTTTGAATGGAGCGGTTCAATGGCCCCAGACCATAGAGCCCGCCGCAGTACAGAAGGTTGACGCCATACAGGCAAGCCAGAACAACTGCGAGGCTTGCGCCCAATGCCAGCAGCTTTGCGCCAGCGGTATGCAGCCTGCCCGCCGGAGTAGAACGCACCAGCGCGAGCAGACCGTTGTCCCGCTCGGCCCGGACAAGCACCGTGGCAATGAGCAGCATCGCAAATACGGTTACGACATCCGTGAGTTCAAAATCCAGCGCGGTCATGATGCCTTTTTGCGGATAATACTGAATGGACGTACCGCGCATATCCCTGAACGCTTCATCTGTGACACGGATGTTTTCCATGTCGTATCCGCTTTTGCTCTCCGCGAAAATAGAGATCGAGGAAAGCTGCCGGGCTTTCTGTTCGATGGATGTCAGAAACTCTTCGTATCCGTTTACCTGCTCAAATTCCAGAACGATGGTGTTCAGAAAACGGTATTCCTGTGCCAGCGTTTCCCCGTACTTCAGGAACCCGCCTGCTTCATAAATATCATAATACTGTTCAAAATCATCGGCGTAGGTTTCGCGGAGACGTTCGTCTTTTTGACCGTTGTTGTATGCTTCTGTGCGCAGGATGTTATAGATATGGCTTAATCCTTCTGTGCGGGCCAGCTCTTCATGCAGAAAGTCATCCATATCCTCCATGCTCATGCCGGAAATCTGCTGTTCCAGCTTTCGATAAGCAGAGGAGGGAACATTGCCCGGAGTATGGCCCGTGCCGAACCACAGCAAAAACAGGTTGGCACCGAGCAGCACAGAAAACGCCAGAAGAAAAAAACGGCTGTGCCACACCTTGCGCAGCTCAGCGGAAAGCAGGCGTGTCATGCTTCGTCCTCCCCGAAAATGGTGAGGTAGACATCTTCCAGTGTGCCGCCCGGTGCGTATTTTTCAATAAGCGCGGCAGGAGACGCCTGGTCCACAAGTTGTCCTTCCTTGAGCAGCAGGATTTCACTGGCAACGTGCTCCACATCGCTGACTACGTGTGTGGCAACAATAATGATGCGGTCATGGGCGAGTTGGGCCAATACCTGACGCAGGCGTACACGTTCTTTCGGGTCCAATCCGGCGGTAGGCTCATCCATGATGAGGATCTGCGGCTCACCCAACAATGCGGCGGCAGCAAGCAGACGCTGTTTCATGCCGCCGGAATAGGCTGCCAGACGTTTTTCCAATTCACTGGAAAGGTGTACCAGCTCTGCGACACGCTGTACTTGTAACGCTGCATCACTCCGGGGAATTTCTTTGAGTGCTGCTATGTACAGCAGGAAACGGCGGCCTGTAAAACTGTCATACAGATTCTGCTGCTGCGGCATATATCCAAGGACGCGCCGAAATTCCCGCCCCATGCGCAGGACATTTTTACCGTTCCACAGTACCTTTCCGCTGGTAGCGTCCAGATTCCCGGTGATGATATTCATCATGGTGCTTTTGCCTGCGCCATTGGGCCCCAAAAGGCCGTAAAGGCCCGGGCCGAGAGTGAAACTCACTCCGGCCAGGGCCTTTTTAGTTGCTTTTTTAGCGCTGTATATTTTGGTGAGAACCTGCAATTCCAAATTGCATATAGCATTCTCCATAGGTACGCCTCCAGTTGTACTCTCCCTATTTAGACAGCAGAAAGGTATTTATTAAAATAACGTCGGCAATACATCTTATATCATGCACCACCTCAATCAGTCAATTCTATTTATCTCTTGTATCTTATTTTCATTGTTTAGATAATCGGATGTTTTTATAATTCCAAATAGCGGCTCTGTATATGTAAAAGTATCCATTTCTCCATTTGAAAAAATGCCTTCTTCCTCAAATTGTTGAGTACCGCATTGAACCAACAATCCATCTATTGTACTTGAAAAAACAACATATGGATATGAAACCTCACTGTTTAAAAAGCCTAACGTTATTTCATGAAGTTGACTATTGGGTAGTGAAATCGCAAATCTTCTTGTTTGTGGATTACCATACTCAATCAAATCAAAAATTAGAACTTGAGAATCCAAATAATTAAATATACATTTATCATACACAACATCATCCGGTATTTGACATACAAAATTTTTCGTTTCACCATTATGGATGGTTCGCTTATTGATGGTTGAATCTGAATAATCCAATGAGAAGATCGTCTCTCCCTCAATAATACAGCTGGACTCTCCATTTGTCCAAGTCAAAATATCTTTCTGTTGTTTAGTAGAAAGTGAAATTTCATAAAGTCGATTTTTAATATTCTTTAAATCAAAATCCCCAAGCTCACCAGGAATATCGACACTTTGAAACACAAGAGAATCACCATGTGCGCCGCAGAGTTGAGCATTTGTTGATAAATTTAAAATTGTTTCAGCAGTGCCATCATTAATATCCACTTTCTGAACAATGCAAACATCAGAGATTCCCTGTTGATTTAATTCTGATCCAACAATATTAACATATAACGCTGTTTCATCTGCGGCGACATATCTTGAAAAGGTTTCTCCCTGTGATAGTTCCAGTAAAAGTTTGCGATTGCTACCATCTTTATCGATCCTATATAGACGTGGAAATTCGTTGTTTCGCTCAGCAGTGCCATCGGAAAATGTCATAATATAGAGATAATCTCCATCTGTGAAAACAGCTGCACCACAGTTAGGAACATGAAAATAAGCGGAACATGTGTCATCTTTATGCAAACAGTTTGGTGAAGAACAAAGTGGTGTCATTACGCAGCTAACATAATCTATATATGAAATATTGTATGTGTTTTGGTCTGCTCTGTTCAAATAATAAAACCCATCTTTTGTTCCACACCACTCTTGCGCGCCCCAACTCGATGTAATCATCTTGAGGCTATTGCTGTTTAATTGTACAGATTCATTTCTACTATTATCGGGCAGATTCGATTGTGATTCTGAGCTACATGAACACAGAAAAAATGCACCCAATATTACAAATAGCATTATATGTTTTTTCATTAATATAATTCACCTCTGAATACTCGAAAGCGTCACTATGCTAACGCATAGTGACGCAGCTGAAACTTGGTGTTTTTGTCAAGGACCAATAGGTGCCGCTCTCCATTCTGAAGCAACCGGAAAACTTTTTTCGTACCAATCAATATAATAACTTGTGGAATCAGCATCAGTTGGCTGAGCAGGTGTTTTTCGACCGCTAACTGTCAAGTTATACCCGGTTGTGATATTTTTGATATAAGAATAAGACAAATTTCTAATGAAAGTCACTGCAGCATCTGGATTTTGATAATATGGATACACATCGGCTTGGTAATAATTTCCATCCCAATCGTTTTTAAGTACGCGATACGCATTAAGGGCGTAATTAGGGTCGGTCTGGACACACATAGTATATGCCCCAGTATTTGAATTATATTTTGCTTCCCAAAGTTGGTCAGAACTACCCTCATAATTCCACGTAGAAAGACGGCAATTATTATACGCGCCTCTTGTAGAATATAGACTAAGACACATTTGGTAACCTATGTGATCAATATCATTCCTTACTATATCGTATGTTTCGTATCTTGCAAATACGGGAACCGCCATAGCAACTGCTAAGACAAGACAAGTTACAATAACAATCAGTTTCTTCTTCATGAGTTACTTCTCCTTTTTGTTCTATTTTTTCCTTATGGAACAGTATCTCGCGCGTCGATACTGTATCCAATAAGAGTGAGTGAAAGACTTTATTTGTCCGTATCATCAACTTTCCGCTGAGGGCGCTGCGGCTGGTAATAGATGGGGACGCTCGTAGGTGGCCACTCGCGCATATCGCGACGAGCAAGGTCATCCAGTTTGCCAGCCAGTTTTTCAGAAAGAAAGGTTGCGATTTTGTTCATGATGATTTTACCTCCTTGAATTTCGATACAAAAAAGGAAATAGCGGCCGCTATGATTCCCATTTCACAATAAAGCGAACAGTTTGAATGTGCAAAAAAGATTTGAAGCAACAAAATCAAAAGCAGATTCCATATAAGAATATGCTTCGCTTTTATCCAGGAAGCAGCAAGTTCATCCGGAGTAAGCGGACAGTTTAGATGGCTATAAGGAGATGAATTGAAAACAGCAAAAGAGAGACTGATGAATAAAATCCAAATAAGAATTGAAAGACTATACTGAACAAGGCTGTTTACAATGCTCAAACAGAGAATGGATACACCAATCGACAAGAATAAGCATCGCAGCGGCGTCTTCGCGTGATAGCCACCGAGACGTCTGCGCAAAGATAAAATTCCTACAAGAAAACAGATCACTTGGTATGGCGTGGCAACAAGGCAGCCAAGCAGCATCATACCGGCAGTGGAAAGAAACATAGAAATGCGAGTTTGTAATGTATAGATGTACCAAGGCCTTCTTGTTTCCGGAAGGCCACATTGACTAATGAAAAAATCTATGAGCCTCTCGCAGCAGGACAGGAGCAATGACATCCCCCTCCTTTAAGCTCAAAATAGCATTTTCACAATTCTTTCACAATAGATTTGTATTGATCGCTCCTTTTACGCAGTTGTTGCAAACAAGTCAAAGTTAGGATTAGATTTAAGATAATCATTTTTTGAAATTCGGGCTAATTGAGGTGTGTAAGATACAGCCGCTATTAGGTTGTTTGAATCAGCTGGATCAGATATCATTACGTGACGCTCCGAATATCCAATGATGCAGATTAGAGAGTCGTCAAATTCGGCAACAATTGAAATTGGTCGATTACGATTGTCAAGTAGGGATATCTTGTCAATACTGCTGTTTTCAAAGTTAATGATATATCGATCAACTAGAGCCGCAGAGCTTTTTGTTTCTGGTGTTGTCAAATCAAATAGTAATTGATGATCAAATGTGCCTCCAACCAGATGAAAAAGACCTAAATTGTCAACTTGTGCATTAAAATTAACAATCCATTCTTGCCCGCTTTTTAGATCTCTGCGCAAAAATGAATTGTCACTTGTATTATACAAAAATAAATCAGTATCTGTAATATTTTCGAAACACTCTGGAATTTTCCAGTTTTTTATTGTAAAAGAATTGGTTGGATTCGAGAGATCAATCTTAAGCAATGAACAATCTCTGTTATTGGCGCTGATTGCTTTTATAATCAAATTGCTTTCAAAGGCTCCGCAAATAGAACTTGAATTATTGTCCAGCTGTAGTAGAGTTTTAATTGTGCCGGTTTCTAAATTAATTGAAATAATATCTCGCTCTATTGTATTGGCATTTATTGCTGTCTCTCTAGTTGTGACCAATTGAAAGCTGTCAGCATAAATTGCTCCTAATAGTCTTTCGTTTGCAGGAAATTCAGTTAAAAGAATTCTTTGACTTCCATCTTCAGATATCTTTTGAATGTTCGCTAAAGTATTTTTACCTGCTGTCGGAGTAACTAAAAGTAAATACGAATTGCAATATACAAGACCTGGCAAAATTTGATCGCTAACATCCACAAAACTATTGCATGTATCATTGTTATGTAAACACTCAGGACGATTGCATAAATAGACTTGTTGTAATGAAGTATAATCAGAGTATAAAATATTGGCTTGGCCTTCAGCGGTATAGTCGAGTTGATAAAAACCTTTTCCAGACGAAACATATGGACCAGCCCCAGCAGGGCTTCCCGCTAATTTAAGTTGGAAAGTAATTTCAGTAGCACTTTTGTTGTTTTGGTCAGAAAGACCGCCGGTTCCGTCGTTAGGAGCAGAAAAAGAATGTGAGAAAGACGATGTAGGGGTACGACAACTAGTAAAAAGTGTTATTACCATAGCGATTAGAGTTAAAATTATCAAACATTGTTGTTTTTGCATAAAGCCTCCTCAAAAGAGAGGGTAGGGGAATTTTTTCTTCCCCCCTACCCAACAAGTCAATGCTATTTACTAGGTGCAACACGAACTACCCAACTGGCATTTAATCCTTGGTTCGCACCAAAATAAATTTGCGCACCGCTTTGAGCAGAGCTCGCAGCAAGAAGATATCCAGTCTCGGGGTATGCAGCAAGGTACTCTGGTTGCGACACAGGATCGTAAAACAAGGAATCATTGTATCCTGTGTCGATGGGCCAAAGAATAGTATAACCGTTAGTGGAACTGCGATTTATAGCATAGGCATTATTGGCACGTGCACGTAAAGTAAAGTAGTAAGGCCCTACATGATTGTACCTATCCCAAATTTGATCTGGTTCAGCATTTGTTGCCCAAGTTTTGATTGGTGCACCAGAATAAGGTCCGGATGTTGAATAAACATTCATGTACCCGCCAGAACCATTCCATGCTTTATAATAAAAGGACTGATTATAGGTCCCACTATCGGCAAAACAGGGAACAGCTATTGCTATTATTAAAATAATGCAGAGCATGGTAGCAAAAATCTTTTTTTTCATAACAGCAAAACTCCTTTTTGTTGTATTTCCATTTAGAAAAACAGAATCTTCTATTTTAAAGAGTCGGAGAACCGCATTGGATTCTAAGTCTGTTAAATTTCTCTAGGTGATTGTCAACAACCAGTCAGGCATTGTACCAGAACTGATCAATGTCACCTGTATCATATGGATTCCAAAAAACCTGCGCCCCCAGAGCACATCTCCTGTACATTTCAAATTTGGTTCGGACGTATCGAATCAGTATCGCGCGCGCCGATACTGAATTCACTAAGAGTGGGTGAAAGACTTTATTTGTCCGTATTATCAGCTTTCCGCTGAGGGCGCTGCGGCTGGTAGTAGATGGGAACGCTCGTAGGGGGCCACTCGCGCATATCGCGACGAGCAAGGTCGTCCAGTTTGCCAGCCAGTTTTTCAGAAAGAAAGGTTGCGATTTTGTTCATGATGATTTTACCTCCTTGAATTTCGATACAAAAAAGGAAATAGCGGCCGCTATGATTCCCATTTCACAATAAAGCGAACAGTTTGAATGTGCAAAAAAGATTTGAAGCAACAAAATCAAAAGCAGATTCCATATAAGAATATGCTTCGCTTTTATCCAGGAAGCAGCAAGTTCATCCGGAGTAAGCGGACAGTTTAGATGGCTATAAGGAGATGAATTGAAAACAGCAAAAGAGAGACTGATGAATAAAATCCAAATAAGAATTGAAAGACTATACTGAACAAGGCTGTTTACAATGCTCAAACAGAGAATGGATACACCAATCGACAAGAATAAGCATCGCAGCGGCGTCTTCGCGTGATAGCCACCGAGACGTCTGCGCAAAGATAAAATTCCTACAAGAAAACAGATCACTTGGTATGGCGTGGCAACAAGGCAGCCAAGCAACATCATACCGGCAGTGGAAAGAAACATAGAAATGCGAGTTTGTAATGCGTAAATGTACCAAGACCTTCTTGTTTCCGGAAGGCCACATTGGCTGATGAAAAAATCTGTGAGCCTCTCGCAGTAGGACAGGAGCAATAACATCCTCCTCCTTTAAGCTTAAAATAGCATTTTCACAATTCTTTCACAATGGATTTGTTCCCAACTGTCAAAAAATGTTCCCAACTGCACTTTTATGACAGAATTGAGACAAAATGAAATCGTGCGTCGTGGTAAAAAAGTGTATATTCATACCCATACTTTTGCATGATATGGGCAATATTTTGAAGACCGAAACCATGTAAACGTGGCTCAGCTTTATCGGTTGGTACGTAATTATTTTCGGAAATTTTTACTGGCAAAGATGAGTTCTCGACAGAGAGCAAAAAGTCCCCCTCTTTTTTTAGTATTTTTACATTGATATATGATGAATCGGGAAGTTTTCGACAGGCTTCGAGTGCATTGTCAAGAAGATTCCCTAAGAGTGTGACAACATCTTCGTCTTTCATTGGGAAAGAAGATAAATCGTTTACAGTGAAGCGCATTGATGTGTTTTGAAGTTTGGCCTGTGTATATTTCTGATTGAGAATGGTATCGAGAATGGGGTGGTTTGTGCTGACAACACGAGTGTTTTCCGGTAGGTTCTGGGACAACACTTTTACATATTCTGTAGCTTTTTCGTAATGCTCCGCTTTAAGAAGCATATATAGTGTTGTAATGTGGTTATTGAAATCGTGTGTCAGTGCACGTTGCTCATTAAAGATGGCTTGGAGCGCATTTGTGGACTTCATGTTCTGATCAATTTCATGTTGGAGAGCAATATTTTTTTGCTGTAGGTTGGTACTGTATTCCAGCTTGCCAAGTAAAAGAAATAGTGAGATATTAAAAAGCAGTAAACCTATGCCGCTGAGGATTAGGTTGAAACTGATTTTATTTTGTGCCATTGCAATTTCAATGGTTACGCCAAATAAGAGGATTGAAAATACAGGAAACAGTAAGAGCGCAATCCAAGTGCTCGAACTCAGAATCATAGATGTTTTAGCTTTGAAAAGTCGGTAGATAATAATGGAGAATAGAAGTAGCAGAGTACGAGAGACGAAAGCACCGAGGATGTAAAGTGCGGAATTGGAAAGAGCATCGGAAAACGAGAAAGAAAAGATATATGAAATCCCCAGGAGCGTAAAGTAATCAAGTCCGGAAAGTATGATAAAAAAGGAACATAAGAGAAAGAGATGAAAAGGAAGTGCTCCAGTATAAAATATTTGAGAAAAGACAAGCCAGATGAGGATGGATATAAAAAGTTTTGTGACGAATGAGGTGGCGAGTATCGTGTTTAAGGGCAGCCAAAGGTAGAAGAGAAAGGCAGCTGAGAGCGGAAAGAAAAATCTGTATGATGTATACTTTCGTTCGAAAAATGTATTGAGTAAAAGTACAATACAGAATGTTTCTGTGCCAGTAGTCATTATCTCCATTAGATGTTCCATTATATTTCCCGCTCCTTCCACTGAAGAAATTTTTGTACGATATCAGTATAGTTTTGTCTGCTGCATGGCAGTTCAGTACTGTTGTCCATGTAGGCCAGTCGGTTTTGGATCCTTCGACAGCGAGAAAGATTGATTAAATAGCTTTTGTGTATTCGAAGAAATCCATGGGGAGCAAGAGTCTCTATCATGTCGGATAACTTCGCGTAGTAAAGAATGGAAGGATAGCGTGGAAGGGACGTATGTATTTGAATTTGACGTTTATAGCTTTCCATGTAGATGATAGATTTACAAGGGATGTCAACATTTACATGTTCATATGGCACACGGACTGAAATCTCCTTAGAGCCAATTTGTGGGAAGATCTCATCCATGCAACTTTCAAAAGTTCCATCCAAGTCACTTTTGAGAAGATATGCCGATGCATGTACAGAATAACCCATGATAGCATATTCTATGAAAGCGGATACAAAAATCAAAATTGCATTCTCGTTTTTTGCTCTCAGGGCTTTGGCAACCTCAATCCCGCTAATTTCACCAAAGCGGACATCAAGAAAAACGATATCGTAAGACTCCAGAGAACTTTGTATGAAGTCGGCCGCCTGTTGAAAAAGGTGTAGATCAATGACATGGTGATGAGCATTGGAATACTGTTTTATCATATGAGCCAACTTATCAGTAAAAATTTTTTCGTCATCACAAATAGCAATTTGATACATTACGAAGTCTCCTCTCTCGCAATTTAGCAAAATTGCGATTCACCATAGAATACTTTGTATACGTGATAAAAATAGAATAGTTACATCAAGTGCGTATGCCGGCCAAAAAGTGCAGTTTGACCGCAGATGATGGTGCATCTCTGCCGCAGGAATTGTGTATTGTTTCCGCCAGGACGGTGCAACCATTCTGCAGGAATGGAGCGGGTTTCGAGGGGGAGCGGGGGGAACGCTTTTCAAAGTGTTCCCCGCATAGAAGCGTTTCGCGGTCACTCACACATCAAGGATCTCTTTGTGATTGACCCTGGTATGACCTCCTAAAATGAATTCGCATCTTGCGATGCTAAATTCATTTTAACGGCTGCGTTGACATTGCACCATGATCACGGTGGCGATGCACCATTTTGCCGGTCTGCATGCACCATCCGGGCGGCCGAAGTGAATCGTTTCAGACGGCGTATTCAATCAAGCAAAAAATGAAGCTATAAGATATAGATATGTTTCTAATGATTGTAACATGGACGAAGAACAATGTGAAGTAAAAAACAGCGGCATTGGTATATTTACCAATGCCGCTGCTGTCTTCCTCGAAAGATTTAAATGCGGGAATAATTATATTTTCTGTTCAATAGTTGCAGAAACAGGCTCTGCATAGCCATTTCGCGTGACAGTTCCGCTGACTTCTAACTTATAAGTTTTCCCGGAGCTGAAACTGTAGGAGTCAGACTTGAAGAATGAAGCGGAATATGTGGTGTGGCTGGTGCGCGCTACCTCTGTATAGCCGCCTAGCCAACCTTTCTCGTATAGTACCAAAGTAGCAGAAATCTTGGTTGTCCCGGAAACACCATTGATTGAGCAGGAATATGTTCCGGCGCTGCCAGAAATGGAAGGGATGATAGAAAGGGTGTTGACCCAAAATGGAGTAATGCTCTCTTGAGCGGTTGTTCCACCTTCCTGAGAAGAAAGCGGCTCAGCGGCAAAAGCGCTCATGCAAGATAGTGCGAGGACGACGGTAAGCACAATACAAATAAACTTTTTCATTGTATAACCTCCAAGAAAAATAAAGGAAGACATATTGGATACGTAAATACAATAAAAAGGTTACAGCTTCACAGAAAAAATTATATTGTTTTCTGAAGTTTAGGGCATTGCAGAGAACAACCGTTAGAAGATTTCATCCCATTTCG
>ERZ857984.1767-NODE-1767-length-15702-cov-18.196076_pt1 | contig 15702 bp, 14 predicted proteins | sample MGYA00519914_ERZ857984 | MGnify/ENA primary metagenome ERZ857984 (study PRJEB31778, sample SAMEA3449417) | human gut metagenome | biome: human gut; feature: human-associated habitat; material: faeces | place: United Kingdom | collected 2010/2012 ... | reverse complement strand
AGTGGATCGTGGAGCACACGGTTGACATCGGCGAGGCCATCGCCCGGGGCATCTGCGATTACTTCGGCGTGACCTATAAGGAGAAGGAGCAGCCAAAGCCCGCCGCCACCGACAAGCTCTACCGGGTGCAGGTGGGCGCCTTCGCCGTCCGCGCCAACGCGGAGAGAATGCTGGCCAAGCTCAAGGCTGCCGGCTTTGAGGGGTATATCCGGGAGTAAAATTAATCGTACCGACCGATGAGCAAAATAGAAAGAGAGGGAGCCTTGTAATAAGGCCCCTCTCTTTTTGCAGAAAAAATTTTACAGATGGACGAAAAAATCTCGCCGGATGGGGTTAAACGTGCTATAATACTATAACGTATTAAAAAAATACCTGTATACATGTGATAAATCCTATAGAACAAGGAGGCGCAGATCATGGAGACCATTACGGCGGCTTTTGTGCGCCAGTGTCTGCCCCGACGGGATCCGGAGGGACACAAGGGCGATTTCGGTAAGGTCTTGTGCATCTGCGGCAGTGTGGGCTATACCGGCGCACCTATTTTTGCCAGCCGGGCGGCGGTGCGTACCGGGGCGGGGCTGGTGCTTCTGGGTGTGCCTCAGAGCGTGTGGCCCGTGGCGGCGGTGAAAAGCGACGAGGCGATGCCCTTTCCTTTGCCGGAAACCGCAGACGGTAAGCTTTCCCTTTTAGCAGAGGAGCCTATCCGCCAGCGGGCGGCAGGCTGCGACGCGGTGCTGCTGGGCTGCGGTCTGGGCCGGGATTGGCAGACGGACACCTTGGTCCAGGACCTATTGAATATGGAAAAGCCTCTGGTGCTGGATGCCGATGGGCTCAACGCCATCAGTGAAAATGCGGAGCTGCTGCAAAAGCGACCGGCGGTGACGGTGCTCACGCCACACGAGGGGGAATTTCTTCGGCTGGGAGGCGACCTCTCCCGGGGGCGAGAAGCGGCTGCGGCGGCATTTTCTCAGAAATACGGCGTATACTTGATTTTAAAGGGACACCGCACCCTGATAGCGGACCCGGAGGGACGGCTGGCCGAGAACAACACCGGCAACTGCGGTATGGCCAAGGGCGGCAGCGGCGATGTGCTGGCAGGGATGCTGCTGTCTCTGCTGGGCCAGGGCTGCGAGACCTTTGACGCCTGCTGCGCGGCGGTGTGGCTCCACGGCCGGGCAGGGGATCTTGCTGCAGCCGACAAGGGTGAGCGGAGCATGACCCCCACAGACCTGCTGGAGCAGATCCCATATGCGCTGAAAAATATATAAAATGGGGATACGGAGAGCCTTTCAATCAATATTGGGAGGGTGATACCGTGAAAAAATATTTGCTGCTGATGCTTCCCCTGTGCCTGCTGCTGACAGGGTGCGCGCCTTCCAGGCGGGAGGCGGTGCAGGCCTACTACAAAAGCATCCGGACGGCGCAGATGGAGGCGCAGGTGGTGGTGCATCTTTCATCGGATGACAGGACGTTTTCCGTGACGGCGGCCTATGACCGGGAGAAGGGCGCAACCACCACCATCGTGGAGCCGGAGCTCCTGCAGGGACTCAGCGCCACGGTGTCGCAGGAGGATATGCATCTGCTGTATGACGGCAGCGTGTGGCCGGCCGGCGACGGCGGAGACCTGTCGGCGGCCAACTGCTTGCCCATGCTGCTGTACGCGGCAGGGGAGGGGTTCGTGACCCGGGAGGGAAGCGACCGCATCGGCGGCCAGGAGTACATATTTCTGACCACCGAGGCATCCGGCAGAGATGGAGAGGAATTCACCTGCACCCTATGGGTGCAGCCGGAGACCTTTGCACCCTATGCATCCGAGCTGAGCCGGAATGGAAAGGTGCTGCTGACCGTGACATTTATGCAGTTTACCTGTGAGGTGGAGACGGGGGAAGATTAAAACCTTTCAAGGCACCTGGCGGGGCATGACCCCGACAGGCTGCGGAATGAGAATCTGGAAATATAAGCCATTATGACGGAAGTTTTCACTGGATAAAAAAGAGAAAGAGGCGGACGTTATGAAGTTTATGGAATCTACACTGAAGAGGACCTGGGCGGTTATTGACCTGGACGCCCTGAAGGAAAACTACGAAAAGCTGCGCCGGCACATTGGACGGGGCGTGAAGTTCCTGGGCGTGGTGAAGGCAGATGCCTATGGCCACGGCGCCATTCAGGTGTCTCGGGTGCTGCAGGAGAATGGCGCGGATTATCTGGCGGTGAGCAGCATAGACGAAGCTATGGAGCTGCGCCTGGGCGGCATCACCATGCCCATCCTGATCCTGGGTCACACCCCCAAGGAGCAGGTGGAAAACCTGATAAAAAACCGCATCACCCAGGCTGTCACCTGCAAGGCCAAGGCTCTGGAATACAGCCGGGAGGCCCAGCGCTGCGGCGGCACACTGAAAGTACATATCAAAGTGGACACAGGCATGTCCCGCCTGGGCTACCTGGTCAGCGGCGACCACTTTAAAAGCGGCGTGGAGGGTATCTGCGAGGCCTGCTGCCTGCCGGGCCTGGAGGCAGAGGGCATTTTCACCCATTTCGCCGTGTCCGATGAGCCGGAGAATGAGGAGAGCAGGGCCTACACAAAACAGCAGTTTGACCTGTTCACATCCGTTATCGAAAAGGCGGAGGAGAAGCTGGGACGGAAGTTTGCCCTGCGCCACTGCGCCAACACCGGGGCCGTGGCCTACTGGCCGGAGATGATGCTGGACATGGTGCGCCCGGGTCTGCTGCTGTACGGCTACGGCGACGGGGCGCAGAAGCTGGGCCTGCGCCCGGTGATGCGTCTGATGACCAATATCGGCACCATTAAGGTCTATGAGCCGGGGACCTCTGTCAGCTATGGACGCATATTTAAGACGGAGCACACCACCCGTATGGGCGTGGTGCCCTATGGCTACGCCGATGGATTCTTCCGCTGCCTGTCCAACCGCTGCAGCCTGATGACCGCTTATGGACCTGCACCCCAGCGAGGACGCATATGCATGGACATGTGTATGATTGACCTGACAGACCTGCCCCAGGTGAATGTGGGGGACGAGGTGGAGATCTTTGGGCCCCACAATCCCGTGGAGAAGCTGGCGGAGCTGGCGGGGACCATCCCCTATGAGCTGACATGCGCCGTGAGCAAGCGGGTGCCCCGGGTATACATTGAAAACGGAAAAGAGATGGAGCGGGAGCTGCTGCTGCGCTTTTGATGGCACCATAGGACTCCGGCGGGCATAGATTGGTATGGGACGGACACGGCACGGTTTTTTCCGTGGAGCGTATATTTTTCGCGGCTGCGTGGGACAATGAAAGTGACCCAGATACATGGGTACTTTTTTCCGGCGGAGTGTGAACCTTGTGGAATCAACTGTCAGACGGGGCGAAATCTATTATGCCGACCTCAGCCCGGTGGTGGGCAGCGAGCAGGGCGGCGTGCGGCCGGTGCTGATCGTACAGAACGACACCGGCAACCGCCACAGCCCCACCGTCATCGCGGCGGCTATTACCTCCCGCACCGGTAAGGCCAAGCTGCCCACGCACATTGAGCTGCCCGGCCAGAGCAGCGGCCTGCCCCGGGACTCCATCATCCTGCTGGAGCAGATCCGCACCTTGGATAAAAAACGCCTGCGGGAGAAAATGGGACGGGTAGAGGACGACATCATGCAGCAGGTGGATGCGGCTATCGCGGTGTCCTTCGGATTGCCTCATGAGCGCCTGGTATGAGGAGCATTTACATACCGGGCGGGAGTAGGCCATGAAAAACGGAGAGGAAATTTCCTCTCCGTTTTTGTGTATTTCCGTGAAATTTACTTGGCCTTGATGCTCACAACGGTGCTGAAGGAGGAGTTGGCCGTGCTCCGTACTTTGCTGATGGCTTTCACCTTGTAATAATAGGTGGTGCCGGCCTTAGCGGAGGTGTTGGTGTAGCTGGTTTTTGTGGTGGTGAACATCTTGGTGTACGTGCCGCTCTGCGAGGTGGCCCGGTAGATCTCGTACTGGCTGGCGCCGGTGATGGCGTTCCAAGTCAGCGTGGGATTCCCGGCGGAGGTAGTGGCGATCTTTACCACAGGTCTCGCGCAGTGGCAGGTGGCGGCTACGACGGTGCTGTAATAGGAGTTGGCTGTGCTTTTTACCTTGCTGACGGCTTTTACCTTATAGTAATAGGTGTAGCCGGCGTTGGCCTTGTTGTCGGTGTAATTAAGATTTGCGGTGGTGCCGAGGAGGGTATAGGTGCCGTTTTTAGTGCCGCTGCGGTACACCTCATACTTGCTGGCCCCGGCGACGGCGGTCCACTTGATATAGGGCTTGCCGGTAGAGACCAGGTAGTCCGGCGTCACCACGGGTCTCGCGCAGTGGCAGGTGCCTGCCACGGCAGCGCTGTAGACGCTCTTGGCGCCGACAGCATTCACCGCCTTGACCTTGTAATAATAGATATAGCCGGCGTTGGCCTTGCTGTCGGTGTAATTAAGATTTGTGGTAGTGCCCAGGAGGGTATAGGTGCCGTCCTTGCTGCCGCTGCGGTACACTTCATACTTGTTAGCCCCAGCTACGGCGGCCCACTTGATGTAAGGCTTACCGGTGGAAATCAGATAATCCGTCTTTACACTGGGCGCGGTGAGCTTATAGTTGGGATCCTTAGCCCCGCAGCGGGTACACACACCGTTTTGGTATGTGTGTTTTTCACAGGTAAAATGAAGCGTTACCCCAGATGGAAAATCACTATTATAATTTTTGCCAATACTTATCTCATTCCACTGTTCTTCTGTCCCATCATAATATACATCTGTGCATTCAATTGGGAAAGCATCAGAGCCAATCTTCTTTACGCTCTTTGGAATATGCACAATTTTTATGGAGAAAGCATAGTGCATAGCTTCCCTGCCTATCGTTTCAATTCCAGCCGGTACATCCAATCTTCCAGATATTCCGACCGGCACGTAAAGCAGACTTCTTCCATCCTTACTGCACAAAAGTCCGTTAATGGATGTATACGTCTGATTTTCCGGAGAAACGGTAATACTGGTCAGATTAGTGCAGTCATGGAAAGACGGAGTGGACATATAGTTAAAAGTCTCCGTTTGAATATATTCTACATTTTTGCCAATATGGACAGTATAGATATTTTTATTTCCCTCGAAGGCGCGGCTACCTATGAAAGTTATATTATCAGAGCTGACAATTTCCTGAACTACCTGTTCCTGCAAATCACAGTTGCCAAATGCGTCCTCATCAATTTGCGTCACACTATCCGGAAGGCGGATATTCTTTAAATTCGTGCAGCCGCTAAATGCTTTATATGGTATTTGGGTTATTGCGTCGGGTAAGCGTACCGATTTAATATCCTTGTTATATGAAAATGCAGAATCCCACATCTCTCCCGTACCGGAGATGGTCAGCAGACCCGCACTGTCCAGCGTCCAGGTCAAATTTTTTCCGCAGGTGCCGGAATTCACAATCGCGTTGTCATCCGCGAGCACCGTGGTGCCCAGCGAAATCGTCATAATGATCGCCAACAGCAAGCTCAAAATTCTCTTTCTCATAGCGCTCTCTCCTTCTATATCGTTTATATGGCAACTTTTAAACGCAATTATATTGTACAACTTATCCCCCTGCCATGTCAAGATAAACAGGCCTCACCTCTAAAGAAATAAGCTCCGAATCTCGCTTTTACTGTTCCTGTAAACAGCACTTCTCTATACGTCAAGAGCGCACGGCCGAAGCCGTGCGCTCTTGATTGTCCATGGTTTCTATATTCCGCCAAATCAATACTTCACTTTGGCCAGGCAGATGCGGATCCACTCGTGGTCGTAGAAGGTGAGGGTCTCCTCCGGCAGGCCGCCGAAGGTCTCGGCCTTATCAAGGATGTCCGCGCCGGGATAGGCCACCGGGTCGGCAGCCATTTCCTCGTCCATCTCCTCCAGGGCGGTGGCAGAGGGGCAGGAATAGCCCGTTTCCTCGCAGTTGCGCAGGACGATGTCGTCCCGGCACATGAAGTTGATGAAGGCCAAAGCGTCCTCATAGTTTTTCGAGCAGGTGGGGATGCACATGGCGTCCACGAACAGATTGCTGCCCTCCTCCGGCTGCACAAAGGCCAGGTCCGGATTCTCCTCCACCATGGTCAGATAGTCGCCGGCGTAGTAGGTGCCCATGGCGGCCTCGTTGTTGATCATCTTGTCGAAGATCTGGTCCATGACGTAGGCCTGGACGATGCCGTCCTCCTTCTGCTTGATGAGCAGGTCTGTGGCCTCGGCGATCTCGTCCTTATCGGTGGTGTTGAAGGAGTAGCCCAGGGCCTTCAGCGCCAGGCCGATGCAGTCCCGGGGATTGTCGAAGATCAGCACCTGTCCCTTGAGGTCCGTGGTAAACAGGTCCATCCAGGAGGTGGGAGCCTTGTCCACCATGGTGGTATTGTAGATGATGCCGGTGGTACCCCACATATAGGGCAGGCTGTACTTCTGCTCCGTGTCGTAGGCGGGATGCAGATAGCGCTCATCAATGTTCTCCGCATTGGGAATTTTGCTGTAGTCCAGCTCCATCAGCAGGCCCTCCTCCCCCATCCGGGCCACCATGTAGTCCGAGGGGATGATGACATCGTAGCTGTTGCCGCCGCCCTTTATAGCGGAGTAGAGCATTTCGTTGGAGGCGAAGGTCTTGTAATTGACGTGGATGCCCGTCTCCGCCTCAAAATCGTCAAAGATAGACTCGTCGATATACTCGCCCCAGTTGTATACATTGATGCTGTGGTCGGTCTGCCCCTTTTGGCAGCCTGCCAGAGGCAGAGCCAGGAGCAGGGCCAGGAGCAAAATGGCGAATTTCTTCATCACTGGGCCCCTCCCTTCACGCCGTCCTTTTGGAGGGCCTTGTTCCGCTTTTCCGCCTGCTTGGTCTGGTGCATCTCCCGGAAGTTCACAATGAGCAGCAGGGCCAGCACCGTGACGAATAGGATGGTAGACAGGGCGTTGACCTCGGGGCTGATGCGCTTGCGGGTCATGGCATAGATCTGCATGGCCAGGGTGGCCACCTCGGACCCGGCGGTAAAGTAGGAAATGACGAAGTCGTCAATGGAGAGGGTAAAGGCGATGAGCAGGCCGTTGAGGATACCGGGCCGCAGCTCGGGCATGAGTACCTTCCAAAATGCCTGCCAGGGGGTCGCGCCCAAATCCATGGCCGCCTCCCCCAGGTTGGGGTTCAGCTGCCGCAGCTTAGGCAGTACCGCCAAAACCACATACGGAATATTAAAGGTGATGTGGGCCACCAGCAGCGTGCCAAAGCCCAGGGAGAAGCCCAGCATATTCCCCGTGAATACGAACAGCAGCATCAGGCTCACGCCGGTGATGATGTCGGCATTGGTCATGGGGATGTTGTTGATGGTCATAAGCAGGTGCCGGGGCCGCCGCTTCATGGCGTGGAAGCCGATGGCCGCCGCCGTGCCCAGGACCGTGGCAATCAGCGCCGCCAGCACAGACACCGTGAGGGTGGTGCTGAAAGCGGAGAGGATCTCCTCATCCTGGAACAGCTCCTGATACCAATGCAGGGAGAAGCCGGACCAGACCGTGCGGCTCTTGGAGTCGTTGAAGGAGAAGATGATCAGCACGGCAATGGGCAGGTACAAAAACAGGAACACCAGTACATTGAGTACCTTGGCGATAACAGGATTCCGATTCTGCATCACATCATCACCGCCCCTTCTTCTCCATCGCCGAAGCGGTTCATAATGAGCATGGCAACAATCACCAGCAGCAGCATCATAAGAGAGATGGCGCTGCCCAGATGGGGATTATACGCCGAGCCCAAAAATTGCATTTCGATCAGGTCGCCCAGCAGGAAGCTCATTCCGCCGCCCAGAAGCTTGGAAATAGCAAAGGTGGAGATGGACGGGATGAACACCATCATGATCCCGCTGATGACCCCGGGAACGGACAGCGGGAAGATCACCCGCCGGAACACCTGCACCCTGCCTGCGCCCAGGTCCTGGGCCGCCTCAATATAGCGCCGGTCCAGCTTCTCGATGACAGAGAAGATGGGCAGGATCATAAAGGGCAGGAAGTTATACACCATGCCCAAAATCACCGCCGCATCGGTATTGATGATGTGCAGGGGACCGATGCCCACCAGGGCCAGGATCTGATTGAGAAAGCCGTGATTTTCCAGAATGGACATCCAGGCATAGGTACGCAGAAGAAAGTTCATCCACATGGGCAGCATGATGAAAAGCATGGCCACCTTCCGCGTGGCAGGGCCCGTCTGGGCCAGGAAATAGGCAAAGGGATAGGCTATGAGCAGGCAGATGCCTGTGGCCACCGCCGCCAGGTACAGGGAGTTGCCGCACACCTGGAGGAAAACATCCAGGTTGGTGAAGTTCTCCAGGGTGAACTTGCCGTCGTAATTGGTGAAGGCGTACACCACAATGAGCAGCAGCGGCACCACCACAAATACAGCCATCCACACCACATAGGGAATGGCGGGGGTCTTAGTCTTCATCGTCAGCGTCCTCCTCATCCTCCTCGGCAAAGTCGGGATCGTTGATCTCGTCATACTCCGCCGAATAAGAACTGTAGTCGCCGAACTGGCCCGAGTACTCGCTCTTCTTCATAATATGGATGTCGTCAGGATTGAGGATAATACCGATGACCTCGCCTACCTCGTGGTAGTCGGTGGTCTGGATGAGCCACTTGTAGCCCTTGAAGTCAACGATGGTATCATAGTGGACGCCCTTGAAGGTGACGGAGGTCACCGTGCCCACCAAGCGGCCCTTGTCGGCCGGGACGATCTCAATATCCTCGGGCCGGATGACCACGTCCACCGGCTCCATGGGGGCAAAGCCCTTGTCCAGGCACTTAAATTTGCGGTTGAAGAACTCCACCACATAGTCCTCATGCATGACGCCGTCGAGGATGTTGCTCTCGCCGATGAAATCCGCCACGAAGGCGTTTTTCGGCTCGTTGTAAATATCCTCCGGTGTGCCGATCTGCTGGATGCGGCCCTTGTCCATCACCACCACGGTGTCGGACATGGTCAGGGCCTCCTCCTGATCGTGGGTAACATATATAAAGGTAATGCCCATCTGCTGCTGGATACGCTTCAGCTCGTTCTGCATATCCTTGCGCAGACGCAGATCCAGTGCGCCCAGGGGCTCGTCCAATAGCAGGACCTTGGGCCGATTCACCAGAGCTCTGGCGATGGCCACCCGCTGCTGCTGGCCGCCGGATAGCTGATCCACGCGCCGCTTTTCAAAGCCCTTCAGGCTCACAACGCCCAGCATCTCCGTAACCCGCTCACGGATCTCCTCCTCCGGCACCTTGGCAATGCGCAGGCCGAAGGCAATGTTTTCAAACACATCCAGGTGCGGGAACAGCGCATACTTCTGGAACACCGTGTTGATCTGCCGCTTGTGGGGCGGGACATCATTGATCCTGACGCCGTCAAAGATCACATCACCGCCGGTAGGGGTGGTAAACCCACCGATAATGCGCAGCGTGGTGGTCTTGCCGCAGCCGCTGGGGCCTAAAAGCGTCAGAAACTCCGAATCATTAAAATACAAATTGATGTTATCGAGAACCTGCTCGTCGTCAAACGCCATGCAGATATTCCGCAGGCGAATCAACTCTTTGGACATTTATCCTCCTCCGTTCACAAAAAAAAATTATACGCCGCCTCCCGGCAAAAACGGTTTCTGTTCCATTTTCCCCGTAAATCGCCAGGATTTGACAGATACAATATAGTAAGAAACCCCCCAAATGTCAATAAGATTTTTTCGCATTTTTATAATGTGTTTTTTTAGCCGAAAACATCCCCGAAAAACGTCTCTGCTATGTGAAAAGAGACTACCCGGAAGGGTAGCCTCTTTGATTTTCAAGCCGGGCTTGCTGGTCCTCAGCCCGCCTCATCCGTCACATCCACAGCGGTGTCCAGCACCTCCTGAGGCACGGTGATGGCATCCACATCGTTGTAGCCCAGCACCTCCATGGACATGATGAATTTGTCCACGGTCACATCGGCGTCCTCACTGTCCTCGGAGCTCTGCAAAAGCTCCGTCATCATACTGGTCATGTCAAAGACATACTTCACGGGCAGGCCCGCGTCGTTGATCCAGATGGTGATGGGAATGCCGCTCATGCTGGCCAGCGCGCTGCTGTAATCCTCTCCCAGCAGGGAGGTGATGCTCTCCAGGCTGCCGCTCTTTTCCAGGGTCTGCTCCAGCATATCGGAGGTGATAACGCCCTCATAGCGGGTGGCGGAGGCGCCCTGCACGGTGTCCGTACCGACTGCCTTGAAATTGGAGCCGTTCTTCATGTATAGCTCAAAGGCCTCCACGGCGTCATACTGGTCGGTGTTCATGCCGGAGGCATCGGCCAGGCTCTTATACCACTGGTTCTGGCCCGCGCCGGTCATGTCCATGCCCGTATAGGCCACCACTTGGCCGTTCTCGGACACCATGTAGATCTGCACATCCTTAAGCGCCATACCCAGCATGTCCATGTTCATGGTCATCTTGGCGGCGTAGGGGTTCATGGTGACATCGGCAGTGCCGTCCACGTTCATCTCCACCGACTGGCCCTCGGCGCTGATAGCCATTTCCATGGCGTAGGTATAGCGCATACTGCTGACCTTTGTCAGCTCCTGCTGGGCCGCCACCATCACGGAAGCGGCGTCTGCGCCGCCATTTTCCTTGCCGCAGGCCGCCAGGGTAAACATCATAGCCAATGCCAGCGCGCCCGATGCGATCTTTCTCCACAGATTTTTCATACACTCTTTCCTTTCTGCGCCCCATAAGCGGAGCAATATAGGCCGTTTCCGTCCATATAAGCATTGTATTGCACAGTGCGGACATTGTCAACATTTGCCCTGTTAATACACTCAGCCAAAATATTTCTCCCGGAACGGTATCCCGTCCACCTGGAAGGTGCGGCCCCGGAGATAGTTTAAGATACCTGCATCCGTGGGCAGGTCAAAGGTAAGCTTGTAGGAGTAAAGGGCCTGACGGGTCTCCCCATAGCCGCGGTTTTTCTCTCCGTTTCCGTACTTGCCGTCCCCCAGAAGCGGGCAGCCCAGGTCTGCCATGGTGGCGCGGATCTGATGGGTGCGGCCCGTGAGCAGCTCCACCTCCACCAGGGCCAGCTCCCCCCGGCGCTGGAGGGTCTTATATCGGGTCACAGCGGTCTTGGCCCCGGGCACAGGCTTATGAAACACAAATACCTGCTTTTTCTTCTCGTCTTTGCGCAGGAAGTTCTCCACCTCCCCCGCCGGCGGCCGGGGCGCGCCCAGTGTGATGCAGAGATAGCGCTTGGTCAGCTCGTGGTCACGGATTTTGTCGTTGATGATGCGCAGCGTCTCGGCATTTTTGGCGGCGATGACGATGCCGCCGGTGTTGCGGTCGATACGGTTGCACAGAGCCGGGGTAAAGGCATTTTCCCACCGGGGATTCCACTCCCGCTTTTGGTAGAGGTATGCCTGGATGTGATTGATGAGGGTGTTCACCTTCTCCGTCTCGTCAGCGTGGACTACCAGCCCCGGGCGCTTATTCAGCAGCATCAGGTTCTCATCCTCATACACGATGTCAAGGCTGGGCTTAAAGAGGGTGAGGAACATATTTTCCTCCCGTGGCTGGTCGAAAAACTCATCGTTAATATACAGCTGCAGCACGTCCCCCTGGGTCAGCCGCTGATCCCGGGCAGCCCGTTGGCCGTTGACCTTGATGCGCTTTATTCGAATGTATTTCTGCAGCAGAGCCGGGGGCAGCAGGGGCAGGGACTTCCCCACGAACCGATCCAGCCGCTGCCCGGCGTCATTTTTTCCCACGGTAAGCTCACGCATTTGCTCTCCCCCTCCGGCAGTATAGGGTTATTGTAGCTGATTTTTGAAAAAAGTCAATTTTTTAGCAGAAAATGTTTGACAAGCCGCCTTTCTTCCTCTATAATACAATTCGTGTCATTGTGAGGTGTGCCATGCGTTTGAATGTAAACAGAGTCCTGCATACCCCGGATGCCGGCGAGAATTTCCACTTTGAGATGGACCTTTCGGACCTGGAATTCGGCGGAGAAAAGCCTGTTATAAACCCGGTTGTTGTGGACGGCCAGGTTAGGAACAAGGCTGGTGTGCTGCTGCTGGAGCTTCAGACATCCACAACGCTTCGCTGCCGGTGCAGCCGGTGCCTGGAGAGCTTTGACCTGCCGAAAACCACAGACTATTCCTGTGTTTTGGCGGAGGAAAAGCAATTTGAGGACAGTGACGACATCGTTCTTCTGGATCACGATGAGGTGGATCTGGACGACCTTGCCCGAACGGCGTTCATCCTTGACATGGACACAGTCTTTTTATGTTCCCCCCAATGTAAGGGCCTGTGCCCCGGCTGCGGCGTGAACCTGAACCGGGAAGCCTGCCGCTGCAAAAAGCAGGTAGATCCCCGTTTGGTCGCCCTGGCAAAGCTCCTGCCCCGGGAGGAGGCATAAATACTATCAATAAATTCACTGCTCAGGCAGTATAAGACCAAGGAGGTGTCAACATGGCAGTACCTAAGGGAAAAGTATCCAAGCAAAGACGCAATAAGAGACGCAGCTCCGTCTGGAAGCTGGCGGCTCCCGGTCTCGTGGCATGCCCCAAGTGCGGCGCGCTGCATCTGCCTCACAGAATGTGCCCGGAGTGCGGTACCTACAATGGCCGTGAGGTCAAGGTCGTCAAGTCCGTGGCAGCGGATAAGTAATTTTGTGTCCTTGCAGGAGGGAAGCGTAGCTTCCCTCTTGTTTTTTTACGTATAAATGCAACGGGGCACATGGGCCCCGCAAAGAAAACGGATTCCCACGCCAGTGTGCGCACCGGCTCGGAATGACATCCATTTTCACAAGAACTGCGGTGGGTGGCCCGGTTCGGGTCATCCAGGAGGCCGCCCCCTACACACTGTTTCCCGATAGAACTTCGTAGGGGCCGGCGTCCCCGACGGCCCGCTGGCGCCAAATCTCATAATAGCCGTAGGGCGGGGTGCCCTCACCCCGCCGCCGATCTCACCCCACATTTTTATTTAATGCGTCATTGCGAGGAGGCAAAATACATACAGCTGCCCGCTTTATCCATTCATATTTTTCATCTCATCCATAAAAATCATTCGTTTTACTTTTGTTTAAAAGGCGTCTATACTATCAAATATAGAAAATGCTTGCGCCCCGGTACAAAAGCGGCTATAATTATATAGTTATTATGTGGCATTATGCCGTTTTTTCGGGAGAGACGCACCTATGAGCACCATTATCACCTCCATAGATTCCGGCAGCCCCGCTATGCGGGCAGGGCTGCGGCCGGGCCAGCAGCTTCTGTCCATCAACGGTCACACCGTAGTGGATGTGCTGGACTACCGGTTCTACGGGTACGATCCCGTAAGCCATTTGACCCTGAAAAATGAGGACGGCTCAACCCAATCGCTCACCATCCATAAGGACGAGGGTGAGGATCTGGGATTGAATTTTGACACCTATCTCATGGACGAGATGCGCTCATGCGCCAACCACTGCATCTTCTGCTTCGTGGATCAGATGCCTCCGGGCATGCGCGAGACCCTGTACTTTAAGGACGATGATGCCCGGCTCAGCTTCCTCCAGGGCAATTATATCACCCTCACTAACCTCACCGAGCGGGAGGCCCAGCGCATCATTGACCTGCGTATCAGCCCCATCAATGTCTCTGTCCACACCACGGACCCGAAGCTCCACTGCACCATGCTGGGCAACAAAAATGCCGAGCGCAGCCTGGACTACATCCGCGCCTTCTGCAAGGCAGGCATCGTGATGAATGGGCAGATCGTTATATGCCCCGGCTGGAACGATGGCGATCAGCTGCGCCGTACCCTGCGGGATCTGACGGAAATGCAGTTCTCCTCCTGCTCCCTGGTGCCCGTGGGCATCACCAAGTACCGCCAGGGCTTGGCCAAGCTGAAGCCTGTGGACGCCCGGTGCGCCGGGGAAATCTTGGACATCGCTGCGGAATTCGGTCAGGAAAACCTGCGCCGCTTTGGCACGCGGCGCTTCTTCTGCGCCGACGAGCTGTTTCTCCGAGCCGGGCGGGAATTGCCGGGAGAGGGCTACTACGAGGGCTACCGGCAATTAGAAAACGGCGTGGGTATGCTCCGCTCCCTGGAAAGCGACCTGCTCCGGGCCATGGACCTCATGGAGGATGCGCCCGCTCCCACCCCCTTTACCATCGCCACGGGCCGGGCCGCCGAGAGCTTCATGGGGCACCTGCTGGGCTTGATCCAGGCGCGCTTTCCCCAGGTGCAGGGCAAGGTAATCGGGATAGACAACGATTTTTTCGGCCATACCATTGATGTGGCGGGCCTTTTGACCGGGCAGGACTTGGCCGCCCAGCTGAAAAAGCACAAGCCCCTGGGCCGTGTGCTGATCCCCCTGCATATGCTCCGGCACCAGGAGGATGTATTCTTGGATGATTGGACCGTGCCCCAGCTTTCCCAGGCACTGGAGACGCCTGTGCAGGTGGTGGGCATTGACGGCTTCGACCTGTGCGATGCCGTTTTTGAACTGTAAGGAGGTAAAACTATGGCAAAACCTATGATCGCTATCGTGGGCCGGCCTAATGTGGGCAAGTCCATGCTGTTTAATAAGCTGATTGGCCGCCGTCTCTCCATCGTGGAGGATACCCCCGGCGTGACAAGAGACCGCATCTACGGCGAAAGTGACTGGTGCGGCCGCAAGTTCACCCTGGTGGACACCGGCGGCATTGAGCCCAATACGGACAATCAAATTCTATCCTTCATGCGTCAGCAGGCGCAGATCGCCATTGATAACGCCACCGTCATCGTCCTGGTGGTGGACATCAAAACAGGCATGACCGCCGCCGACCAAGAGGTGGCCGGGATGCTCCAGCGCTCCAAAAAGCCCATTGTCCTGGCAGTGAATAAGATGGACGCCACCGGCACTGTGGACCCGGAGTTTTATGAGTTCTATAACCTGGGCCTGGGCGACCCCATCGCCGTATCCGCCGTTCACGGCCACGGCACCGGCGACCTGCTGGACGCGTGTCTTAAATACTTCCCCCCGGAGGACGAGACGGAGGATGACGACGACGTGATCCAGGTGGCCATCATCGGCAAGCCCAATGTGGGTAAATCCAGCCTTACCAACCGCATCCTGGGCCAGGAACGGGTCATCGTCAGCAATGTGGCGGGCACCACCCGGGACGCTATCGACTCCTATTTTGAAAATGAAACCGGCAAGTATAACTTCATCGACACCGCCGGTATGCGCAAAAAGTCCAAAGTGGATGACGCCATCGAGAAATACAGCGTCCTCCGGGCCACCATGGCCATCGAGCGCAGCGACGTGTGCCTGATCCTCATCGACGCCAACGACGGCGTTACCGAGCAGGACACCAAGATCGCGGGCCTGGCCCATGAGGCGGGTAAGGCCTGCATCATCGTGGTGAACAAGTGGGACATGGTGGAAAAGGACGGCAAGACCATGGACCGTATGCGCGAGGACATCCGTCGGGATCTGAGCTACATGACCTACGCTCCCATCCTGTTCATCTCCGCCCTTACGGGCCAGCGGGTAACGCGGCTGTTTGAGCTCATCAATTATGTGAATAACCAGGCCTCCACCCGCATCACCACAGGCATGCTCAACTCCGTTCTGGCCGATGCCCAGACCCGGGTGCAGCCTCCCACGGATAAGGGCCGCCGCCTGAAGATCTATTACATGACCCAGGTGGGCATCA
>ERZ857984.1764-NODE-1764-length-15727-cov-3.470329_pt1 | contig 15727 bp, 14 predicted proteins | sample MGYA00519914_ERZ857984 | MGnify/ENA primary metagenome ERZ857984 (study PRJEB31778, sample SAMEA3449417) | human gut metagenome | biome: human gut; feature: human-associated habitat; material: faeces | place: United Kingdom | collected 2010/2012 ... | reverse complement strand
GTTCCTGATCGGCTCGACCGAGTTGCCGATGCGGTAAGTAAGAATTCTCCCGATACAGAAGACAAAAAGCGTCCGGCCCTGCAAGGCCGGACGCTTTTTGTCACGAAACGGGTTGCGGCAACGCTTGCGACAAAGATCCGCAAGGGCCCCGCACAGGAATCATTCGGCCCAAACCAGGGCCGAAGCGCCGAGAATCGCTGCATTCTGCGCCGGGATACCGCTGGGAAGCACCTTCACGTTGCCCCGGTAAACATACAGCAGTTTTTCGTCCAAATAACGGCGCACCGGTTCCAACAGGAAATCTCCGGCCTGGGCCAGACCGCCGAAGAGGAACACCGCTTCGGGCGAAGTAACAGCCACGGCATCCGCAAGAGCGCGGGCCAGCATCTGGGCCGTATAGCGAAAAGCCTCGAGCGCCAGCGGATCGCCCTTCTGCGCCGCCTCGGTAATCATCCGGGCGTCGAATCCGCTGAAAGGCACATCGCGCAGAACGCTCGGCACCGTTTCCCGGGCCATCAACTCGAAAACCGTCCGCTTGATACCCGTCGCGGAAACATAGGTCTCCAGACAGCCACGGCGTCCGCAGCCGCACTGCCGTCCTCCGGGTTCGACGACGACATGCCCCAGTTCCCCGGCCATCCCGTCGTGCCCATAGATCACTTGTCCTCCCGCAACGAACCCCGACCCCAGACCGGTCCCGAGCGTTACCATGATGAAGTCCCTCATCTCACCGGCATTGCCGTAAGCGATCTCCCCGAGAGCGGCGGCATTGGCGTCGTTGGTGATACGGACGGGAATCCCGGGAAAAAATTCGCCGAGGTCTTCGCAAAGAGTGAAAAATCGCCTCCTTTCGTCCGGCTCCCGCTCTTCGGGACGAAACTTCCAGAGATTGACCGGCCGTTCGATACGACCCGTATGATAGTTGGCATTCGGAGCACCGATCCCGATCCCCGTCAGCACGGCATCGGCAGGCATACTCCCGCAGAGTTTCCGCAGCATCATTCCGAGCGTTTCCACATAAGCCGGATAGTCGTCGAAAAAAGGGTATTCCGCCGTACGAAAAGAAGACCGGGCATAGACTTCACCCGTGCGATCGACCAAACCGAGAACCGTATTGATCCCTCCGATGTCAATGCCGATGACCAATTTTTTCATAAAAAAGATAAATTTTACAGGTTTATCAGCCCAAAGTTAGAAAATAATTGCACGCTATCGACTTTTTTTCCTACTTTTGGGGGAATGTTTTCGACAAGAGCAGGCAAAACGAATTTCCCGAATTATGCCGAGCGAAGAAAACGACGACGAAGTTCAACGATTCTTATCCAGCGAGTTTCAGCATGCAAAACAACGACCAAATTCTGGAGGCCATCGAACATTATCTGGGACAAATCGGATACCCCGAAGAACCCGGCAGGTTGTACGCACCGATCAGTTATTCCCTCACGATGACCGGGAAACGGTTGCGTCCCATGTTGCTGATGCTCACCTGCGGAATCTTCTCCGACCAGCCCCAGGCGGCCATGCCGGCAGCGGCAGCCGTCGAGGTCTTCCACAACTTCACGTTGCTGCACGACGACATCATGGACAACGCGGCGATGCGCCGGGGCAACCCTTCCGTCTTCGCCAAATGGGGACAGAACGTCGCCATCCTGTCGGGCGACGCGATGCTCATCAGCGCCTACCGCCTGTTGAGCGAATACCCGCCTCAGGTGCTGCCGCAGATTCTCGCCCGCTTCAATACGATGGCCATCGAAGTCTGCGAAGGACAACAATACGATATGGATTTCGAAGCCCGGGAGTCGGTTTCGGTCGAGGAGTATCTCCACATGATCGAACTCAAAACTTCGGCCCTGCTGTCGGGTGCGACCGTCATCGGAGCGATCATCGGCGGGGCGGGCGAAGAAGACTGTCAACGCCTCTATCGTTTCGCCACCGAACTGGGACTGGCGTTCCAGTTGCAGGATGACCTGCTGGACAGTTACGGCGACGAACGGCTGGGCAAGGCGATCGGAGGCGACATCCTCGAAGGCAAAAAGACCTACCTGATGGTCATGGCCCTCAGCAAGGCGTCGGCCGCCGAGCATCGAATCCTCGCTTCGACCTATTCCGATCCGACTCTTTCCGATCAGCAGAAGATCGCGCGCGTGCGAGAGGTTTTCGACAAACTGGGCGTCGCCCGTCTGACCGAACAGCAGATCAACCACCGCTTCGAGCGGGCGTTGAACACTCTCGATACGTTATCCGTACAGTCGGAAGGCACGGCCCGCCTGCGGGAGTACGCCGGCAGCCTGATCGGACGCAACAAATAAATCCTCGGCCCAATGAAACGCAGCGACATAGAGATCATGGCTCCTGCAGGAAGTTACGAATCCCTGCATGCAGCGATCGACGCCGGAGCCAACTCCGTTTATTTCGGAGTGGGAAGGCTCAATATGCGGGCCCAATCCGCCGCCAACTTCACCCTGGAAGATATGGGGCAGATCGTTTCGATCGCCCGTGAACACGGCGTGAAAAGCTATCTGACGGTCAATACGGTGATTTACGACGAAGAGATCGAAACCCTGCATGCGACCATCGACCGTGCCTGCGAGGTGGGTGTGGACGCCATCATCGCTACCGATATGGCTGCCATCCAATACGCCCGCAGCGTCGGCATGGACGTACATATCTCCACGCAAAGCAACATCTCCAACATCGAAGCCGTCCGGTTCTTCGCCCAATGGGCGGACGTAGTGGTCCTGGCCCGGGAACTGGACCTGGTGCAGGTCGCCTACATCAGCCGGGAGATCGAACGGCAGCGGATCACGGGCCCCGGCGGAGAGCTGGTGCGGATCGAAATGTTCGCCCACGGCGCCCTCTGCATGGCCATATCGGGCAAATGCTACCTGTCGCTCCACACCAGCGACGGATTTTCGGCCAACCGGGGAGCCTGCCGGCAGATCTGCCGTCGCAAATACCTGGTTACGGACCCCGAAACGGGCGAAACACTCGACGTCGAGGGCAACTACATCCTCTCGCCCAAAGACCTCTGCACGATCGACTTTCTCGACTATTTCATCGAATCGGGCGTGCGGGTCCTCAAGATCGAAGGGCGTGCCCGAGGTGCGGAATACGTCAAACGCGTGGTCGAATGTTACGACCGGGCGCTCCGGGCCATGGAAGACGGCAACTACACGCCGGAACTGGCCGCCGCACTGAAAGAGCGGCTGGCAACGGTATTCAATCGCGGATTCTGGGAAGGATACTACGCAGGACGCCCGATCGTGGAGCACAGCCGCCACCACGGATCGGCCGCCACCAAACGCAAAGTCTATGTGGGCAAGGTGACCAATTTCTTCAAAAAAATCTCGGTGGCCGAGGTGCTCGTCGAAGCGGCTCCTCTACACGAAGGGGACGAACTGCTCTGGATGGGCGAAACGACCGGAGTGGTCGAGCAGCACGGGGATGAAATCTTCGTGGACGAGCACCCCGTACAAACAGTACTCCAGGGAACGACCTGCTCGGTCAAAACCGTCCAACTCATCCGCCGGGGCGACAAGCTCTACAAACTGGTCGATACGATCGGATAAGAAATAAAACACCGGACTATAAAGCCCGGTGTTTCTATTTTACAAATACACATTTTAATTACCCCGATATTCATCGGCTTCCGATCGGACGGAAAGCCTCGATTCGATCTCTTGCAAGAAGATCGGGGAGACTCGCTCACACCGGACGAAGGAGTGACGAACTACGCCGGTCGGATTCGTAAAATCGGGGAAATCCCCTCACAAATCGCCCTCCTCTCATAACAGCTTGCACGATAGACGGCACATACGCCCTTGCCGGCAACTTCGCCCCGGAGAAAATCGGGAGGGGCTACCTTCGAAGCGCCGCAATAAAATCGGGAAAAAGCGTCCAGAGATTTTCAGTGCGGAGCCACAGCTCACGAGCCTGGGCCTGCACCGAAGGGCGCTCGCTCTCGATATCCTCCAGGTACTGCCCGTCGGCAGGATGTTCGTCGGCGGTAAATTCGGCAAAATAGGGTGCGAATCGGGTCCTGAAACGGATCGCATCGCCCTCGGGAATACGGCCGCTGCGCCGAAAAGCCGCCCACATGGTCAGCACCTCCTTGCAGGCGTATTTATCGGAAATATCGTTGCTCACCTCGTCGAAAAGTTCGTACTCCTCCATTGCCAGGTAATTGAACGCCAACAGGATAATTGCCTCCAGATGGTCTTCGGGATCCAGTTCGAGAAGCAATTCGAGCATGGCGGTAGACATTTCGAAATCGTTGATCAGGAAATGGTCGATCGCCGAAGCGTGAATCACCTCGAGCGCCGCACGCGTATTGGGATCCTCCCATTCGAGAATCACCTCCTCGTCTTCGGGCAATAATTCGGAAATGCGCTGAAAGGCGTGAAAGCGTTCGTTGCAGGCCTCTTCGACCCGCCCCTGGCGCTGCAACTGTTTGGAATGGGTCAGAACCCGTACAAAATCATACGCCCCCTGACCAACGATCTCGAATGTCTGATCCGGAGTAGGATTGAGCGTAGCCTTATCTTGCATGACGGTTTTGTTTATTAGCGGATTAACTCCTCGTAATTTTTTATCTTCCCGAGGATTCGGATTCCGGTCCGTACGACCTCCGAAACCATGGCGATACGAAATTTTCGGGGCGAAGATAGCAAGAATGAGAGAAAAAATCGCACTTTTTCCAAGAAATAGTCCTTACCATTTGATTTTATTCAAAAAATTTTCCGATATTTGCATCCCGAAAGGGTTTCACAAAACTCCCTATTGCCGAAATAGCTCAGCGGTAGAGCACTTCACTCGTAATGAAGGGGTCCCGAGTTCAAATCTCGGTTTCGGCTCAGAAAGCCAGCGACTTACAGAAATGTAACTGCTGGCTTTTTTGTTTCTGCACAGCGAAAAAAGGGGTTGAAAAGCTGTTTGTGCTGTATTGTTGTACCCCGAATCTGCTACCCTCGATTGCTTGCACAACACGCAAGTAAATGAAAATCAAAGCCATTCAAAAAAGCTGACAGGACCTACAAAAATGGCCTGGATTCACAGATGAACCATACCTCAATCTTTTCGAAGCCCATATTAAAAGCGATACAGTTATATTCGGCGATACATCGTTAGAGGACAAGCAGAAAGAGTTTCGTTTCCCACCGGATGGCTCCAACGAGCAATATCCGAAACAATTCATAGAACGACCAACGAACAAACTTTGACAGAAGGCCTAAATTGACCTTTGGGGCTGATTCGTCTTATTTTATCACAGTAAAACAGCCTGTAATCGTAAAATTAGCTATCTTTGTCCATACGATATGCCAAAACTATATATCATAGCGGGCTGCAACGGTGCAGGAAAAACGACTGCGTCCTATACCGTACTACCCGAAATGCTCGGCTGCAAGGAGTTCGTCAATGCGGATGAAATAGCGAAAGGCCTGTCGCCGTTCAACCCGGAAAGCGTGGCGATCGAAGCAGGACGATTGATGCTTCAACGGATGGACGACCTGCTGTCCGAAGGGTCGGATTTTGCTTTTGAAACGACATTGTCCACGCGTTCTTATGTAAAGTTCATAGAACGGGCACAAGCAAAAGGTTACTTCGTGACGCTGCTCTATTTTTGGTTGCCGACCCCCGAACAGGCTATCGAACGCGTCGCGACCCGTGTGCGAGAGGGAGGCCACAATATTCCTTCGGATGTGATTCGTCGCCGCTATGCCAATGGGATAAAGAATTTGACCGCTCTTTATATTCCCCTTTGCAACTATTGGGCGATCTACGACAACAGTTCGGCTGACGAGCAGATCAGAATCATCGCATTGGGAGGAAAAGACATAACAACCCATATCGAAGATACGTTATCCTATAAAACGATTGCAGATTATGAGCGAAATTGAGATCAAGCAGATGCAGGAGAAAATCAACGCCGGAATTTTGCTTGCCCGTAAGCGTTTGATTGAAAAAGTCAAAAAAGAAGATGGCGAATTGGTCGTTGTCCGGGATGGAAAAATCGTCCGCCTCAAAGCCAAGGACCTCAAATAACACCGCTTACACTAAAGCAGCGATTATATCCTCGGCCATACGGTCGAGGATTTTTTACATGTATCCGGAATGCGAAAGAGCATCGCAACAGAAAAGCCGAGAATATCCCGGCTTTTCTGTTTTCTCTATATACAACCGCAACTATTCGACGGACTCATATTTATAATCGACTTTCCCGCCGACGGGACATACGGCCCCGTTATTGACAATAAAGGCAGCGTCCTCCTCTTCCTTGAACACGTAAATAACAAATTCGCAATTCTGAGAATCCCAGCCGTTATTCAGGGAGACCTCGAAATCGAAACTGCGCTCACCGGCTTCCGCAACGGCAGGAGCGATCGGATCACCTTCCATATTCGTAAGTGCCGCCCGCAGAACATGGTTGAAAACGGGTAGCGTTTCATTGTTAGTTTTCTGAATATCATTTTCGGTAAGCACACAGGCGATCTTATAATTACCGGCCTGTTGGAACCTTACCGTCGCCCGAATCTTTGCTGTCTGCCCGTCAAGTTCCGACTCGGCCTTCACACCGCAAACGGCCGGATACTCCTCCATAGCACTCTTGATCTGGTTACGGATCGACGTCGCCGTAATACCTCCCGTACCTACACTTTCAAAGACTGTTCTAAAATCATAATTCCAAGTCGGCACATACTGATACCCCAACTTCGCACCGAGTGCGCTCCCTACCGGGACAGTCAATCGGTCCCCTTGGTGTGCGGCGACAACCAGGAAACGTTCGGATTCTTCCGGTTTCAATTGCTCGAAATACCGTTGCGCCTGCGCACAAGGCCCGCACCATGTCGCCGTGAACTTCGTCAACAACACATGTCGGTAAAAAGCATCGGATTCCGAGTCAGATTCTACCTTCACCGAAACGACGTTCGACAACATGCCATCGTATGCGGCCTGGAACTCATAGGTACCTGCCACATTCGTAGTCCAAGTAGCATTCTGAACTTCAGAGCCAGAGGTTACATTCGTAATCACAGCTTCGGCGGTTACATCCTTGCCCTCAAAAGCCACCGTAAATGTCACGCTACCTTCACCCGTCACGAACGAGGATGCGCTCGCCCTTAAAACAAGTTTTGGGCCGGATTCGGAATCGTCGTCGCTACAAGCCGTAAAACTGGCGAGAGCAACAAAAGCCGCACATAAAACAGCACAGCTGGCAAACTTAAAATACCATTTCATCTCTTTTAATTTGATTAAAGTTTATTTAAATAGGATAATTAGTATCTTATAATTACAGATTAAATCTGTAATCCACAGAACCGTCAAGCGCACATTCAGCACCGTTATTGACAATATACTTGCCATTGGCCTCCTCTTTGAATACATAAACCACGAAGGCGCAGTTCTCGGCATTCCAGCCCTCCCCGATCGTCGCCTCGAAGTTGAACGTACGCTCCTCCGGAGCAGTTACGGCCGGCGTAACGGCATCACCCTCCATATCGGTCTGGGCCGCACGCAAAACATGGTCGAAAGTACTGTACGTCTCCTTGTTTTCAATATTATTCTCAACCAGCACGCAAGCGATCTTGTAATTACCGGCCTGCTGGAACTGAACGGTCGCCTCGATCTTAGCCGTCGAACCTTCGAGCGTGGAGGTCGCTTTCACACCGCAAACGGCCGGATAGGTTTTCTCCGCATGGCTGATCTGCTGCCGGATCGAAGTTTTGGAAATGGCCCCGGCTCCAACTCCGACAACCAAATCTTCGAAATTATAAGACCAGGTGGGATACGTCGTTACACCATACTTATTATTCAAAGCAACCCCTACCGGACAATCATAAGGATCCAACGGTAATCCCGGTCCTGATGCTTTAGGCTGATGGGCGGCAACGACCAGAAAATGATCACGGTCCTCTTTATCCAACGCATTGAAATAATCTTGTGCCGTAGCACAATTCCCGCACGTCATATACGTAAACTTGAGCAGCAGTACGTAGCGATAGAACTCTTTGTCTTTGTTTTTGTCTATGGCGCTTACCGTAACGGGATCCGAAGTATAGCCTGTCGTAAACAGCCTGGAACTTGTACTCGCCGATCTCCGTCGTGGTCCACGCAGCGTTTTCCACCGGTTCACCGGTCGTCACATTGGTAATCGCAGCTTGCGAAGTCACATCCTCCCCGTCGTACGTCACCGTGAAAGTCACGTTGCCTTCACCGGCGACAAAAGAAGAAGCGCTCGCCTTCAGCACCAATTTGCCGGACGGAGTCTCCGGATCATCGTCGCTGCACGCTGCGAAAGTCGCCAGAGAGAGCGTCGCAATGCAGGCGATGAAATAGTTGAAAAATTTAGTTCGTCCTTTCATAACTTCAATAATTTTAGTTGATTTTTTCTCTTTTCAAGTTTTCAAATCATACGGAAATTTTCGACGATCCAAATCTTCCCGATCAGAAAGTCAGCGTCATCGCCAGATTACCGCCCGTATAAGCCGGCATCTCGCGGCAAACACCGCCCGAGCAGATATACCCTGCACGGTTACGTCCGTAACTCAATGCGATGCGAATGAACGAGTGGGTGAAGCTGGCACCCGCCGAGTAGTAGTTGATCTCCGAACCGCCGTGGTTGTACATATCCTGTACGAAGATACTCCACTTAGGGGCGAAGCTGGCTTCCAGCAATCCGGCCACCCAGTCACCATCCACCTCTTTGGAACCCTCCGCATGAGGCGCATAGAGATATTGAAGCTCGGCCCGCAACGAGAATTTCGGCGTAAACTTATAGGTCACGTCCGCAACGAAAACATTCTGGCGGATGACGTCTTCCCCACCGTGCATCGCATTCTTCTGCAACGACACGAAAAGAACCGTGCGCAGTTTGCTGTTCCAACTCTTATCGATGTCGAACGAGAAATCCCGGTAGTAGAAATTGGTTCCGGGTTTACTCATCGTCCCGTTGATGGAATAATAGCGGGCATAATTCGCATGGATCTTCAATCCGCGCTTGCCACCGATGGCCGTACCGCGCCTGAACGTGTAAAACGCGTCGATCTGACCGCCGATCTCTCCGTTTTGCTGGGGACTGTTAGGATCCAATCCGGCCAGCATATAGGTATGTTGCGGACTCAGGGCCGGAATGTAATTGATCGTATTGCCCGGCAGGAGGCCCAAACTACCGCTTCCGCCGTCGGGCCGGTAAAGCTGGCTCTGCATGTAGTTCAGGCGGCGGAACTGCGCCATCACAGCATAATTGCTGCCGGTGTAACCGATTTCGAACAACTGTGCGTCACCGCGCTTGAACACCTCTTCACCGGTCATATTGTCCAGATAGACATCCTTGCTTTTGCCTACATACTCGAATTTGGCCGACAGTCCCCTGTACTCGTAATTGACACGCCCCGAATAACTGATTACGTTCTTCGAAAGGTCGAAATCATAATCGTCCCGATACTCGGTGTACCACGAAGGCAGGTTCTTGAAATGCCGGTTGACGATGCTGCCCTCGAGCGAAAGCCGGTGATCCAGCAAGCCGATGGCATTCGAAAGCGAGAATGAAAGGTCGCCACCGGCAATCTGGGTCGACAGGTATCCCAGGTTGAAACGCGGGAAAGCATACAGCACCTTACCCTCCACGATGTCCTTGATATTGAACGTGACCCGTGCACCGCCCAGCGAATTGTTGAAGCCCAAAGCCCGGTCTTCCCAAGCACGGAGGATCAACCCGCTGCCGAACTGTTCGTAAAAGTCGCCGACGGTCACCGAGTAGTTGCGGTCCGTCCACGAGATATACTTCTCAGTCAGGTTATTGATCGAGAAACCTTCCATCACATATTCATAACCCTGCATCGGAGTCCCGACCAGCGGATGGGGATAATACTCGAGCTGCACGCCGGCCGAAAAACGCCCCAACTGGTAGTCGAGCTTCAGGAAGTTGTTCGAACCGTAACTGTTGTGAGGAACGACCGCACCGGTCTTGCTGTCCTCCACATAGTAGATCGTATTGGTTTCGAAACTGCCGCTCAAATGACCCAAATTCCGCTTGCGTTTGGGCTCGTCGGATTTTTTATCCGATTTCGGGTCCTTCTTATCCGCCTCCGCTTCAACAGTCGCGGAAACCGTTTCTTTCTCTGCTGCGTCCGTCGCCGGAGTTGCGGCATAACCCTTTTCGCCCCACCACAACAAGGTTACGGAGAACAGGACCGTGATTCGTAAAAGTCGCTTCATTCGTCGCTCAATTTGGAATTACAGGACTACTGCAGGGTCTTGATCTTCTGAATCAGCTCCATCTCGCCGCCGGGCAGATAGCTCGTGTGCGAATACACCATCTTGCCGTCCTTGTCGAAGATGAACACGTGGGGAGTTACATTCACGTTCAATGCACGCTTGAAGTCCTGGTTCTTGTCGTAGGCCACCATCAAATCGGTAGTCCAACCACGGCTGGCCGCCAGAGCCTTGGCTCGGGAAATAGACCGGGAATCATCGACAGAAACAGCCACAACCCGGAAGTCTGCTTCGTCCAGCCAGTCGATCATCTGCTCGCTGATGGCGTCTAACTCCTTGATGCAGGGCTTGCAGGTGGTGGACCAGAAAGAGATGATGACCGGGGTCTTGCCGTCGATCAGGGTTTTGGTGTCGATCGTCTTGCCATCCTGGGTTTCGATCTGCACACTGGGAAACTGCTGTGCCGATGCAACGCCGAAAGTGCACAGGACAGCCAAAATCGTCAGACAAAAGATTTTTTTCATAGTTCAATAATTTTGAAATTTACATTAAAATGCCACGAACGGGTATTTTCTTCGTGACAACAGACCAATGGGACAAATATAGTATTTTTTTTAATAGGTCATCTAAAATCCGCTCCATTTTTACTGACGATCCGGCCGCAGAACCCGTTCCCTGCGTCCCGTCGCCCATTCGGTCCGGCGGAATCGGAAGCGATTTGCGAAAACCGGCACTGATTCCCGAAGCCGTTTCGACACACTGTTTTTAATAAAACGTCACAAGGAGTCGTTTTATGACACGAATTACCGATTTTTTCACTACCTTTACAGAAAGATAGGATGCACTCGACATAAAAAACGAACGAATTTGTTCTATTCTGTCCTCGTTTTCACTACCTTTACCAAAATTAGGTTCGAACGGCGTGCGCTCCGGCATCGCGGATGGACAGAAGCCGGGCCCGTCCTCTCGAAGAACGAACCGTTTCGCCGGAAAATTATAAAAATATACGACTATGTTTGCAAAAGAAATCTACATCCGACGCCGCAGCGCCTTGTGCGGCAAGATGGGCAGCGGCCTGATCCTCATTCCGGGCAATATGCTCACACCCAACAACTACCTCAACAACGCCTATTATTTCCGCCAGGACTCCTCGTTCCTCTATTATTTCGGACTCAACACCCCGGCACTGGTCGGCCTGATCGATGCCGACTCCGGAGAGGTTGCGCTGTACGGCGACGACTTCACGGTCGAAGACATCATCTGGACGGGGCCGCAGCCTTCGCTGCGCGAACAAGGGGCCGAAGCAGGCGTTTCGAACACCTTCCCGCTGGCCGACCTGAAAACGCACCTGACCAAAGCCATCGTCCAGGGACGCCGCATCCACTACCTGCCCCCTTACCGAGGCGAAACCAAGCTGCTGCTCGCCGACCTGCTGGGACTCAAACCGGCCGCACTGCACGATCACAAGTCGGTCGAGTTGATGATGGCCGTAGCCGAGATGCGGGAAAAGAAAGGTCCCGAGGAGATCGAGGAGCTCGAAAAATCGTTCCACATCGGCTACGCCATGCACACTACGGCAATGAAGATGTGCCGTCCCGGCATCGTCGAGCGCGAAATCGCCGGCACGATCGAAGGCATTTCCAAAGCATTCGGACGGGGCGTGTCGTTCCCGCCGATCGTGTCGCAGCACGGCGAAACGCTGCATAACCTGCACAGCGACGGCGTACTGCAAAACGGCCGCCTGCTGCTGTGCGACGCCGGAGCCGAGGGATTGAGCTACTACTGTTCCGACCACACCCGTACTTACCCCGTAAGCGGCAAGTTCACCCAGAAACAAAAAGACATTTACAACATCGTGCTGGCGGCGCACGACCGGGTGGCCGCCATGATCGCCCCTCACATGCCGTACATGGATATCCACAACGCCTCGTACCGCATCCTGGCCGAAGGCCTCATCTCGCTGGGCCTGATGCGCGGCACGGCGGAAGATGCCGTCGCTGCCGGCGCCATGACCCTCTTCATGCCTCACGGACTGGGACACGGCATGGGCCTGGACGTGCACGACTGCGAAGCCATCGGGGAACGTAGCTTCGATTTCTCCGAAATCGCGGAGCAGGCCGCCAAGTCGGGCACCTGCATCCAGCGTTCGACCTGGCGCATCGAGCCGGGCACGGTGATGACCGACGAGCCGGGCATCTACTTCATCCCGGCGCTGATCGACAAATGCAAAGCCGAGGGCAAATACAAGGGAATCGTCGATTACGACGCCCTCGACGCCTACCGCGACTTCGGCGGCATCCGCATCGAGGACGACATCATCGTCACCGAAACGGGCAGTCGCATGATCGGAGGCGACAAGCGCATCCCCATCACGGTCGATGAGCTGGAAGCCGTCGTCGGTCGCTAATCCTCCTAATAAAATGCGAACGCTGATCCTCATCCCGACCGAAACGGAGGCGGCCCCGCTGCGGGCCGCATGTCCCGATGCGCCGGTCCGCATCGCGGGAGTCGGCATGGCGGCCGCAGCCGCAGCGACGGCCCGGATCATCGCGGAGGAACACCCCGACCGACTGATCCTGGCCGGCATCGCCGGAGCTTCCGACCGTTCGGTAGCCGTATGCGAAGTCGTCGCGGTCGCAGGGGAGCGAATCGCCGAACTGCCCGGGAAATACGCCGTCCGCTATGCGGCCGACTTCATTCCGGCAGGATTGCGGACCGTCGAAAGCAATACGACCAACCGCACGGGAGTCGCAGCGTCCGGCACGCAAATTGAAAATATGGAAGGAGCCGCTTTCCTGGCCGTCTGCCGGGCATTCGGAGTGCCCGGCGCCGAGGTGCGGGCCGTGTCGAACTATACCGACGACCCGCGTTCGGCCTGGCGCATCGAGGAAAGTGCAGAAAAATTAGCAAAAACAATCATTCGAATACTTTCGGATTATGAATAAAAAGTGGATTATTTACATCGTTCTGATCGTCGTGGCCTTCGTGCTGATCGTCGTCTTCTCGAAAAACATCTATTTCTGGCTCTCGAACCAGCTGTGGAAGATTCTGCTCCTCGCGGCCGTTTTCGGCGGCGGCTGGCTGCTGGGACGCTTCGGAGGCAAGAAAAACGGGACACAGCAAGGCAACGGCAATTAATCGATTCGATGTTTTGAAACGCACGATCCGCCTACATATTTCTCCGTGCCCGAACGATACCTTCATGTTCGACGCACTCGTGAACGGACGCATCGACTGCGGGGAGCTAACCTTCGAAGTCGCCTACTACGACATCGAAGAACTGAACCGCCGTGCCGAAGCAGGCGAAACCGACGTAAGCAAAATCAGCTACGCCCTGCTGCCGGAAATCCAGTCCCGCTACACCCTGCTGGACAGCGGTTCGGCTTTGGGACGCGGCAACGGACCGGTTTTCGTCGCACGGCAGGGAACACCTCCCGATTCGATCCGCCGGGTCGCGGTACCCGGGATGCACACCACGGCCAACGCCCTGATGAGCCGCCTCTACCCGTCGATCACGCAAAAAAAGCCGGTGCTCTTCTCGGAAATCGCCCCCGCCGTGGCACGCGGGGAGTACGACGCCGGGGTGTTGATCCACGAAGGCCGTTTCGTCTATCGGAAACTGGGCCTGGAGCTGGTCGCCGACTTGGGAGAGTTGTGGGAATCCCGCACCGGATTGCCGCTTCCGCTGGGAGCCATCGTCGCCCGACGGACACTGCCGGAAGAGCTTCGCTGCGAAATAGAACGGTTGCTCCGCACGAGCATCGAATATGCTTTCGCACACCGGGAGGAATCCCGCACCTATATTAAGGAGCACGCCCGGGAGCTCGACGACCGGGTGATCGACCACCACATCGACTTCTTCGTCAATTCGTATTCGCTCTCCCTGGGCGACGAGGGGCGCCGGGCCGTCCGCGAACTGACCGGCGTCGAAGTATGATCCGCCGCCGACCGGAACACCCGGACAAACGCCCGCCGGGGGATTCAGGTTCGACATTTTTGAAAAATTAAAAAAATCGCCCCTCTTCGGGCGATTTTTTATGCCCGGAAATTTGGCCGATCGATTTTTTTCGTATATTTATAAGGCGAAGTTTGAAAATCACCGGCGGATTTTCCGCCAGGACGAATCGGTATCGCAAAAACCTTATAAAAAGATAACGAATATGAAAAACTATTCAGCGAAAGAAATCAAGAACATCGTTCTTATCGGCGCTCCCGGCACGGGAAAAACTACCCTTGCCGAAGCGATGGCTTTTGAGGGTAAGGTCATCGACCGCAGGGGTAGCATAGAGGCGAACAACACGCTCTCGGACAACACGGATATCGAGCACGAGTACAAGCGCTCGATCTATTCGACCATCCTCTTCACCGAATTCATGGAGCGCAAGCTCAACATCATAGACTGTCCGGGATCGGACGATTTCTGCGGAAGCCTCTTCTCGGCCTTCAAGGTGGCGGACGTGGGCGTCATGGTCTTCAACGCCCAGAACGGCTGGGAAGTAGGCAGCGAGATCCAGGCCCGTTACGCCCGTGTGCTGAACAAGCCGCTCATCGCTTTCGTCAATCAGCTCGATTCGGACAAGGCGTCGTTCGACGCTACGCTCGAATCCATCCGTGCGGCCTCGCGCGTGAAGCCCGTCGTAGTCCAGTATCCGGTCAATCCGGGCCCGGGATTCGATGCTTTCATCGACGTGCTGCTGATGAAAATGTACCGCTTCAAGGATGAGAACGGCACCCGCGAAGAGCTCGACATCCCGGCCGAAGAAGCGGAGAAGGCCCAGGCTCTGAACAAGGAGCTGGTCGAGATGGCCGCCGAACACGACGAGGCGCTGATGGAACTCTACTTCGACAAAGGCACGCTCACGCAGGACGACATCCGTTCGGGCCTGAAAATCGGCGTATCCCGTCGGGCGGTCATGCCCGTATTCTGCGGCAGTGCCAAGCGCGACATCGGCACCAAGCGCCTGATGGAGTTCATCATCAACGTAGCGCCCGGCCCGCTGAAGGCCCCCGCCTTCCTCTCGACCGAAGGAGAGGAGATCCGGGCCGACGAAGCGGCTCCGGCCGTAGCGTTCATCTTCAAAAGCCAGATCGAACAGCACATCGGCGAAATATCCTACCTGCGCGTCATCCGGGGCAAAATCACCGAAGGCATGGAACTCCTGAATACCCGCACGGGCAACAAGGAGAAGCTCTCGCAGCTCTTCGCCGTCGCGGGCAAGAATCGCATCAAGGTCACCGAACTGGCCGCCGGCGACATCGGCTGCACGGTGAAGCTCAAGGGCACGCGCACCAACGACACGCTCTCGGCGCCCGGAACGCCCGTCACGATCGACCCGATCGTCTTCCCCGAACCCCGCTACCGTGCGGCGATCAAGACCAAGGACCAGGCCGACGACGAAAAACTGGGCAAGCTCCTGAACGACGCCAAATACGAAGATCCGACTATCCTGGTGGACTACTCCAAGGAGCTCAAACAGACCATCATCCAGGGCCAGGGCGAACATCACCTGAACAT